>Ga0181530_10001220_pt1 | contig 32566 bp, 30 predicted proteins | sample PEATcosm2014_Bin_42_FD_119769 | JGI IMG/M metagenome (GOLD analysis project Ga0181530, IMG submission 119769) | Peatland microbial communities from MTU Mesocosm Facility, Houghton, MI, USA - PEATcosm2014_Bin10_60_metaG | ecosystem: Environmental > Terrestrial > Soil > Wetlands > Peat | place...
AAAATCATCCGTCCCGCATTCCGTGGCCTGCTCGATGTCCCCCAACTCGTTCAGGGCCGTGACCATCAAAACCTGAATGTCCTTGGTCTTGGGATTGGCCTTGATTTGCTTGCAAACCTGAAAGCCGCTCATCCGCGGCATCATGATGTCCAGAAGGATCAAATCGGGATTATGTTCCGCCACCTTGGCCAGCGCTTCCACCCCGTCCGCGGCGGTCACCAGTTTGACCGGAAGACTCTCCAAAAACGCCTGGAGAAGCTCGACGTTCTGCGCATTGTCGTCCACGATGAGAACGGTGGACTGCGGCAAAAACGTTTCGGAGTTAGGATCAGGCCGCGAGGCCGAGTTCGCTTCGGTCATGGAAAAGCACCTGTGCGGACGAAGATTCGGACTATACGGCCCCCCCCGCGTTAAGTAAAGGTTCAACCGGCACACCCGAAGCAACGGACGTGCCGGCCGCCGATGATTTTCTTTGCTCTAAAATTCCCTGTTGTACTGCTCCGCTTCTCCACTGCTCATGCTGGAATTCGGTGTCCGCTGGGGAATTGGAAAGCAGGGCGGTGGAACAGTAGACCGCGGCGGTGCGGGTGTTCGGCGTGCCTGGAGTGCTGGCCAGCCATTAGATTTTCAGATGGAGCCCCAGTTCTTCTACGTGGAGCTATTTAGAGATGACCAGTTGGCGAGGACCTTGCTGCCGACCGAACCAATCACGGCGATGGCGGCCACGACGATGAGTCCAGCGATCAGAGCGTATTCCAGGACTTCACCGCCGCATTCATCTAACAAGAAAGCCTTCAGCATGTTGGACCCCTTTGTAAGACGTATTACACGGTCGCTTGACCAAGGGACTTAATCGGAAATTCATGTCAACGGGTTAACACCGTGCAGGTCGAATTTTGCGATTTTTGCAGGGATTCCTATCGCCGGTGTTCGCGGCAATTGCGCCAATTTCGGGGCACTGGATTTAGAAAGGCCGTCAGCCAAAAGCCGCTCGGCTGCCTCCGCGAAATGCCAGCGGGCCTCAATTGCGCTGCACCGCAAAAATGACGATAGTTCGATAGGGGTGACGGTTGTGGTCCGCAATCGTGATTCATGATTCGATAGGTCATGGCGCAAAGGTTTGCCGCGGAAACTCGAGGTCCGAGAATGGCCCTATGGAAACCGAAGCGGTGGTCCGCCGGGATGGTTGCGGCGGGCGTGGTCGGCGCTGTCGCCGCGATGGTGCTGGCGTGGTGGGCGGGACTCGTGCTGGGAGGCGTGTTCGCATTGCTCTGGATTGTGGCGGGGCGTGCGGACCGATTTCCAGCCGCCGAAACGCGCACCGGTCGGCATGGCGATGACGGCGCGCTCGCGGGGTGCGGCGGCGTCCATGGCGACATCACGCAGCGCAAGCGGGCGGAGGACCCTCCATTGGACAAGATGGCCCTCCTTGAGGCGCAGGTGAACGCGTCTCCCGATGGCATGCTCGTGGTGGACGCGCACAATCGACGCATTCTTAGCAATCCGCGAATGCTCGAGCTGTTCAACGTTCCCCAGCACGTCGTCAACGACCCGGACAACGAGGCGCTGCTCAAACACGTCACGAGCTTGAACAAGCATCCCGACCAATTCCTCGAGAAGGTTCGCTATCTCTATGACCACATCCATGAGAAAGGCGTCGATGAAATTGAACTGAAGGACGGCAGGGTGCTGGACCGGTATTCCTCGCCCGTGTTCGGGAAAAACGGCGAGTACTACGGCAGGATCTGGATCTTCCGCGATGTCACCGCCCAAAGGCAAGCCGAAGAGCAAATGCGCAAGCTCTCGCAGGTCGTCGAGCAGTCGCCCTCCTCGGTAATGATCACCGACCTTTCCGGCACCATCGAGTACGTGAACCCGGCATTTACGGAAACCTTCGGATATACGGCCCGGGAAGTGATAGGGGAGAATCCCCGCATACTCAACTCGGGGTTGACGCCTCCGGATACGTATTCCGAGCTTTGGCGAGAGCTGAAGGCCGGGCGGGAATGGTACGGCGAACTTCAGAATCGCCGTAAGAACGGAGAAATCATCTGGCAATTGATCCACATCGCCCCCCTGCGCAATGCGCGCGGCCAGATCACCCATTACACGGCGGTCAAGGAAAACATCACGGCGCGAAAAGCGATGGAAGATGCCCTGCGATTGGCGGCGCTGACCGACAAGCTGACCGGTCTGCCGAATCGAACCCTCTTCGGCGACCGCCTCCAGCAGGCGATCTTGCGCGCCAAGCGGCATAAAGAGTATCACTTCGCCGTCCTGTTCCTGGATTTTGACCGCTTCAAAACGATCAATGACAGTCTTGGCCATTATGTCGGCGATCTGTTGTTGAAGGAGGTCGCGCACCGGCTGAGTATGACGATGCGTTCGAGTGATTCGCTCTGCCGGGCGGCTTGCGACGGCGTCGCGGCCCGGCTTGGCGGTGATGAGTTCGTCATTCTACTCGATAGCCTCCAAAGTCCCGACGACGCCACCATGGTGGCCGACCGCCTGATTGCCGACCTGTCGCGCCCCTACCGGCTCGGACAACATGAAGTCTGTTCGACCGTCAGCATCGGAGTCGTCACCAGCCGGAGCGGCGAAGACAGCGCCGAAGAGGTTCTGCGCGATGCGGACACCGCCATGTACGAAGCCAAGCTGGCCGGCAAGGGCCGGTACGTGGTATTCGACGCGTCGATGCACGATCGCGTTCAGGACCGCCTCAATCTGGAGAACGATCTGCGTTCCGCCATCGGCACCGACCAGTTGTTCCTGATGTACCAACCGCTGGTCTCTCTGCGCACCGGCCAGATCGACGGCTTCGAGGCGCTCGTCCGCTGGAAACACCCGGAAAAGGGAATCCTTTTGCCCGGCGTATTTATTCCGATCGCGGAAGACACCGGCTTGATACTTTCCCTCGGGGAATGGGTCTTGCGCGAAGCCTGCGCTCAGTTCGCCCGCTGGCGGAAAGCCATGGGCGCCGCCGCTCCGGGCAACATCCGGGTGAATCTCTCGCGGCACCAACTGGTGCTGGCAGACCTCCCCGAGACGCTGAAGCAAATCCTGGCGGCAACCGGAATGGCGCCCCGGTGCCTGCATTTGGAAGTCATCGAAGGCGCCATGATGAAGGATGTCACCGCCGCCGTCCGCATGTTGCAGGCGATCCGGCAAGTCGGCGTCAAATTGGACGTGGACGACTTCGGAACCGGGTATTCGTCGCTCGCTTGTCTTCGCCAGTTTCCGATTGACGGGCTGAAGATCGATCGCTCCTTCGTCGCCGCCCTGGACCGCGGAAGGGATCTCGTCGCGCTGGTTCAAGCCGTGACCCAACTGGCCCGCAACTTGAAACTTTGCGTTGTGGCCGAGGGCATCGAGACCGTCGAACAGGCGTTAACCCTTCAATCGCTGGAATGCGATCTCGGACAGGGATTCTTTTTCAGCGAGCCGCTGATGGCCGATCAGGTTGTCAGCTTCAAGCTTCAACCCGATAAGTTGCCCGGCCAACTCGCGTGCGAAAACCCCGCCGTCGGCGCGGCGTGAAGTGACCGTGGAGCGTCCGTTTCAAAGTCGCCTCTACCACTCCACCGCCTTATTGAAAAAGGCCACCCGAAGGTGGCCATTTTTAATAGCGGGGGGAGGATTCGAACCGCCGACCTCCGGGTTATGAGCGTTATAAGCTCAAAATCAGGAACTTTTTGTGAAATCAGTAACTTATGATCACCGCGTCGTTTACGACGACGCGCCTACGGTCAACAAGTATACCATGTAACCCATGTTTTTCAATCCGTAGTGTACGCGCCAGTGTACGCGCAAACGCTCGTAAGTCCTTTAATTTCGTTGGACCTCCGGGGTGCGACGCCGATCATGGCTGAGGGTGATCAAACAGCTACCCAAGTTGTGCCTTTCTCAAGCGTTTAGTGTACGCGCCAGTGTACGCGCAGAAATGGCAAAACGCAGGTATGAGCGGCGTGTTTTTCGACGCTGGATCGAGTTAGCGTAAAGCTGTCCTGGACTCATGACGATAACACTTGAAATGCACGGTAACACTCTGTATGTTATCGTGCAGTTTTAATGTGATGTCGGCCATGCAGACGGAACTCCACCAACTCGAACGCTACCTCCACGATGACCTTGGCGTCGGCGTGAACACCACGCCTTGGCGCGGCAAAGAGCGCCTGCCCCATTTCCTCAAGGAACTCTACGGCTTTGCAGAGCTGAACCTCCTGGGGCGGCATTGCCTCCTGGTAATCGACACGGCACCAGCAGAACAATCACCCGCCGCTCTGCGCAAGCACCTGGATCTGATCCAGACCAAGCAAAAAGCTGACGTGGTCTATGTACGCGCTCGGATAACGGCATACAACCGGAAGCGCTTGATTGAGCACAAGGTGCCTTTCATTGTTCCGGGCAACCAGATGTATCTGCCGACGCTGGCGATTGATTTGCGGGAACATTTCCGCAGCTTGCGTTCGGACCTCGCCACATTGAGTCCATCGACTCAGGCTGTGATTATCCACACGCTTCTCCGCAAAGTCGAAGTGCGTACTCCCTTGGAAATGGCTCAGCGCCTGGGATACTCCGCGATGACCATGACCCGCGCGTTTGACGAACTGGAGGCCGCGAACCTTGCAGAGGTAACGGTTCGCGGCAAGGAGCGCTGCCTTAGCTTCACCGGACGCGGTCAGGAACTATGGACCAAGGCGCTGCCGTTACTTCGCAGCCCGGTAAACAAACGACTGTTCATTCACCGCACCGAAGGCAGGGCCGCCGGCCTTCGTGCGGGGCTCTCGGCTTTGGCGCAATATTCCATGCTCGCCTCGCCGGCGTATGCCACCTACGCATTGACCCGCGAGGACTGGAAATCGTTGCTGCAGAAACACAAGTCGATTACGGTGCCAACGCGCGACTCCGATACGGATGAGATCGAAATGTGGAGCTATCCTCCGGCTCTATTCGCCGATCGTGATGTGGTTGATCCGTTGTCGCTGTACCTTTCTCTAAAGGATGACCGCAACGAGCGCATTGAAGCGTCCCTCGAAGAGATGATGAGGAAACTGGAATGGTAAAGGGCCTGGACATCTTCCGCGCGCATTTTCGTGATTACGCTGATCGTTACGTGCTGATCGGCGGCGCCGCCTGCGATATCGCCATGACCGGCGCCGGACTCGAATTTCGTGCAACCAAGGACCTCGACATCGTCCTGTGCGTCGAAGCGCTGGATGCCGCTTTTGTCAATGCGTTTTGGGTGTTCGTGCGCGCCGCCGGCTACCAGGTCCAGGAAAAGTCAACCGGCCAAAAACAGTTCTACCGCTTCCAGAAGCCCAAGAATGAGAGCTATCCGTTCATGCTCGAACTTTTCGCGCGGCAACCCGATATGCTGGAGGTTGCCGAGGGCAGTCACCTGACACCTCTTCCGATGGAGGAAGATGTGTCCAGCCTTTCGGCGATTCTGATGGATACCGGCTACTACGCATTCATCCAGTCCGGCAGGCGGGAAGTCGATGGCCTTCCCGCGGTGGGCGCTGCGCACCTCATCACGTTGAAGGCGCGAGCATGGCTCGATCTCACCCAACGCGAGAAGAACGGTGAGAAGATCGACAGCAAGACGATCAAGAAACATAAAAACGATGTCTTTCGGCTGTACCAGATTCTCGATCCCACGATTGATCCGGCGGCTCCCGAAGCAGTCAAAAAGGATCTCCGCGATTTCATTTCCCGCATGGCTGGCGAAGACGTTGACCTCAAGTCGCTCGGGTTCCGCAGCGGCACGCGCGACGATGTTCTGGCGGAGCTCTCAAGGGTGTACCGTCTTGGCTGATTCCGCGTTTGCCGGGGACTAGGCGTCCAACAAACCGCGCAGGGCGTCGGTGAGACGTTCCGAGTGTCCGGCGCGGCTCAAATTGCCACTAAAGCCGGGTCCATGTGGATAGCCGTTTCTTCCCGAATAACTTCAACTTGTCTGTTTGGTATCTTGCATACCGTCTTATCCATTATAGAATGTGTAGATTATGGCCAGCCCCCGTTCAACTCGCGGCGCGTCGAAGCCGGAACCACACCCTAAAACCGTCCAGCGGACGTATCGCTTCGACACCAAGACTTTCGCTGCCTTTGAAGATGACTGCGCGCAGCACTTGTCCAATCCCAAAAGGGTCATTGAGGCATTGATACTGCACTGGTTGGATGCGAGCGTGGAAGATCGTGCCGCGATGGCCCAGATACATCGCCAGCGAATCGGCGCCGGATCGCACGACGAGGAATAGGTCGTGCCGGGCACCATCGGTGGGCCGCCTCGATCAGCGGAGCCTCATTTGTTGGGACCATCATCCCATTTCCCATTGATGGCATCGCAAAAGTCTCATCGCTTCGATGGGTTCTGAGACTAAAATCCGAGACAGAAGTACACCAATTCCAAAAGGTTAGACGCGGCAGTCTCAAAGTCTCACGTTTTTTCGATTCTATCCCCCCACGCGCCGACTCCGATTCGATTTCGCTGCTCGGTGCGTAGCGAATTCCCGAATATCGCATAGCACCATCTCTGGTAAATGAACGTGGCAACATCCCAGCCGTCACGAACCGTGTGACGAATTGGATTGCCAACACCCATTGAAGGCTTTTCTTCGCGCCGCGCGAGGCGGATTCTTCGGCCAAATCGCGCAGTTCAATCCGACCCAAACAACTCGCGAACATTTTTCTTGACTCGGCCGTTCGGCATGTGTACGGTATTGTCCATACCGATTAAACCATCGCATTAGTCAATGCGGATCGGTAGCGATCAATCAATAGGAGTCATTCCATGAAAAGCCTTCTCGTGCGTCGATCCTCGCTTCTAGTGCCTACGCTCGTCGGGGCAGCGATGTCCATAGCAATTCCGAACACTGCCCGCGCCGCGGCCGCCAACGGTGGCCAACCGCTTCCGTGGGAAGGTCCATTGAACCAAGTGCTGGCCAGCTTCACAGGCCCGGTAGCCAAGGCGCTGTGCATCCTCGCGATCGTCGTCATTGGGTTCGGATTTGCTTTCAGCGAAGGCGGCGGACTGCGCCGCATCCTGGGTCTGCTGCTGGGAGTATCCATTGCCGTTACCGCCACCAGCTTCGGCGTGACCTTCTTCGGCTTCGACGGCGGCGCCGGTTGGTAACGCCACGAGAAGCTCACCGTCGGTTGAAGCGTGCAGATGGAGAATCGTCATGACGCGCCCTGAAGAAATCGAAGGCTACGAAGTGCCGCTCCATGTGGCATTGACCCAACCGATTCTCATGGGCGGCGCGCCGCGGACATTCGCGATCCTCAATGGAACGGTCGCCTTGGTCATCGGAATGGGTTTGCACCTGTGGTGGCTTGGATTCCCGGCGGGCGCGGCTCTGCACATGACAGCGGTGCTGATGAGCAAACGTGACCCGCACTGGTTTGACATCTTCCGGCGTCATGTCCGCCAGCCGACGCATCTGGATTCCTGAACCGGAGAGAAATTCATGTGGAACCTTGGCGAATATCGCAAACATCCGCAGCGTCTTGCTGACCATCTGCCCTGGGCGACGCTCATCGCGCCCGGCGTGATGCTCAACAAAGATGGCAGCTTGCAGAAAACCATCGCGTTTCGCGGGCCCGATCTGGATAGCTCAACTCCTTACGAACTCGTTGCCGCACGCGCCCGGATGAACAATGTACTCCGTCGCCTCGGTTCGCATTGGTGCGTGCATGTCGAGGCCGCAAGGCGTTTGGCACACGTCTACCCGGCGAGCGACTTTCCCAATCCGGTTGCGGCGCTGGTCGATCAGGAACGCCGGGATTCGTTCACGGCAGATGCGATCCATTTCGAAAGCCAGTGCTTCATCACCTTCACGTATTTGCCGCCGGCAGAAGGTATGACGCGGCTGGGCGACTTTTTCATCGACCGGCATAACAACAAAATGGACGGGCGGGTTTCCTATCGCGCCCATTTCGATCATTTCCTCGGGCAGGTGGATCAGATCGTGAATCTGATGACGTCGTTCATGCCCGAAGTCCATCCGTTGGACGATGGCGAGACGCTCACCTACCTGCATTCGTGCATCTCGGATCGGCGGCTGAACGTCGCAGTGCCGGATGTCCCTTTCTACCTCGACGAAATGATTACCGACCGGCCCCTGGCCGGCGGATTGTCACCTCGGCTCGGACGATTATTTCTCAAGACAGTCTCTATCCGGGCATACGTCAATCGCACGCTTCCCTGCCTGCTTGACCGCTTGAACGAGTTGCCGATCGAGTACCGCTGGATTGGGCGTTACCTCCCGATGGATAAGACCGACGCCACGCGGCAACTGAACAAGCTGCGCCGTCAGTGGTTTGCCAAGCGCAAGGGAATGGTGACCCTGCTCAAAGAGGCCATCACCAAACAGGAATCCAAGCTAGAGGACTCCGACAGCTTGAACAAATCCGAGGATGTGGATGCAGCGCTGCAGGAGCTCGGTGGCGATCACTGCTCGTTCGGGGATTTCACGCTGACGATCACCGTTTGGGATGAGGATGAGCAAACCGCGACGGAAAAAGCACGGGCCGTTCAACAAGTCGTGGACGGTGTGGGCCTCGTCACTGAAATCGAGGATTTCAACGCGGTTCAAGCATGGATGGGAAGTCTGCCCGGTCATGCCTACGCTGATGTGCGCCGGCCACTCGTGTCGTCCCTGAACGTCTGCGACCTCGTCCCGCTCAGTGCCGTTTGGTCCGGGGCGGCGCGATGTTCGCACCTGAACGGGCCTCCACTGCTGGTTACGCGAACGAAGGGATCGACGCCATTCCGATTGTCTTTGCATCAAGGCGATGTCGGCCACACGATCATTGCCGGCCCCACCGGCGCCGGCAAGTCAACGCTTCTGAATCTCCTGGCCTGCCAATGGCTGCGCTATCCCAATGCCCGCGTTTACATCTTTGACAAGGGCGCAAGCTGTCGGGCAATGACCCTGGCGATGGGCGGGGACTTCTTCGACCTGGGCGGCGAAGGTGAAGAAATTTGCTTCCAGCCGCTTGCCGGGATCGAGGACGAATCGGAGTTGGCCTGGGCACAGGATTGGATCGCGGACCTTCTGCACCGCGAAAAGGCAGAAATCACTCCGGCGACCAAACAGGAGCTTTGGGCCGCGCTGTCCAACCTGGCTTCGATGCCGCGCGTGCAGCGTACGCTCAGCACGCTCCTCGGCCTGGTTCAAGACGCCCATGTTCGACAAGCGATGCGGAGTTACACACTCGACGGACCGCACGGGCGACTGCTGGACGCGAATCAGGACACTTTGGGCGACGGTGATGTGGAGCGCGGCGCGCGCTGGCAAGCATTCGAGATGGAACACCTGATGCACAGCCGCTCAGCGCTGCTGCCGGTGCTTACCTACCTGTTCCGCCGATTGGAGAAGCGATTCGACGGCTCGCCCACCCTGATGATTCTGGATGAGGCATGGCTGTACCTGACCGAATCACTCTTTGCCGCCAAGATCCGTGAATGGCTGAAGGTTCTTCGCAAGAAAAACGTGGCGGTCATCTTCGCCACGCAGAGCCTATCGGATATTGCGGACAGCGCCATCGCGCCGGCGATCATCGAAAACTGCCCCACGCGCATCTTCTTGCCCAACGGCAACGCGCTGGAGGAGCGGACCCGTAAAGTCTATGAATCGTTTGGGCTGAACGAGCGGCAATTGCAAATACTCCAGCAGTCGATTCCCAAGCGCGATTACTACTACCAGAGTCGGGAAGGCAACCGGCTCTTTGAGCTTGGCCTGGGTGAATTGGCGCTGGCCTTCTGCGCCGCCGGATCACCGCAGGATCAAGCGCGGATCACCCGAACGCTGAAAGAGCACGATCGCGCGCACTTCGCGCACGCATACCTGAACGAACGGGGCCTCGGGCATTGGGCCGAGCGCCTGGAGAGCTTCAACACTGAAAGGAAAGATCATGACCAAACTATCCTTGAATTCGACGGCGAATCGGCTGGTTCCGAAGCATCCGCCGCGGCGACGTAGGCTTCTGGCGGCCGTGTTCCTTGCCACCGGTGCGGCGCTGGTGTTGCTCCCAGCGCGGCGGGCGGATGCCTTCTTGTTCGACATTGTCTTAGACCCCGTTGCGCTGGTCGAAAATGTCCTAAAAGTGGTGGACCTTGGCGAGCAGATCGACGCGGTGGTCCAGCAAGTGGAGAACGAGGTCAAGGAACTGGAGCATCTCAACCTCAGCGCGGTTCCAAACATTGCCGGAATCGTTTCCGGCGTTGAAGGGCAGCTGGAGTCCAGCCTCTACAGTACAGCAAATCCAGCCAGCCAACTCGACACGCGCTATCCGGCGGACATGACCAACGCCACCTGGGCGCAATACCAGTCGGATGAATCGACGTGGACGGATAACCAGCGCCAAGCATTGGTGGAAAACCGTCAATTACAGAATCAGGTCTATCAGGACATGGATACGACGACCCAACAGGTACAGGACATCGTCGATGCGTCCAACTCGGCGTCCGGTGAAACGTCGGCGGTCCAAGCGCACAACGATCTGCTGGCGGTGGCCTCGGGGGAGTTGGCCAAGTTGCAATCTCTGAAAATCGCCCGCGCCCGGCTCAAGACCGAAAGGCTGGCCCAACAGCAGTCGGAATCGTCGTATGCGGAGTCTGAACGGCAGCGGGTCCGCACTGGTTGGGATAACCCGGCGCCGCCGACGGAGACGGTAGTTGATCCCTTTCAGAACTGAACTGCGGACAAAACACTCAAAGGAATTTTGCGAAATAGGAGGTTTGCCATGACACACTCAAAGAAACGGTTTCTCATTTTCGCTACAACGGCGGCGCTGCTTTTGCCCACGGCCGCATTCGCGGACATCGTCTTCGATCCCACCAACTTCGCCGAAGCGGTCATCCAGGTGGTGGACGATGTGCAAATGGTTGACCAGCTCTACCAAGAGGTCACCAACGAAGTAGCCATGCTGAAAAGCTGGAACTTCACCCAGCTACCCGGAATTCTGCAAAGCATGAATATCTGGCAGCAGGTCTTCGGCCAAGCCGGCACAACCTATTCGTCCACCGACCCCGGGAGCACGCTTAACAGCCAATATCCATCCGATCCAAGCAATTACACGAATATGACGGATGCCAGTTACCAATCCATGCAGAACGGTTGGGATCAGGAAGAGAGAAACGTCCTGGTCGAAAACCGCACCGTCCAAAACGAGACGTATTTGAACCTGCAACCGACTGCGCAGCGCATTCAAGCCTACGTCGAACACTCCAATTCCGCGTCCGGCGCCACCTCGGCCATGCAAGCCGGAAATGAAGAAGTCGCGACGCTGGTGGCGCAGCTTCAAGCATTACAGGCCCAGGAAATCACCGATGCCCGCGCCGAAGTCGAGCGCGACGCTCAGGATCAGGCCGAGCAAGCATACGCCGAGCAGCAGCGTCAGTCTGTTCGGGGCGATTGGAGCAATCCGCAGCAACCGACCAGCACAATGGTGTCCGCTTTCCCACTGGCCAATCAGTAAGCGCGCAAGAACAAGGAAGAAAGGTCAGGTGATTCCATGACGGCGATTCTGGCAGTTGATTTTGGCAACGGTGGTCCCGATCTCATCAACGATGTGGCCAACCAATACATCAACGCGATCAACAGCGGCTTTGGCCTCATCAAGGGCGATGTCACCTGGATTCTCAATGTCCTCATCATCCTGAGCATCATGTGGTCGGCAGCGCTATGGGCGCTGAGTGATGACCACGTCATTGCCCATTTTGCGAGGAAAATCGTCTACATCGGCTTTTTTGCCTGGATCATCGAGAACTGGCAATCGCTCACCGATAAGCTGGCGTCGTCCTTCATGAATCTCGGCCTCAAGGCCGGCGGATTCGACGGCGCGAGCTACTACACGTCCCAGCCCGGGAACATCGCATATCTCGGGTACACGACGGCGCAGCCGCTCATGGATCAGATCGCGCGGCTGACCGGGCCGGTCGCTTTCTTCAAGAACATTGTCGAGATCATATTCCTCTTCCTTGCAGTCGCCGCGATCGTCGCTGCGTTCTGCGTCATCACCGTTCAGGTCGTCGTCGCGGTGTTGACGTTTAAGTTCGGCAGCCTCGCCGCGTTCGTGCTGGTGCCGTTCGCGGTCCTGTCCAAAACGGCGTTCATCGCCGAGCGCCCTTTGGGCTGGGTAGTCGGGTCCGGCGTGCGCTTGATGGTGCTGACGCTCGTACTTGGAGTCGGAAACAACATTTTCCAATCGCTCAAAGTGCCGGCAGGCCAAACCGTTACGACCTATCAGGCATTCTGTATCGCCCTGGCGGCGCTGCTTCTCATGGCGCTTTCGCTGGTCGCCTCGCGCCTGGCCACTGACATGATTATCGGTGGGCCGAGCCTGGGCGTCGGCACGGCACTCAATACGACCGCCGTGGCGTTCAACACGACAGCGGCCGCCGCCGGCAAGACGCGCGCGGCTGTACAGGCTGTCAAGATGGCGGCCGCGGTGCCAACAAAGGGCGCGATGTTGGTCGCGTCGGTGGGCACGGCAGCCGTCCGAAAGATCACGGGCAACGGTGGTAGCACTGGCAACAAAACTGGAGCTACTGCGGCATCGGCCGTCTCTGGCTCAACTGCAATTCAAGCGGGCAGTCCTACGGCGTCAGCGAATACCGCCAGCCGCGTGCCAGGGTCAAGCTCGCCAAAAGGAACAAGCGGTCCAACCAACACAGGAGGGACTCCAACATGAGTTTTCCCAATATGACAACGAGCTATGGCAAAAACGGCGCTTCGGGCGACAGTCACAATCCCTACGCTCGCGCCGCCGCGGCGTGGGACGAACGGATCGGATCGGCGCGCGTGCAAGCACGCAACTGGCGCTACATCGCGTTCGCGTCGATGGCCATCGCTTTGATCTCGACGAGCGGCGCCGTCGTCCTGGGCGTCAAGAAGCAGGTCGCCACCTACGTCGTGGAAGTGGACAAAGCTGGGATGCCGGGTCGGATCACTTTGGCCAGCGCGCCGTATCAGCCGGCGACAGCCCAGGTCGGCTACTTCGTTGGCGAAGTCGTGCATATGGTGCGCGAGCGTCCGCTCGACCCCGTCGTGATGCGCCAGCAGTGGACCAAGGCGTACCAGTTCCTTGCCGGCCAAGCGGTCAATGCGATGAACGAATACGCTGCATCCGATGCGGGCATGAAGAACTTGCCCGGCGAGGGCGCGACGGCGCGAACCGTCGAAATCAGCAGCATCCTTCAAAAAGCCAACGACACCTTTCAGGTGCGCTGGGTCGAGACGACCTATTCCAACGGCCTCCGCCGGTCGCGCGAGGAATACACGGGGCTTTTTCAGGTCAAGTTGATGCCCCCGCGGGATGAGTCGGATTCCTTCAAGAACCCCATTGGTGTCTACATCACGAATTTCACCTGGAGCCGAGAGTTTTCGGGAGCGGTCATGCGCGACGATACCTTGCGCGCCGCGCCCAATCCATCGGCTCCCAATCCAAACAATCCTGACAACGGAGGCATGCAATGAACTATCGAACGCCCCTGCTACGTTTTGGTTTACTCCTCGGCACATTCGCGCTTGGCGGCTGCGAATACTGCGAAACGCCGACGGTGCCGGTGATGCCGGACCCACGACTGCAACCGGCGGCGCTGATGCCCGATGACTTCGGGAATGTGCCAAGAATCGTCGAGGTCAAAGTGCCGGTGGCGAGTCCGCAACTTCGTCCCGTTGGCACGGGCAATAACGAGCCGGCCATCCAAACCGGTGCGGCGGCAATCGCCGCGGCTAATGCGGGCGCGACGACTCAGCCGACTTCGGATGGCTTCCTGAATGCCATTCAGTATTACGACTACGCGCCGGGTGTCGTCTATCCAGCTATCACTTCGCCGGGATACGTCACCACCATCGCGCTGCGTCCGAATGAGAAGCTCATCACTGCTGCGGCGGGTGATACGGTGCGCTGGCTCGTCGATAGCGTTCAATCCGGTTCGGGCGAGACGGCGCAGACGTTGTTGCTGGTCAAGCCGCGTAAGGCGGGATTGCAAACGAATCTGCTCATCACCACCGATCAGCGAATCTACACGCTGGACCTGACCAGCATTGATACGGGTGTTTACCACACCATGATCGCCTGGAACTATCCCTTTGGAGATGTCGTGATGATCCGCAATCAAGTGGCGGCGCAGCAGGCGGCGGCGCAGGCTACCGTCGCAACGGGATTGGATCTGTCCAAGGCCAATTTCAATTATCTGATCCTGCGACAGAAGCATTCGGCGACACCGCCTTGGTGTCCGCTGCGCACCTTTGATGACGGGCAAAAGACTTACATCCAGTTCCCGCCGAAAGTCACGGTGACCGAAGCGCCGCCGCTGTTCGTCATGGGCCGCAACGGTGACGCGCAGCTCGTGAACTACCGCGTCAAGGGCGACTGGTACATCGTGGATCGACTGTTTGATAAAGCGGAATTGCGCCTCGGCCAAGCACCGCAGACCATTGTGGCGATTGTTCGCGCCGATGCCAAAGACTGAAGAGGAGAATGGCAATGCTGCCAAATAATACTTCCAACTTGGGACAGCCGGCACAACCAACCAGCAATGGCGAAGAACGGATCGACGTTCGCGGTACGCCGCTGCCGGTCACGCGGATCAGTCGCCGAGCATTGTTGCTGGCCGGAATTTTCGGCGCCTCGCTCGGTCTGGTCGTCCTGATGCTCGGCTTCGGCGACCATAGCGCGCCGCGTAAGGACGGACCCGCCGACGAAAACGCGATTCGTCCGTCGGGGCCGATTGAATCAGTGAAAGACCTGCCACAAGACTATTCATTCGATGTGAATCGCCTTGGGCCTGGTTATGACGGCGTGGGCGGACTACCGACACCGGCAACCCGTCCAGCGGGACCATCCGCACAAGATCAGGCGCTTGCCCAGGCGATGCGCGAGCTCGCCGAACAACGGCGAAAGATGCTGGAACAGCAGCAGAAGGAACAACAAGCGGCGCTCGATTCGCCACTGCTGTTCGGTGGGGCCAAGTCAGCCTCGTCATCAACGACATCTACGGGGATGAGATCGGGTCCGGCGACTATGCCGACGATTGTAATGGTCGGCCCGGAGGGCAGTCATGCAGCCATGTCTGGTGCTGGCGGCGGAGATCAGAATGTCGGTGGACCCGACACTGGACCCTTCGGCGGTGCCATCCAAAACCATCAACAGGAGAAGGAAGCGTTTTTGACTCAAGGGGCGGCGGTCGAGCCTTACCTGTCCAAGCCGCTGCTCAACACGATCTCCAAGTATGAGCTGAAAGCCGGTAGCGTCATTCCCGGCGCTTTGGTGACCGCGATCAACACGGATCTTCCCGGCGAAGTGATCGGTCAAGTGACGGAGAACGTCTACGATACCGTCACAGGGAATTACCTGTTGATTCCGCAAGGCTCGAAGCTGCTTGGCAAATATCAGAGCCTTGTCACAAACGGCCAAAACCGAGCGCTGGTTGTATGGCAACGGCTGATCTATCCGAACGGCAACTCGATCGTGCTGGACGGAATGCCGGGGACGGATGAAGCCGGACAAGCCGGACTACAGGATAAGGTCGATTACCACCTGGACAAGCTGGCGGAAGCGACGGCATTGACCACGGCCCTCGCCTATGGCGGTAACCTGGCTCGCAATCCCAATAGCAGCAGCGGCAACAATAGCCAAGACGTGGTTGGCGATACTGTGGCTCAACAAGTCAATCGGATCGGCGAGAAAGTGATCGACCGCGAACTCGACGTGCAGCCGACCATCACCATCCGGCAGGGCTGGCCCCTGCGCGTCCTCGTGAACAAAGACATGATCCTGGAACCGTATGTCCCTTGACGCTGATGGAGATACCCATGCCCGAAATCGCATTGCATCCGTTCCACCAGACAACTCGCGTGAAGTTGACCGTAGAAATTAATCACGAACTGGCGCAAGACCTGGAGCGCTACAAAGCGTTTTACAAACAGGCGTATGGTGCGGACGTGTCGGAATCCGACCTACTCCGCGAAATGGCCCGTCGTTTCATGGATGGCGACCGTGAATTCCAAGTCGCCAAGTATGGCCTAAAGGCCCGATCGCGCACTCTCCGACAGCCCACCGCGTCTTCACTGGTGCCGGCGCCGAAGGAGCAACCATGATCGCGGCCACCGCCACCTTTGCCGTTTTCAAGCGGCAATCTTCACCGACCACGATTCAAGTGGTAACGATCCTCACGGACCTGGCGGATATCCGGCCACACGACGCGATCGCGCCGGCGTTGCCGACGTACGACGAGGCCGTTCGCATCGCGACGGAGCGGGGTTTGGCACGGGAGCCACGGATCGGATTCCTCAAACAATTCGGTGTGGCCGAGTTCGTGCCCGTGTGCGAACGCATTGTGTGCGGAACGGCGGAAGAACTGGATTCTCTTGCGGCCGCAATGACCTGAATGAAGCCACTCAAACTGGAGGTGTGATATGGCGCAATCAACGAACAACGCGAACAAAACCGAGAAGACGGCGAATCGTCCGGTTCAAACCATCCGTTATGGCTCTGTCCGTGCCGCGATCTGGCGCAACATTGTGGACAACGGCAACGCCAGCCGGTCACTTTATTGCGTTACATTCAGTCGTTCTTACAAGGACGGCGAAAACGCCTGGAAAGAGACCGCCAGTTTCGGAGCCGATGACCTTCTGCTTCTGGCCAAAGCGGCGGACGAAGCGCATACATGGATCACAAAGCAGCGCTCAGCAGATGCAAGCGCGGAGAAATAGCATCCTGATAGGCCACGCTCTGGTCCGCGCCGACGGCAAATTCACAGCCATCTATTCTGGATAGCCGACGTTGAGGGCGACGACGTGTGAGATATTCAAGCGGTGTCGAATTCCCGGCGTTGACATCTGCCGATGCCCGCCTCCATTGCATCACCCGGATCAATTTTGTCCGAAGTGAATGCCATGGAAAGAACAAATATTGAGCGAGTGATGCGGTTGCTTGAACAGGCCGTCGCAATGCACGCCAGAACAGAGGGACTCATCAATGAAGCCGCGTCCCTCCTGCAATCTGGCTTATTGAAGGGAAATAATGGTCAATCGAACGGTCGAATGACACGGTCATTCCCGTATGTTGATCATGCAACACTTTCGGTCCGTTGGCACGGGTCAACTTGCGGTCTGGGCGCCACGATCCCACTGCGTCTATTTGAGCGCCTGTGCCGCCGACCCAATTGCTTCGTTTGCCACGAAAACCTGCTTCAAGATGTCTGGCAAGGCGCGCGCAAATCGGAAAACACGGTCCGTAGCACCGTCCGGCGATTGAAACGCATCTTGGAGGGCGCCGGGATGAGCGACCTGGCCCAAAGCATACGTTGCGAAGGTGGCCGCTATGCTCTCATGCTCCAGGCATGATCATTTTGCACGAGAATTGCACAGGAATGCACCCTGAAATGGCACAAGCGTCCGTCATACTTCCGCCTTGTGCCCCAAGTGCTCGACCGTGAATGTCTGTTCATCACGCGAGAAGCTCTATGAAGCGACCGGAGATAAAGCGTGCAAACCGATCCCTTTTCCGAGAAGCCCGAACCATCGGCACCCAAAATTCGTGCGGCCCAATACGTTCGCATGTCCACTGACCACCAGAAGTATTCGACGGAAAATCAGGGCGATATTATCCACGAGTACGCGGCACGGCGCGGATTCGAAATCGTTCGGACCTATGCAGACGATGGTAAGAGCGGGTTGCGCATCGAGGGTCGGGACTCACTCAAGCGCCTGATTAACGACGTGGAAAACGGCGAAGTCGATTTTCAGGCGATCCTCGTTTACGACGTAAGCCGGTGGGGCCGATTTCAGGATACGGACGAAAGCGCCTACTACGAATACATATGCAAGCGGGCCGGAATTAACGTTTACTATTGCGCGGAGCAATTCGAGAACGACGGCAGTCCAGTCTCGACAATCATCAAGGGCGTCAAACGCGCGATGGCTGGCGAGTACAGCCGCGAGCTATCGTCAAAGGTCTTCAAAGGCCAGTGCAAGCTGATCCAACTCGGATTTCGCCAAGGCGGAACGGCCGGCTTTGGTCTGAGGCGCATGTTGCTGGATCAGACAGGAGCGCCGAAAGGCGTCTTGAAACGTGGGGAGCACAAAAGCCTTCAAACTGATCGCGTTGTTCTGACGCCAGGCCCGGATAACGAGGTCGCAATTGTCCGCGAGATTTATCGTCAGTTCACGCGCGAGGTAAAGCGCGAGGCGGAAATCGCAGAGTGGCTGCAGGACCAAGGTGTCTCCACTGAAACCGGCCGGCCGTGGACCCGTGGCATGGTCTATCAGATCCTGGCGAACGAAAAATACATCGGCAATAACGTCTATAACCACGTCTCGTTCAAGCTGAAGAAAAAGCGAGTTCGCAACGCCCCGGATATGTGGGTGCGGGCCGATGGTGTCTATAAGGCGGTGGTCGATCCCGAATCGTTTTTCGTGGCGAGGGGAATCATTCAGGAGCGCGCCAGAACGTACAGCAACGATGAAATGCTCGCCAAATTGCGGCAGCTCTTGGGCCAGACCGGTGAGCTTTCTGCGGGAATGATCGACGATGCCGACGGCATGCCGACTAGCGCCGGATACCGGCATCGCTTCGGCAGCCTGATTGAGGCGTATCGACTGGTCGGCTTTGATCCCGGAAGGGATTACGAGTTCGTCCAAATCAACCGTAAACTGCGCACTCTTTACCCTGAACTGCTGGGTGATACCGTTTCAAAACTCAACGGGATCGGCGCCACCGTTACCCACGATGCGCAAACGGACCGCCTTCTGATTAATGGCGAGTTCACCGCCCTTATTGTCCTGGGGCGTTGCAAGCCTACGCCTGCCGGCCGATTGCGATGGCAGATTCAATTGGAACAGGAACGGCCGCCGGACGTGACCATCGCCGTAAGGATGGATGAGGACAACCAGCGGCCCGCCGATTTTTTCCTTCTGCCGTTCATGGACATTTCCGTGCCGGACCTTCGCCTTCGCGAATTCAACGCGGCACCCATTGAGACCTATCGGTTCGAGACTCTGGATTATTTCATTGAAATGGCGGCCCGCACTCGAATCGAGGTGGCCGCATGATTTCCAGCAGCGACGACAAAGTTGCGATAATTCCGATTGACCAGATCAATGTGGTCAATCCTCGGTCGCGGGGCCAGTTCAAGTTTCGGCAGATCGTCGAAAATATTGCCAAGATCGGCTTGAAGCGGCCTATCACTGTTGCCCGACGACCGGCGCAAAATGGGCCCTACCAGTACGACCTGGTCTGCGGCCAAGGACGATTGGAAGCGTGCCGCGCCAATGGTTCCAAGGTCGTTCCGGCCATCGTGTTGCAAGTTACTCGCGAAGAACTCCTGCTGATGAGCCTCGTGGAAAACCTGGCGCGGAAGCGGAATACAACGATTGAGCTTGCAAAGGAAATTGCCGCCATGAAAGAACGGGGTGCCGATTTCTCCGAGATCGCGCGCCGCACCAATCTGGATATCAGTTACGTCCGGGGCATCATCCGGCTCTTGAACAAGGGCGAAGAGGGTCTGCTTCGTGCCGTTGAACGGGGACAAATCCCCATTAGCATTGCCATAACTATTGCATGTTCCGATGACGATGCGGTGCAGCGGGCACTAACGGAAGCATACGAAAACAAGCATCTTCGCGGCAAGGCCTTGCTGAAGGCCCGCCGCCTCATCGATCTACGCCGCGCACGCGGGAAAGATATGCGCAACGGCCGCCACAACGGAAATGAGCTGTCTGCTGATAAACTGATGAAGGCATATCACCTGGAAACGTCGCGACAGAGGCTCGTTGTTCACAAGGCGAAGATGTGCGAGACGCGCCTCCTGTTCGTCGTGTCGGCGCTCAAATCGCTTTTTCAGGATGAAGGCTTTGTGACGCTGCTGCGCGCCGAGTCGCTGGACTCCTTGCCGCAGTATATCGCCGAGCAAATCAAAGGAGAACAATCATGAGCGAATCCCTCGATGTTCGTTTGGCATTCGATCCGAACGGCATTCGATTGCCACTCGACCGAATCCTGCCGCTAAAAAGTATCGAAGCCGATCCGAAGAAAAGTCCGACTTACACTCGGATTGTGAAGTCGATTGCGGAGATTGGCGTCATTGAACCGCTGATTGTTTATCCCCACAAATCCCAAAAAGGGATGTATCTGCTGCTCGACGGCCACTTGCGGCTCAATGCCTTGAAACGCCTGGGCCATCAGGACGTGCTTTGCTTGGTCAGCACGGAAGACGAAGCCTATACCTACAACCACAAGGTCAGCCGTGTAACGCCGATTCAAGAACACCTCATGATTATGAAGGCGATTGAGCAAGGCGTCTCGGAAGAGCGCATCGCGGCGACATTGGACATAGATGTGGCCCGCATTCGGCAGAAACGAGATTTACTGACGGGCATCTGTCCGGAAGCTATCGCGTTGTTGAAAGACAGAAGCGTCTCGCCGGGCGCCCTACGGGAAATGCGAAAGGTTAAACCGATGCGTCAAATCGAAATGGCCGAACTGATGCTTGCGTCCGCCAATTGCACCGAGTCGTACGCCAAATGCCTCTTCGCCGCGACACCCCAAGAGCAGCTCACCGATCCCGAGAAAGCCAAGGAGATTAAGGGCGTTAAGCCCGAGGATATGGCTCGGATGGAAAAAGAACTCGATGCGCTGGGGCGGGATTTCAAGATGATCGAGCAAGGCCACGGGCGAAACGTGCTCAATCTGGTGCTCGCCGTGGCGTACCTTCGCAAGCTGTTGGACAACGCCGGGGTCGTGCGATTTCTGTCGCAGCGGTATGCGGACATTCTCGCCGAATTTCGAAAGCTAGTCGATACCGCATCGTTGGAAGCGACTGCTTAATGACTGAGGCGATTGGGTACGTATCTATGAGTTTGAGAGCGCGCCTTTGTCACATTTCGATCGGCCTCTTCATGGGCCCGGCTGGCTCGCACGCAAATCGTTGCACGTGACATATCGTTAGAATTTCCTATTCAACTCTCTTCACGCCCGCTCCTCCTGCTCGACGGCTTCCTCAGGCATGGCGATCGCGGCTTAGGAAGCATGGTTCACTACATAATTCCCGCCGTCGAATCCGTCGATTTGCACAATGTGACGAACGGCACGGCCCGCAGTTCCGCTGACTCGTTCGATAAAGATGACCAGATTGATGGCCGACGCGATGGATCGGTTGGGTATGACCTGCGAGGCTTCGCCCACCAGGTCTTCGATGCGCCGCAGCGCATCGGCGGCGGAATTCGCATGAATGGTGGCCACGCCGCCGGGATGGCCAGTGTTCCACGCTTTGAGCATCGCCAGCGCTTCCGGACCGCGAACCTCACCGATGATGATGCGATCAGGACGCAGGCGGAGTGTCATGCGGAGCAAGTCCGTCATCGTTACCCGCGGCTCCGTGTTCTTCGTGAGCAATTCTACCTTGTCCTCCGCGGGGCATTGAAGCTCCTTGGTGTCCTCGATGAGGACGATGCGATCGCTCTTGAACGGCGGCTCGGCGAGGATCGCGTTGACCAGCGTGGTTTTGCCCGATCCGGTGCCGCCGGCCACAAGAATGTTCTTCCGGTCAACGACGGCTCGGCGAATTACGTCGGCACCAGCGGCCGGCAGGATTCCTTTGGCCACATAGTCATCGAGCGTAAAAACAATCGACGCGCGCTTGCGGATGGTGAACACGGGCCGCTCGGCCAACGGCGGCAATAGCCCTTGAAAGCGTTCGCCATTCCGGGGCAAAACACCGGCAACGGCGGGCCGATCTGGAGTGACCGTTTCGCCCATGTGGCTCGCCAACAGCCGGATCGTGGTTTCAGCAGCCGACTGCTCGATGCGGCCCACTCGCTCGCGACCGACGCCGGCTCGATCCACCCATAGACTTCCATCCGGGTTGGCCATGATCTCTACGACATCGGGACGGTCCAGCGCCTCGGCGATCAACGGTCCCAGGGCGTGATAGAGGCTTTCCTGTTGCCGGTGGTGAACGGAATTTGCGTTAGCAGCCATGATTGAGTTCCTTTGTTTTTGAATTACTACTACAACGCTAACGCCTTTGAGAGTCGCCGCTTCGAGGAATTGAGCCGTTGCTGACCACGGCAGAAAACGGAGTGATTAGCGTTGTAGGATTACTTCTCTCCGCTTGGCTCGAACAACGCCCAGTCACGAGCGCCGTTTGGCGCGCTCGCAGGCGTGGTTTGTTTTGTTGCACGGTCTTTGGCCTTCGCTGCGCTATGAGCGTGATTGGCCGGGGCGGCCTCCTCGACGGCATCTTCTTTTTGCGGTGGCTGCGTTGATTCCTTTGGCGGTTCAAGTTCTGGCAACAGAAGATCGCCGAGAATTGATTCACCCTTGCGCAGATTCTTCGCGAGCATGTCCAGATAGCCATGAAATCGCTGCATCCCGCTGAGGATCGCGGCTGCCTTGGTCACGTCTGGAATCGGCGTGGTGTGATTGAAAAAAGAGCGCATGCCCAGCCCGACCATCTCCTTGAGGATCTGAATCTCCAGCGCCAAGCGCTGGTCCAGCCGGCGCAGCGCATGAAAGTTCCGCTCCACTGCCTTGCGGATTTCCTGTTCGCGCTCGCTCCGATAAGCGGACAACAGCGATTCCTTGGCCGCATCGGCCACGACTGCCGACATCGAGAGCTTCATTTCATTGGCGCGCTGCCTGGCGGCCAGCAGCACTTGCTGCTCTAAAAAGACCGAAAGCTGGGTCTTACGGTCGCTCACGTGTATTCACTTTCAGAATGAAGGTCCTGGTCCGCCGCATCTTGTTCCGTATCCTCGTCGGATTCCGAAGGGGGACCGCCGCTCGGCAATGGGTTGTTGTGACTAGGTGCGGGGAATGCCAACTCTGGACCTTTGGGCCGCTCGTGCAGCCAGTCGGTCTTGGGTTTGGCGGGTACGTTCAGATACGCTGATTGATCCGGCGCTGGCAGAACCCGTTTCACGAAGATCGGATCGCTGAAATATCGCACCTTCTTCACGCGCATTGGCTTGTAGCCGGTCACAAACATGAGTTGGTCGTCCACCGGCAATTCCCGAATATCTCCGGGTGACAGGAGTGGCCGGACCTGTTCGCTGTGGCTGATGGTTCTGGCCCCAAGGTTCCGCGCGGCCTGTGAATAACTTTCCCGGTACTCCGTCACGGTGCCGACCATCTGGCTGATGCGCTGGCAGGTGACGGTATCGGCTGCGGCGAAGGTGCTCAGGATGTGGCAGTTGTCCAGGATCGTATTGTTCATCCCGTACTGCTCGATGATGTCGTTGAACGATTGGACGATCAGGTGGGCCTTGATTCCGTATCCGGCCATCTGGCGCAGGTTCATCGTAAAAAAGTCCAGCCGTCCCAACGTGGGAAACTCATCCAGCGACAGCAGCAGGCGATGGTTCTTCGGGCGGCCAGCGCTGTCGCGGTCCAGATATTCCATGAGTGCCCGGCATGTCTGGTTAATCATCAGCCGGACCAGCGGGCGCAAACGGGGTGCATCCGATGGTGGCGGCTGAAGGTAGATCGTCATGGGGCGGTCGGCGCACACCAGATCGCTCAGCCGAAAATCGCTGACGGCGGTATTGCGGGCAATGATGTCGTCCGCCCAGAGTGTGAGATACGCCGCCGCCGTTCCGCACACGCTGGACTGGAACTTTGCTGGCTGGCGGCGCAACTCATTAGCCACGAGCGCCACTTCCGGGTGAACCTCCGGTGCGCCCGTCTGCGGATTGAACCGGTGCGGGGTGCGGATCATCGCCAGGGCCGTCCGCTTGAAGTCGAGCAATCGCGCCCGCACCGTCGCCAAATTCTTGAATTGGTCCGGCTCGGTATAGAGCACATGCAGGATCAGCGCCACCAAAAACTGGCTCGCCTGCTGGTCCCAAATGTCCATCGTGTGCTTTGCGCCAGTTGGGTTCACCAGCATCTCGACGATGTTCTGCGCATCGCGCACTTCGTTGGGACCCTTGCGAATCTCAAAGAGCGGATTGAACCGGGCGCTGTCGGGCCTGGTCGGATTGAAGAACAGGCAGTAGCCTCTTTTGGCACGCATCCCCGCCGTCACGTCCCACAGTTCATTCTTCACGTCATACGCCAAGATGCTGCCGTTCCAGTTCAGCAGAGTGGGGATGACGTGGCCGACGCCTTTGCCGGACCGGCTGGCCCCGGAGACAAGCTGATGCTCCGGGCCATCGTAGGTGAGATATTGACCAAAGGCATGTCCGACTACGGTTCCTTGACCAGTCAATAAACCCGCTCGCTTCATGTCGCGTTTGCTGGCCCAGCGATCCTTGCCGATCTCTCGGACGGGGATGTTGCGGCGCAATTGGCGCGCTCCAACCAGCATGAGCGTCGCCAGAATGAAGGTGCCACCGATGAACGCATACCCCTCATTGAGCGTGTTGGGGATGTTGTCACCGAAGTCGCGGGCCCAGATGAATATCGCCCATGGCGCGTAGATCATGTGTGCGCCGATGCGCAGTCCGCCCAGGGCAGAATGATAATTCAGCCGGTAGGCGACCCATTGGGTGGCTGTCACCATGCCGGCCAGCAATACGATCAGGTATGCAATGAATAGTCGTCGAGCGTTCATTCGTCACCTCCCGGTCCGTCCAGAGACAATCCGGCATCCAAGTCCAGCGTTCGTCCCGCCGCCAGTTCAACCGTCGCAACTTTCGCCGAGGTGCGCTGCAGACTGACTTCGCTACCGGTGCCAATGTCGGGATCGCGGCTGATGGGAGAGACGAACAAGCTCTCCTCCGCCACGACCAGCGCCAGCTTGCCGGAATGAAGGTGTTCCGTGCCGCGGTATTCGCCGCTGACCGTGCCGCCCTGGGGCAGTTCGTTCACCGGCAGGCCGTACTTGCGCGCCAGCCGTTCGGCCACGTCGGTACGTTCCTCAGCCGCCAGTTGCTCCAGCGCGCCGGGAAGCAAGTCAACCGTTCCGGTGTCGCCGGCGGATCGCTCGGCATAGCCGTTTCGCACGAGCCATTCCTGCCGCTGCCGCACCGCCTCCTGAATGATCGGATTGTCGTCGGTGCGCGCATCCGGTTGCCGTCCGAACGCCTGACGGTCCAGCCATGTCGCCGCGTGCGCCTCAACTTGCTCTCCCAAAGCGTGCTCGGCGATGACCCGAACATCCGTACGCTGGCTTCCCCGCTGATTGAATTGCGCAAACGCATTGGCATCGACAGCATACGCACCGCTCTCCAACGCGCGCACCCCGGCCCCATCGAATCCGGCAACAAAGCCCAATCGCCACGCTGCCGAGCGCACGCTTGATGCAATCTCCCGGTCGGTCGAGTCTGGTTCCGGGCCGCGCAAATGCGCCTCGTGCACCTGCGGCGAATAGATTCCGTCGTTGGCGTTGGCGACCGCCATGATTTGCTCAATCACCTCCCGCCGGCGCTGTGCGCCAGCGCCCAGTTCGGCGACCGACCCGATGTCCAGGTCCCGGTAAGGTGCGCTGTCTCTGACTCGGCCGTAGTGCGCTTGCCCACTCCCGTCACGGACTACCACAAACCGATCCTCCCCAAGTTCATCGGTGCTACCCTTGGCGATGACCACACCGGCGACCGATGGCGAGGGTTCGGTGCCGCCCGCCATCGGCAAAACTCGTCCCGACTCATTGCCCAACTGACTGTAGAGCTGGTGAATGATGTCGTTGCGGTTCCCAAGTTCGCGCAGGGCCTGCTTGAAATCTCCCTCAACATGCCAGGTCGTTCCGCGCCCCTTGTGCGCCAAGTCCATCTGCTCAAGAAACTGCAAGCGGCCCACTACCAACCGCCGATCATCCGCGCCAAAGCCGATGTGCTTGGACGGTGAAACGTCGATCTTGCCGTTGTCCAAAGCTCGCTCGATCATCCGGTCCAGCGAGGTGAACCACTCGGCTTCGACCTCCTTGGACTTGGCCAACTGCACTTCCTGCGCGCTCCGCTCCCCCAGCAGTTCGGTCGCCACCTCCGATGCCCGGTCCCGGATTCCGTACGATATATATTGTCGGGGGATGACCAGATCGGCCCCGTCCGCCTGCTTCCCGCGCAGCAGAATGTGCGCATGGGGGTTGTCAGTGTTGTGGTGATTGACGGCGATCCATTGGAGCTTGGTGTCCAGATCCCGCTCCACCCGGCGCATGACTTCGCGGACATAGGCCGTCATGTCGGGGATGTCGCCGCCTCGCTCCGGGGATACGATCAGCCGGAAGTGGTGACGATCCTGCGCCCATTGGACGGCTTCCTGCTTGGCGTCCACCCCCTCGCGGGCAGCGTCATAGAACACACCATGCTTGCCGTCGGCGCTGGCGCTTTCCCGTCCCAGGTACGACACATGCCGCGCCAAACTTCCCCGCGCGTTGCCCGGCTTGTGCCGGCTGACGTGCGCCTTGACGACCACCCGCTGGCGCATTCCCCGGCCAGCGAAACCCCCCGACAGGTACTTGCGCGTGCGCCCTTTGAAGCCGCGCAGGCGCCGGGCGAGTTCGCTGTTCACGCTCCGCTCCCGCGGCCGTCGCGCGCTCATTCGGCCGATCTGATCGGAATCAACGCCATCCCGCTGTCTTCTGAATCTCCGCGGCATACACACCACCAAGCTTATTTCCAGCACACAAGGGCCTGAAAGACGACCCATTGGAAACCCACTGTCATCAAACAGGCATAGGTTGCGCCAACCCTTCGTGGGACAGAGACTTACAAAAACACCCACTGGCTCCCTTTTACCTTGCCTTCCTTTCTTAATCCCAATATTATGATGCAACCCACACGATTGCATCATACCGATTATACCAAACAGATACCGAACGTCAAGTTGGGCCAGACAGATTTGAGTTCAGCCAGACAGAAATCTGTCGGGCTGGACTCAAACGAATTCAGAAAAAATGGTGAAGATCGAAGAGATTGCGAGACGTGATTGCTGCCAACGATATAATGGAGCGTGTGTCATCAGATGGCAGTGCGAAGCTCTGGCAGGTGCACGCTCGCAAAGGAGACAGCCCGATATGCTGCGGTGGTTCGGCGACAGTTTGAGGTTCCTGTACTGGCTGGCGTTGCTGCAATTGGCACGCTTGGCCGTGGTGCTGTTCTGCATCGTCGAAGCCTTCGGCGTGCTCGTCCTTTGGCCTGTGGGCTTCTACGAAGGCCACAAACACGACAGCTATCTGTTCCTGCTGCTGCCCATTGGAGCGACGTTTCTTGTGGCAATCCAAGTCGCCCTTTGGCAGTTCACCTGGCTTCGGCTTGCGCAACGTGGAGGCAAGTGGAGAGCGCTTGCCGAATGGTTCTCGGAGGTTGTGCGCTATCCTGTGGTGCGCACGCCTCACCCTTGGGAATGACAATCGAGGTTTGGACAAGGCAACAAAGAAGCCGGATCAGGATGCCCGATCCGGCTTCTTCGTTTGTCAGTGGACGCGGTGAACTACGCCGCTGACGCCTGCTCCTTGCTGTCAGTCTGCGGCAGTTTCCGCAGATTGGACGGCAGCCAAGCGTTCACCTCGGCGGCAAGCTTGGCATCTTCCAAGCGGCCTTCCGCCGCATCCGTAAAGAGCTTGGCCAAGTCGGAAACCAGCTCTGTTTTCTTCTTCAACTCGGCGGCTTTGGCGTACACCGGACCGCGTAACTCGCCGATCAGGTGCGCCAGTTGAATCTTCTGGTATCCCGACAGCCAACGCTCGTCGGGACGCCAGTAGCGGCGAATCTCCACGCCCAATTCAGAAGCCAGACGCCAGACCAATTCGGTGCGGCGTTGCAGGTGGGCCGTGATGCACTCGACCGTCAGCAAGTCGATCAGTGCATCCAGCTTCTTATCCGATAGGGCCTGCATCGCGTCATAGGCGGCATGATCTTCGACGTAATGCTTGTCATGCAGCGGGTCCAAATCGGCTCGGCGCTTGCGGATTCCATCCAGTGCGTCGGACGTGAACCCTTCGGCATTGTCCGCATGAACCGTGCTGCCGTTGGCGTCATGCCGGACGGATAGCGATTCACTGCGCACCTTCTCATGCAGGATCAGCGCTAAGACACGCTTGCGAGTCGTGGGATCTTTGAGCAATGCTTCGCGCACGCCAAGCGCCTGATGCGTGAACGTCGTGGCAAGCTGCGACTCTTTCAGGTCGTCCGAAGTGGGCGGCTTGGGCGCTTCCGTCGCGCCGTCCCCGGCATGGCCGTTGCCATTGCCGGATGCGCCCTGACGGGTTCGTGGAATGCGATACTCTCGCCGGACACGTCCATCGGGGTCGAGTAGAAGGAAGGTCGTGCCAACCGCCTTGGTCGCCTCGGAATAGTGGACTTCGGCATCCTTGCTCAAGGTCTGTTCCTCATCGTCCAGCGCTTCCAGCTTCGTCTGGATCGCCTCGACCGCGCCTTGATCGGACTCGTCCAATTCCTCAAGCTTCGATTCCAGCTTGACCCGCTTGTCGGCCAGCCTTTTGAGCTTGGCCGTCGTCTGGTCATCGTACTCCTGCGGAGCATCGGTCATCGCGTATAGCCGATCCTGCACGTCGGCCTGCGGACCGACAACAACCTCGGCCCAACCGTCCTCGATCAGCGCTTGGCGCTGCGCCAGAAGCGCCTCGGCCTGCGCCTCCATGAACGCGCTGCGCTCCACCAACACGCGCTCGGCGAACAAATCCCGGCTAACGGCGGCATCCGGGAGTTTGGATACATCGAACGTCGCGGACGCGGCGTCGATCCACGCATGGGCAATCACGTTGCGGACGTGCTGCGCATGTTGTGGGTTCCCGGCCACTTCCTGCCAGACTTCCAGTTGCCGATCTGGCGGGACGGACGCGAACGCCTCGGCGGTCGCGGTGTCGATTGCGCTCTGGCGGTATGCCGCTTTCACCGGCTCGGATAGTGTCGCCAGCTTCATGCGCTGGCGCACATAGGGCTGGCTGACGCCAAACTCCGATGCGATGGATTCAATGCCCTTGGCTTCCTCGCGGGCCAGCTTGGCGAAGGCTTCGGCCTCGTCCAGCGGGTGCATCGGCTCGCGGACAAAGTTTTCCGCCAGCGCCAAGGCGTCGGCGGTGTCGTCGTCGACGGACCGTAGAACGCATGGCACTTTCGGCGGTCGGGCGGAATCCTTGTACACGTCGCGCAGCGCCGCCAGTCGGCGGTTGCCGGCGATCACCTTGAAATCGCCAGCGCTGGTATCGTCGGCCCGGACCACCAGCGGGGCCAGCAGTCCATGCGCCCGGATGGATGCCACCATGCGGCGGTGGGCATCCCGTTCCGGCTTGACGCGCCGGGGATTGCGTTTGCTGGAAATCAGCTTGGACAGGGACACGGTAATTTGAACATCACGAGATTGGGAAAAACTGCGATTCATAAGACACACTCACTTTCAGTTAGGGGATTAAATCAAACACGTCGGCCAAATTGGACTAGATCGGAATCTCCTGACCTGCGCCCACAAGCTCACCTTGGACTACGGCAGACCGCGCCGGTCTGGCACTCCTGCCGTTGCCGCCGCGCTTACCGCGCCCGTTGCGTTGGGCTGGCTCGCCGTTGCCGGGCTTGCGGTCCACAAACCGGAATTGTTCGACGACCACGCGAATCTTGCTGCGCCGCTGGCCGTCCTCCTGTTCCCATTGTTCGAGCCGCAATCGGCCTTCGACGTGGATCGGGCGTCCCTTGGTGAGGTTTTCGCCGATGGTCTGCCCGGTCTTGCCGAACGCGGCGCAGTCGATGAACAAGACTTCCTCCCGGTCGCCCCCGTCGGAATCTTTCCACCGGCGGTTGACCGCCAGTGCGAAATCGCAGACTTGGGTTTGCGAGTTGGGCAAGGTCCGCAACTCCGGGTCGCGGGTGAGGTTGCCCATAAGGATCACTCTGTTGTAGCTGGCCATGATGAATCTCCTTTGTGTAGATGGCCACTGATGGTTGGGCGGCGTCACATTGACAACCGCTCCCCAGCCCGCCCCGGCGAAACACAACCGGGGCAGGTTCGGGGAGGGGTCGCCTACAGAACGCCCGCCAGCTCAAGCGCACCGCGATACGCAGCCTGCTTGAGTTGATGCGATTGGCCGAACCAGACTGAATCCAATTGCCGATCCAGCTTGTCGGCGCATGTCGCGCCGCGATACTTCCGCTGGTGGTCCGCCCATTCGCTCACCGCGTTGTAAGCGCCCCATGCGGTGTGCTTCACGCCCGGTAGGGTGTTCCGCTCGTTATCGAAGTTGTCGAGCATCTGCCCGAAAACCTTCTCGCGAGTGTTTTTCTGCCGGTCCGTGCCGTGGGGCAGGTCCGCCCCGGTCAATCCTCGGAAGTATCCGCCCGCCTCGGTGACGGTCAGTTCCTTGGCGAGCATCGCGTGTAACTCGTCGTCAAACTTATCGAACCGTGCCGCGATGATGCCGAGCTTCGCCCGCGCCTCGGCAATCCGGCTCTCCAACCGGGGATGATGGGAAATGGTCAATCCCTCAACGCCGGATTCCCGCAGGGCCAGATTCAAAGTGTTCTGGCACACCACGCGCACGGTCGTGGGAATCATCCGAAGCGCCTGGCTGCCGTCGTGCGTATTGGTCAAGAGAACGTAAGGCTTAATCAGGTCGTCCGGCCCGGCCCGGTATTCCTTGGGAATACTGGCCATCATCCAGACGCGCTTGCCACCGTGCAGACTGCCCGCCGTCTCGTACATGGCGAGCTTGTCGCCGACCAGCGCATCCATGAAGTTAAACGCTTCGCGGTTCTGGAAAACCCGATAGCGCCGTCCAACCACGCCCAACACGGCTTTGGTGTCGGTGCGGACGTTCGCCACCGTATCGAGGATTCCCGCCTCCGCCGTGTTGTTGTCCGGGTCGAAAGCCCGGACCGGCCATTGCTCGACGCGCCAATCCAATCCCGCGAGTTGAATCGCCTCGGCGCTGGTGGTCGCCTGCTCAATCACCGTGCCCAAGCGATGCCACGCTGGTACGCCGGTCACAAACACTGCCGCTCTGCCCGTCGTCTGGTCGATCTCGTGTGCCACAAAGCACCTCCCGAAAAGGAAGAAAACCTCAAACCGGGATGGCGTAGGCCCCAAAGCCCACGCAATTTTTTGACCTCCCGGCTTCGGAAGAAGCGGCCGGGAGGTCTAAAAAGAAAAGTCCTTCCTGCTGGCGACGGGAACGCGAGCGTAGCGGACGAAGGGCATGCCACGCGCAGGCCCGCAGTGCTGTACTCGGCGTGAGGAGCCGAGCATGGCAAGCGCAGCGGTGCCCTTTCGATAGCGCAGCGAGCTAGACGTGCACGTAGGCCCGCTGCTTCTGGCCGCGTGCGACCTTTCAAAAACAGCGGGCCTACCTTCCACGCGATGTTCCTGGCGCCATCGCTATTGTTTCCGACAGCACAACTCAACGGATTTAGGGGCAAGGTGAGGGGTTGCAGGGGAGCGGATCGGCCCCTTGGGGTCCGCTCCCCTGCATTTGCATTTCAGAATTCTGGAAGTAATCAGATTGAAAAATCTAAATGAGGGTCGATAGAATCGGATATTGAATCGGCACCAATCAATCGAAAGGAGGCCAGATATGGCCAACAAGCACAACGAAGGTCGTGCGGACGCGGCGGAGGGAAAGAAAGTTCTTCCGGCTGATCCGGCCGCTTGGCAGGTCCTTAAATCGGATAAACAGATCGCAAATGAGCGCGAGTCTAATGCCACCTATCGTGAGGGGCATGCTGACAAGACACGCGAGATGAAAGACGCGAAAAAGAAGTAGGCGGATTCGGATTTTCTCCGTTTTGAAGCCAAGCAACTGCGGCTGCATTTGGGCAATAGATAATGACGCGATGGAAATAGCCGCCGCAGAGGGTGCCGCGGCTGTGGTTTGCGCTTCTGTAGCCCCGGGTTAGCGGGGACGCTGCGTAGTCCTCAACAGGATCGTCGGCGTCGCCGCAGCGCGAGCAAGGAAATCATTGCAACCAAGCCGATGGAGGCCGGCTCCGGGACGGCTGTCGTCGTCAAGGCCAAGTTGCTCCCGTTGTACTGCAACGCGAATTGATAAGCGGGATCGTCGAGTACATCGATTGTTGCGAATTGCCCACTCACGCTGTTAAAATCCAGCACTTGAAATGTCTCGCCCAGAGTCGGGCGAAAGCCATCCAACAGAGAAATGTCCAACGTGCCGCCGAGATAGGCAGTGCCTTCAACATTCAACAGGTCATAATCATTAGGCGAGCTACCAGCCATTTCGATCATGAGCGTGCCCAACGAGTTCTGTTGGTAATTTCCCGTGATCGTGATCGTGCCTGGCGAGTTGCCGGGGCTGATAGTTGCGCCGTCGTTGGTTACTGAGCCTGTGATGGTGCCGGAACCCTTCAGTAATCCGCCTTGAAAATTCAATGATCCCGCAAGATTTCCGCCTTCCATTTCAGTTACGCCAGCAGTTTGCGTGAAACTGCCGTCAAATTCTAGCGTGCCGCTGTTAGCTTCGACGGTGCCGGTGTTGTTGTAAGCGACCCCTCCTCCGATTACCGATGTACCAGTGCCGGCAGACTTCTCGAACAAACCAGCGTTGTTGATGATCTGTGTCGCGCCATTAAACTCTTGGGCAAAACCTCCGTCGCCTTGCAGGTCATAAGTTGCGCCGACCAAGTTATTCAATGTCGTGCCGTAGAGTTTCACC
>Ga0181530_10001221_pt1 | contig 32561 bp, 19 predicted proteins | sample PEATcosm2014_Bin_42_FD_119769 | JGI IMG/M metagenome (GOLD analysis project Ga0181530, IMG submission 119769) | Peatland microbial communities from MTU Mesocosm Facility, Houghton, MI, USA - PEATcosm2014_Bin10_60_metaG | ecosystem: Environmental > Terrestrial > Soil > Wetlands > Peat | place...
CGCACCGTAATCATGGTTCAGGTGGAGAATGAAACCGGCAACTGGAAGAGCGTCCGCGATTTCTCTCCGGCCGCGCAGAAGTTCTTCGAGGCTCCGGTGCCGCCCGAGATCCTCAAGGCCATGCATGTAAAGACCGCTGCTTCATCCCCGAACTGGCAGGAAGCCTTTGGTCCCAATGCGGACGAGTACTTCAACGCCTGGGGAGTAGCGAGATATGTGGGACAGGTCGCGGCCGCGGGAAAGGCTGTTTATCCCCTGCCCATGGACGTCAACGATGCTTTGCGCAACCCGTTTAATCCGGGCGCTCCTGGCGAGCCGGAAGCCCCCGGCGCTTACGAGAGCGGCGGCCCCACCGACAATGTGCTCGACATCTGGAAAGCCGCGGCGCCGGCCATCGATATTCTGGCGCCCGACGATTATCAGGGCGACCCCGCCGCATATTTGAAGGTTCTGGAACTGTATCACCGCGACGACAATCCCCTGTTCCTGCCTGAGAGCGGTTGTTTCCAGTGTGACCCGGCGACTGGCGACTTTACCCGCTATTTCTTCACGATACTCGGTCTTCAGGCTATAGGAGACTCGGAATCCGGGAATGAACCTGTGCCATATTTAGCGAGGAATTTCGTGTTGGTCGGCCCGATGCAGCGGGAGATCGCCCGCCTCAATTTCGAAGGGAAGCTCAAGGCCGTGGCTGAGCCGGTGCACTTCAAGGGCGGAGACCAGGGCGACCCCAGGCAGACGCTGCCGTTCGGATCCTGGAACGCAGTGGTGACATACGGAACGGCTCTCTACGGTCCCTCCACGGCCGGGTCGAATCCGACGCCGAAGGGGCGGGCTCTGGTTGCCCAGCTTAGTGACAACCAGTTTCTGGTGGCCGGATACTTTTGCACCGTCGACTTCTTTCCAGGCGGCACCGAGCAGCAACGGAAGTCCCAGCATATAGTACAGGGAACCGGACAAATTCCCTCCGCCCTGATTGGCGGTAAATGGCAGCACCGGCAGTTCCTGCGCGTCGAACAGGGAGTTTACGACAACGGCGTCTTCAAGCTTCTCCGCAGCCAGAATGGAGATGCGACGGACTATGGCCTCCGCTTTGGCGAGGAACCCGTGGTGCTGCGCGTCACGCTTGCCACATATTAGAGGCCGCAGCAGTCTCTGTGCTACCTAGTCCCTGCAAGTGAGGTCGAGGTGTCGCTAAACGAGCATGCCTTGCGATTCGGGAGATCAGCGAGCGAGGTTACCCGGCGTCCCGGTAGGCTGCACCAGATTCACATATAAGTTCGAGTACTCGCGGGCAGAGCGGCTCCACGAATAGTCCGCCGTCATGGCAGTTCGCATCAGTGTTCGCCATTGCTCCTTACGGTGAAAGACCGCCAACGCGCGGTCCAGGGCTGTCAGAAAGGCGGCGCTGTCATATTGCTCGAAGAGAAAGCCGTTGCCTTTTCCTGTCGCGGGATCGTATTCCGCCACACTGTCTTTCAGGCCTCCGGTGGCTCTGACGACAGGAATGGTGCCGTACTTCAGACTGTAAAGTTGATTCAACCCGCTCGGCTCATACCGCGAAGGCATCAGGAACATATCGGCTCCGGCCTCAATCTTGTGGGCCAGAGCATCCTCGAACGCAATGCGAACGCCCAGTTGCCCGGAATTCCGTTGAGCCGCTGTGTGAAAGAAATCCTGATATTTCCGGTCACCGCTCCCCAGTATGACTAACTGCACACCCCTCTGCAGTAGATCGTCGAGTGTTCCCTGCAACAGATCAAATCCCTTCTGCGATACCAGCCGCGACACTGCGCCGAGGAGCGGGATTTCGGGATCTTCCCTGAGTCCGAACGTCTTTTGCAGGTCGGCCTTGCACACTCCCTTGCCGGAGAGGTTGCCGGGGCCGTAGTTCATGGCGATGAATCGATCCACCTGCGGGTTCCAGATGTCGTAGTCGGCGCCGTTCAAAATGCCCACCAGACTGGCTGCGCGTGCTTTGAGGACACCCTCAAGCCCGAAGCCATGCTCCGATGTCTGGATCTCGCGGCTATACGTGGGACTCACCGTAGTGAGCGCGTCGGCAAACATGATGCCGCCCTTAAGAAAGTCGATCTGACCATAAAACTCGAGATGGCGGGGCGTAAACAGATTCTCGTCCAGCCCCACCAGACCCCACTGGTCAGGAGGAAAGAGTCCTTGATATCCCAGGTTGTGGATGGTCAAGACTGTCCTCACGGAGGAAAGCCCTGGATACAATTCCGGCTGGGCTTTGAGGAAGGCAATTGCCATGGCAGCCTGCCAGTCATGGGCGTGGAGAACGTGAGGCGGACCGAGTTGGCGAAGCACTTCCAGGGCCCCGCGCGCAAAGAACACAAATCGTTCCGCATTGTCAGGATAGTCGCCTTCAGAAGTGCCATACAGGAAGGGCCGGTCGAAGTACCGGTCGGATCGAATGAAGTAGACCGGAATGCCTGTACCGAGTGTCGCCGTGAGCAGCACGCCCAATTCGGATCTGCCGGCGATGGAGACATGGAACCGAATGCCGGTATCTTGGGCAATTCCCTTCTCCAGCACATCGCGGTAAGCCGGCATAATCACACGGACCTGGTGGCCGAAGCTTCGCAAGGCAACCGCGAGCGAGCTCACCATGTCCGCAAGGCCTCCTGTCTTCGCAAAAGGGACGAGTTCCGGGCAAATCATGTCGATTTGTAGCGGAGCGTCAGCCGGAACCGGTGCCGGCAAGGTAGCCGTCACCTCTTGCCGCGTGATGTTTGCTTCGGCGGCAAAGGCCGCTGCGGTTGAGATCCCGGCAAAGATATTGTCTTGGTCCTCTATGTTCTGTAGCGCGGCTTCATCGATGATTCCGCTTTCGATCTGCTGGCCGAGCTGGAGCATCCTTATGAGGTGGGTTTTTGTCCTGCGAGTCGCGTACTCTCGCATCTTTCCCGAGGCGATCATGAACGCCCAGTCGCTGGACTGCGCGAGGAGCAGCTCGCGCGATGCCTGGTTCAACGCCTGAAGTGTCAAGCCGGTGGCCCGGGAGCGGGCGGCAATCAATTCCTCCATCCGTTCGGCACCCCGCTGAAGATGGCGATAAATCCAGTCATTCTCGCCGTTCAGCCAGACCTGACTGAAGCCGTCGTGGCCCCAGCTCGACGCCGCTGGCGTGGCGCACTGATTCACCGGGTACTCATCGAGGTATTCCGACAGCGTCACCAGCCGAATCGTCGATTGATCCAGAGCAATCCCGCGAATGAGATAGTCCAGCCAGCGCGGTCCCTCGAACCACCAGTGGCCGAAGAGTTCGGCATCATACGGCGCCACCACAATAGGCCTGCGATCCATAGCCGAAGCCAGGTTCCGCACCTGCTTGATCCGCTCGTCCAGAAAGTGCCGGGCATGGGCGGCGGCTTTCCGCTCCGCCCATTCGGGTACGTAAGGCTCCTTGCGGCTGTCTTTCCCGGTAATCCGGTAATACTTGATCCCCGTATCGATGCGGATGCCGTCGCGGTGGATGTAGGGCCTGATGTAATCCAGGTTCAGGTCGTGGCCGATGTCACGGTAGAATTCACGGTAGTCAAAATCGCCCGGGTAACCGACTTCGGAACTCCAGACCTGGCGCGAGGAATCGGGGTCGCGGCCGAACACGGCGACCCCAGAAGGGCAGACGATGGGCGCGTACACGCCGAAGCGTGGCCGATGGTCGGCGCGTGTCACACCGTGCGTTTCCACGATGGTGTGCCGTACGCCGTGCTGCCGCAGAATGGCATCCACACCTGGGTAGTAGCCGCACTCCGGCAGCCAGAATCCTTGCGGCGGGCGCCCGAACGTCCTCCGGTAGTGCTCCACTCCGATTCCGATCTGGGCACGCGCAGCGGCTTGATTTACGGAAAGCAGCGGAAGGTATCCGTGGGTGGCGGCGCTCGAAATCATCTCCACATTGCCTGTCTTCGCAAAGCGTTCGAAGCCACGCACCAGATTCTTTTCATACCGGTTCACGAAAGCGTCATGCACCTGCCGAAACAGCCTGTAGTACATGCGAGCCAGGGGTTGAAAATCCGGAAGCGAGGCGGTCCGGGCGACTTCCTTTTCGGCAAGCTCGATCGTCCTCTCCAGTTTCTTCAGATAGCGTTCCTGGAGTAGAGGGTCGAGGAGCATCGAAGCCAGGGTCGGCGTAAGAGAGAAGGTCAGGCGAAAATCGATACCGTCCTCGAGCAGGCCGTCCAACACGAGAAAGAGGGGAACATAGGTCTCGGTAATCGCCTCGAAGAGCCAGTTTTCCTCCAGCGAATCTTCGTACTCCGGATGGCGCACGTATGGGAGATGAGCGTGGAGCACCAGGGCCAGGTAGCCTTCCATAGGTGGCTAACCCGCCGGCTTCCGCGGGTCCTGCGCACCCAGGAGAAGCGAAGAAAGTCCGGGCGAGAATTGCCGTTCAGAGTGCGCGGTCAAATCGTCCGGCAAATCCGGTGAGGCCGGGAGCGGAGGGATTGCGGGAAGATTCTCCGCGGCTCTTTGAGCCTGAGGCTGCCGCTGCCGAAACTCATGGATCTCCGATAACCTCCGTCGCAGGATCTCCGCAGCGTCGGCTGGCTTGGGGATATGCTGTTCGGTTGGCAGTGCGGTCGCGATGGATGCCGGTGGCTGGTCGCTAGGGGCCGGTGAAAGGGAGACCGCCGGCTCCGCCTTCGCCGCCGGGGGCTCGGCTGATTTTGCGGAGCCGCTGTCGCGAGGCCTGGTTTCAGGGATTCCAGCATGCTCTGAAGGGAAGGCCGGAGTCGGCGGGAGAAGCGATTCGTCAGACTGTGGGGAAGCGGCGGTGCCTGAGACGAAACGGTGCTCCAATTCGGCAACCGGCCACGCACGCGGTGTCTGGATGGTGTTGGAACGTACCAGCGGGATAAACTCACCGGCCGCAGTGATCGCGCCGAGATCCGCGTAATAGGTTTTCGCCGGGCTCCAAAGCGGCACGTACCAGTTCCTCGTTCGCAGGTCGACGTCCACGTCGAAGTGAGCCGCTACGTCGTAGAAACGTAATATGGCCGCGGTAGTGTCCGGCGGTAGCTTGGCAAGGTCGAAATCCCAATAAACATGGACCAGGTACGGATCCACGGCGAGCAGAGTCACCTTTGGCGGTCCGGGCCACTCGGGGAGGTCCCCGTCGTCGGCCAACGAGGGAAGGCCTGGGGAGTAATACTTGGCCTCCTCGACTTTTTCGTAGTCTCCAAACCACGCCGGCCCGGTTCTCGCCTTTTCGGCGGGGAGCGTGGCGGCGAACGCTCGAATCGTGGAGATGACGCGCCCCAGAGCGGTCCTCAGCGCGTTCAGCAACGGGGAGCCACTCCCGGATTCGTCCGTCACGTCCCTGTCACCGTCCGGGCTGGTAGTTTTTCCACTCCAATCGGCAATCTCCACATTTGAGCGCGCCGTAGACATTATAGTAACTGGCGTAACCCGTGCTTGTATCGGATTTCGCGAGGGTCAACTCGTCATGGACATGCGCGTGTTGGTGGCATAGAGCGCGCCCACAAGCGGCACACGTTCCTCGCGCAGCAGCTTCACAGAACCAGCATTTCACAATAGCACCTCCTGGTGATTTTCTTTCGAGCTATGCCAATTGCGGGCGGCAATCAAAAATCATGTTGCAGAATCGCGGTAGCCCTCCGGCAGAGCTCGCGAGCATACTCGGTCCAGACACCGCTGCCCCAATATCGGAAGCAACTCGTCTGGGTCATCAGTAAGTAGAATAGAGCGTTGCGGTACCGCTGTTCGGACGAGTCGACGCCGCGCGTTTTTTCTGCGAACAGGGCGCTCACTTGTTCCATGGGCGCCAGAACATTGCCATAGCCTCGGACCCACGAGAGATTGTTGGTCCAGCTTCCGCCTTCCATGTGAAAGCGGCCGTCTTCCTTTCGCAGTTCGGCAATCACGCGCTCCAGCGCCTCACCGCCAGCGCGCTCTTGAAACCGGCCCCAGATGCGTTTCTGCAGAACCGGCTGGATGGCAGGGAAGTCCCGCTCGCGAACTCCCAGCGCACCCAGGTATTCCAAGTATTCACTGACGTTGACCGGCGGCGTATCGGAGCCGCAGGCGTCGCGCATGACCTCCATGAACTTGGACGGGAACTCGTTCATCATGACGCCCCCGTTCTCGCCATCAGCTATCTGGGCCGAGAGTTGGGGAACGGATTTACCCCCCAAGGCGGCTTGGGACAGGCCCTTGGCCTCGTAGTAAGGCTGCATCTGGGCCACCAGCTTGGTGTCGCTGCCTTGGGTCTTGATAATGGCGGTGATACTCTCGGTTTGGCCCTGTGAGTTGCGCGCCACCAGCAGGTGCGGGACGTGCGGATGGCGGATTTGCCCTCCATCCTCCACGCGCTCGACGGAGTGCTCCTGGACCAGCACCCAGCGGTAGCCGCACTCCTTCAGCGTCCGGACGAACTCGTAAGCCACATCCGGATGGTTCGGCAACGCCATTTCCGCGGGCGAGAATCCCCGCACACGGCTGAGCGCCTCCAGGCCGAAGATCCCGGCAAAATGCTGTTGCCAGGCGCGCACGTGCAGTCGAAAGTCCTGCGCCGGCGTGGACGGGGCTACCGCGTGTCCCCACGAGTTGCCCAACCATTCCACGGCGCGCCGGTACGCCGGGTTGCAGGTGATATTGCGGAGACTGTCGATGACGTCGTCCAGACCCATCGTCCGTAGACCATGCAATAGGCAGCCGGAGTAGTCCAGCATCACGCGCGGCTGTTTTCCTTCATGGATCAACTGCGGAATGAACTCGCCCATCCGCTTGTAGCACCACGCGAAGATCCCCGCGTTGTAGCGGGCTTCGTCGTTGCCGAAGTCCCGCATATATTGGAGATTGCTGATGACCGGGGCGGTGGCCACGTCGGGCCCGCCGGCCGGAATCAGCGGCTGGTGCATGTGGAGAGCATTGCTGAATGCGCTCCGCACACGGCCAAAGTCGATACCGGATTCCTCCAGGTAAGCGGCTCCCGTTCGCGACATGCTCTGGGCGACGATGTCTTCAGAACCGCAAATGTTCGGCAGCCCGCCGACATACTCATGCAGCTCGACAGTAGTCATAGGTCCTCTCTACCAGTTTGTTTGAATTTGGTCTGACGGATCCCGCCTGGCCCGCCGGGCATTTCCCCGGGGTTCTTCGCCTTCGGCGTTAGGATTGATATACGGCAAGAGTCTGTTCCGCAATCGCATCCCACGTGAAGACCGTCTCAGCGGCAACGCGGCCGTTCCGGCCCATCCATCTGGCCCACTCAAAATCCGCAAACAACGTACCCAGTCCCCAAGCGATGGAGTCCGGATTGGCGTGCACCTTAAGGCCGGTGACGTTGTGCCACACAAACTCCTCGGGTCCTCCATTCTTGGTGCACACCACCGGCTTCCCGGCGCTCCACGCCTCCAGGATGACGATCCCGAAGGGTTCGTTGCGGCTGGGAACGCACACCACGTCGCAGGCCTTGTAGAGATCCGCCAGCGTGCCGTTGTTCTGGAATCCGACGAATCGCGTGGCGTTCGCAACGCCTAACTGCCGCGCTCTGAGCTCCATGGATTTTCGCAAACCTCCTTCACCGGCAAACAGGAATTTGGCTCGCGGATAATATTTCAAAATCGATGGGATGGTCTCGATCAGCAGATCGGGTCCTTTTTGTTGAACCAGGCGGCCCACAAACAGCACGGTGGGGTCGACCGGCCCGATGGCGTACCGCCGCTTCACTTCGGCCGGCTCGATAAAGCCATCGAAATTGGCTACGTTGACGCCATTGTAAATGGTCGAGATCTTCCAATCGGGCACTTGATACATCGACTGAACCTCTTGCTTGAGCGCGCTGGACACGGCGATAACCCGATCGGCGCAGTGCATACCCGCGTTTTCCTGGCTCCGAATGCGCGCCGATTGTCCAGCGTGAAAATTGTTTCCGCAGCGGCCGTACTCGGTAGAGTGAATGGTCATAATTCCGCGCCGCCCACTCCCCTGTTGGATCGAGATCAGGGCACTGGCGGCCAGCCAATCGTGCGCATGCACGATGTTAAACGGCCCGCCAAAGTCCTCGGCGGCCATTACATGCCTGACAAACGAGCGGCACATGCTGTCGATCTCGTCCACAAAATTGGGGTTCAACTCAAACGGACACCGATGATAGTGGACGCCGTGAATCCGCTCGTAGGGCCGCTGACCCTGCCCCATTCGCGTGAACACGTGGACTTGATGGCCCTTCCGCTCCAGAGCGGCTCCCAACTCCGTGACGTGGGTGCCCACTCCTCCAACCGGAATTGAATGCAGCGATTCCCAGCTCAACAGTCCGATGTTCATAACCTTCGCGCTCGTATACCCGGTGAAGATGTCTACCCGGGAGTGGCTGGCGGATATCACCAGCGCGGTCTACATTAGAGCTGCCAGGCTCTCACGGGCCAGGCGTGAAGAAACAGTCAGTCCGGCGGCTTCGAACAGTTGACTAGTGTCTGCCACCCAGCACACGGTGCGGTCTGATGCCCGTTACCTAAATTCTAGCTGAAATGAATGCGGGAAGAGTTACGGTAAGAAGATTACTGTGTGTTTATTAACAGGGCGCATTACATTCCAATTAGCGGGACACTGTACTAATCCTCACATATGTTTGGGGCGATCGGTCCAGGCTTGCGTGGTAGGCTTCCCTTTGCGATGCTGGAGGGATAGCGCCGTTCAGTTTACTGCGGGGCCACGAAGAGTAAGCCCCCCGCCCTGAAGCTTCTCCGTATTCCTTCGATTAGGGATCGATTCCATGCCACACTCCGAACACACTGACGCCACATCGAACTTCACGGGATCCGATGCCCCAGCCATCGCGATTGGAACTGCGGGCCCGGCCAGCGAACTGAAAACAGGTTTCTTGCCGCAAGCGGCGATTACGGAAGATGAATTACACGGGACTGTGGATTCCGCCGCGATAAAGGCGATCGTCGGCGCTTATCATGGCACTCCCTTTGACGTCCTCGGTATGCACTCCGTGACCGTCAACGGCCAACCGGCCCTTTCCATCCGCTCCTTCCAGCCCCAGGCTCTGGTTGTTGCGGTCCAACGCGATTCCAGGCTATACGAGATGGAGCGCATCCATCGCGACGGTTTCTTCGAAGCCATCTTCCCGGGGGAAACCGAATTCTTTCCTTATCGATACTCGATTACCCTGCGCGACGTTCCCCGCCCAGGGTCCACCTACGAAACCGAAGACCCTTACCGTTATCCTCCCGTGCTCTCGGACTTTGACTTGCATCTTCTCAGCGAAGGGACTCACCTTCGACTCTATGAGAAGTTCGGCGCCCAACTCATGGAGCACGGCGGAGTGCGTGGTGTGTGCTTTGCGGTCTGGGCGCCTAACGCGGAGCGGGTCAGCGTCATCGGAGACTTCAACCAGTGGGACGGCCGCCGCAACCCGATGCGGCCGCGCGGCGCTTCCGGCATGTGGGAGATCTTCATTCCCGGCCTCCAGCAGGGCGATCTCTACAAGTTCGAAATCAAGACCCGGTACCAGGGTTACATTGCAACTAAGTCGGATCCGTTCGCTTTCGCATCCGAGCTGCGTCCCAATACGGCTTCGATGATATGGGATCTCAACCGCTACCGGTGGCATGATGAAACCTGGATGGCCGAGCGCGGGCGCCGGCAGGCATTGGACGCGCCCATGGCCATCTTCGAGGTCCATCTGGGTTCCTGGAAACGCGAACCGAGCCCGGAATACGGTCAGCGCTGGCTCACGTACCGCGAATTAGCTGAGGATCTGGTGCCTTATGTGAAGGGCATGGGGTACACGCACATCGAACTCCTGCCCGTCACGGAGTATCCATACGACGGTTCCTGGGGTTACCAAACTACCGGGTACTACGCGCCCACTTCCCGTTATGGATCTCCGGACGACTTTCGTTACTTCGTGGACCAGGCTCATCAGGCCGGAGTTGGCGTCATCGCCGACTGGGTGCCCTCGCATTTTCCCAAGGACAGCCACGGACTTTCTTTCTTCGACGGCACGCATCTTTACGAACATGCCGACCTGCGCCAGGGGGAACACCAGGATTGGGGCTCCCTCATTTACAACTATGGGCGCAATGAAGTGCGGGCCTTTCTTTTGTCCAGCGCCCTGTTCTGGCTGGACAAGTACCACATCGACGGCCTGCGCGTGGACGCCGTTGCTTCGATGCTTTACCTGGATTATTCACGCAAACCCGGCGAGTGGATTCCCAACGAATTCGGCGGATGCGAAAACTTCGAAGCTGTGTCCTTTCTCAAGCGCTTCAATGAAGTGGTGCACCTGGCCTATCCCGACAGCCTGACCTTTGCGGAGGAGTCCACCGCCTGGGCGATGGTCTCCCGGCCCACTTATCTCGGCGGCCTTGGCTTCGACATTAAGTGGAACATGGGTTGGATGCACGACATGTTGGAATACATGGAGAAAGACCCGATCCACCGCCATTACCACCATAGCAATCTAACCTTTTCTCTGCTTTATGCGTTCACCGAGAACTTCGTTCTGCCCTTGTCTCATGATGAAGTCGTGCACGGCAAGGGCGCCTTACTGAGTAAGATGCCTGGCGACTACTGGCAGAAGTTTGCGAACCTGCGCGCGCTATATGGCTATATGTACGCGCATCCCGGGAAGAAACTCCTCTTTATGGGCGGTGAGATCGGCCAGTGGAACGAGTGGAGCTATCAGGAGCAGGTCGATTCGGTGCTGCTCTATTTCGAATCTCACCGGCAAGTCCAGGACTATGTGCGTGCCCTGAACACGCTCTACACCTCGCAGCCGGCATTGTACGAAGTGGACTTCGCCTGGCATGGCTTTCAGTGGATCGACTTTCGGGATGTGGACAACAGCATCGTCTCATTTCTGCGCCGTGCCCGGGACCCCAACGACTTCTTGGTCGTGGTAGCCAACTTCACCCCGGTCCCCCGCGAAGGCTATCGCCTGGGCGTGCCTGAGAGCGGATTCTACCGGGAACTGCTTAATAGCGACTCCAGATACTATGGTGGCGCCGATATCGGCAACTCGGGCGGCGTGCCCTCAGAGCCGACGCCTTGGCAGGGACTCGCGCACTCCGTCGTGATCACGGTTCCCCCGCTGGCAGTGGTGTTCCTTAAATTGGGACCAACAAGACCCGCAGGCGTGCGGTGCAGCGGTTCCGTCTGAGCGGTGAAGAAGTTGCGTGAGTCCATGGCGTTGATCCGAGGGAACTCGTAGACGTGACCGCCTGGATACCGGAAACGACATTGCCGAAAGTCGAGCCGAGGTCCACCGTGGCGCCGGTGCGACTGACGTCCACCTCGCTGTAGCCGGTTTCCACGCCGAGTTTAACGGGTACGCGGACGAAACTTCGATTGTTCCCTGGTTTCCCCACCACAGTTCACGCCTCAGGTGCTCGCTCACCTTTTCGGAAACTCGCTAATCGCGGCGGGGCTGCCTCCGGAAACGCTCCGCCCGCCACCCGCCGGCTGGCCCACTCTACAATTGAATGGAGGGCGTCCGGGAGTGGAGAACAAGGAAATCGCGCGTGTGCTGTGGGAGACGGCGGACCTGATGGAGATCGCCGCCGAGGATGGGTTTCGCATCCGCAGCTATCGCAACGGCGCCACCGCGGTGGAAGGCTACCCGGAGCGCATCGCCGATATCCTCGCCGATCCCGCTCGCAAAGTCACCGACATCCCCGGCATCGGTAAGGGGCTGGCGGCGGTGCTGCATGAAATCGTCGATCATGGCTCCTGCGAGCGCCGCGATCTGCTGCTCGAAAAGTTCCCACCCACCACGCTCGAATTTCTGAAGATTCAGGGTCTCGGCCCGAAAAGCATCGCGCTCATCCTGGAGCATTACCGCATCAGCACCATGGATGAGCTGGAGCGGCTGGCGAAAGAGGAGAAGCTGCGCGTGCTGCCGCGCATGGGCGCCAAGCTCGAAGAGAAGGTGCTGCGCTCCATCGCCCAGTACCGCATGAGGAGCGGGCGGTACCTGCTGAGCTACGCCGAAGGCGTGGCCGAGGAACTGGCAGGCATTCTGCGCGGCCCCGGCGTCGATAGCATCACTCCCGCCGGCAGCTTGCGGCGCGGCCGCGAAACCGTGGGCGATCTCGACCTGCTGGTCACCGGCCCGGATGCGGCCGCCGCACTCGACCGCTTCGTTGCTTATTCACGCGTGGAAGAAGTGCTGGGCCGCGGCGAAAACAAGGCCAGCGCCAAGGTGGGCCGCGAGGGATTGCAGGTGGACGTGCGCGCGCTGCCGCCCGGCAGCTTCGGCGCCGCCCTGCAATACTTCACCGGCAGCAAGGATCATAACGTGACCCTGCGCACTCGCGCCGTGCGGATGGGGCTGAAGCTCAGCGAGTATGGTTTGTTCCGCTCGGATGGCGATGCACGCGTGGCCGGCGAGACCGAAGCTGGCATTTACGAAGCGCTCGGCCTCGCGTGGATTCCGCCGGAGCTGCGCGAAAACGCAGGCGAAATCGAAGCAGCCGAAGAAGGCCGCCTGCCCCAACTTGTGGATCTCGCTGACATCCACGGCGACCTGCACATGCACACCGTCGAAACCGACGGCCGCGCCACGCTCGAGGAGATGGCCGCGGCGGCGCGCGACCGCGGTTACCAGTACATCGCTATCACGGACCATTCCAAGGCGCAGGCCATGAACAACGGTTTGGATGAAAAACGCGCGGTCGAGTTCGCGCGCCAGGTGCGCCAGATCAACCGCGACGGCCTGGGCATCCGCATCTTCTCCGGCATCGAGTGCGACATTATGCGCGACGGCGCGATGGATCTCGCCAACGACGCGCTGGCCGAGCTCGACCTGGTGATCGGCAGCGTGCACAGCCACATGAACCAGGAATCCGCCGAGATGACCGACCGCCTGCTGGCCGCGCTCGAATGCCCGCACCTGCGTATCCTCGGCCATCCCACGGGCCGGCTTCTGCTGGACCGCGATCCGTTCCCGTTCGATTTCGAGCGCGTAGTTGCGGCGGCCGTCGCGCGCGGCGTGTGGCTGGAAATCAATGCCAGCCCGGAGCGGCTCGACTTGCACGGGCCGCTCATCCGCGCCGCTAAAGCCAAGGGCGCGCGCTTCACCATTTCCACCGACGCCCATCGTCCCCAGCACTTGGCCAGCATGCGCTACGGCGTGCTGACGGCGCGACGCGGCTGGCTCGCGAAAAGCGACATTGTGAATACGCTCGCGGCGGACGAATTCGCCGCCGCGCTCAAAACGAGATCATGAAAATCACCTCTTCCCGCGAAGTCTACAAGTGCAACCTGTTTCGAGTGACCGAGGACCGCGCCGCCGATCCGAAGACCGGTTTCAAAATCAAGCGCTCCATTGTGCGCCACGCCGGCTCGGCGGTGATGATGGCGGTGGATGACCGGCGGCACGTCCTGCTGGTGCGGCAATACCGGCTGGCGGCCGGCCGCTATATGTGGGAGCTGCCGGCGGGCCGGCTCGATCCCGGCGAGAGGCCGCTCCAGGCCGCCAAACGCGAGTTGATCGAAGAGACCGGCTACCGCGCGCGGCGGTGGACCAAGCTGGCGTCATTCTTCATCAGCCCCGGCTACGTGAATGAGCGCATGACCATCTACCTGGCCGAAGGCCTGATCGCCGGAGTGGCTACACCGATGGAGGATGAGCGCATCGAAACCCGCTGGTTCCCTGCGCGCGAAGTCGAGCGGATGATCGAAACCGGCAAGTTGGATGACGCCAAAAGCATCATCGGCTTCTATCGCTGGAAGAAAGCGTAAGCCGGAACTTGCGATGGCCCCCGCGGCGGGCCGGGGAATCAGGTTAACCTAAGCCCGATGTCCCGCGATTCGTTTATTGCCGCCGAGCGCGCCGTTTTCCGCCGCCTGAATACGCCGGAGAAGATTCAGCGCTTTCTGGACCACGAGCTGGCATACAACAAAGAACCGGATGGGCCCACCTGCGGTTCGCCGCGGCGCGTGCTGCGCGAGCGCAGGGCGCACTGCATGGAAGGGGCGCTGTTTGGCGCGGCGGCGCTGCGCGCAATCGGTTACGCGCCGCTGCTGCTGGATCTGGAAGCGGTGCGGGACGACGATCACGTGCTCGCCATCTTCCGCCGCGATGAGTGCTGGGGCGCTGTCGCCAAGTCGAATTACTCCGGGCTGCGCTACCGCGAGCCGGTGTACCGCGGGCTGCGCGAGCTGGCAATGTCCTACTTCGAGCACTATTACAATCTGCGGCGGGAAAAGACGCTGCGCAATTACTCGCGCCCGGTCAACTTGCGCCGCTTCGATTCCATTCACTGGATGACTGCCGAGGAAGACCTGTGGGCGATACCGGAGTACCTGACCACGATCCACCATACGCCGCTCGTGCGGCTGCGCGTGGCACGGCGTCTGGGCCGCGTGGACGACCGCCTGTTCGCTGCCGGGTTGGTGGGGTTGGCGCGGTAGCGATCCGCGAACTGCAGCCGATCAGTGTATCGAGACCGGGCGCGCAGCCGAGCCGGGAGGCGAAGTTGGTTTGAAATCGGCGTAATCCAGGTTCTTGGAATCCTCGGCCTCCAGAGCGCCCGAGAAGTAAGCGGGCAAGTTATCGCTCCAGCTCAAATCGAAGTCGCGAATGCGAAGCCCGTCCACATAGCGCGCATAAAGAGCCGGGATGTCATGCTTGAATATCGCCTCACTCAAGCTGGTGGCCGTCCAGCGAAGGTCGAAGTTGCCGCCGACAGACTGCGCAATTCGTTGCTGCGGCGCGCGCACGTGCATGCGGATTTGCTCCAGGTAGATATCCCGCACAATACTGTCGGGAGCTCCGTAGATCATCATTCCGCCCTCTGCCTCGATTGTGAAGTTGGTGAAATGAATGTCGCGGACATCCGCCTTCCCGTTGCCTTTCCGCGCTGCGATATAGATCGGTTCCGCTTTGCCCCACCAATGCCCCGTAATCAGGCTTGTCTCCATCGTGATATTGGAAAACAGCACATGAGCCGTGTGCTCCTCGCCGACACTGAAGACGCCGATACCTCGATTGGCGTGGATCGACAAGTTGCTGAATGTGGTGTAGCGCGTATCCTCGAGCCGGACCGCGGCCGAGAAAGAGAATAACGAGCAGTTACTGACATGAACATCTTCGCTCGAAACGATCGCGAAATCGTCGTCACCCGCCCGGATATCGCAGTCCGAGATATGTACGCGTTTCGAGCGCATGCAATCGATTCCGTCATTATTGGGAATCAGCACGTTGTTGCCGATGTGGACGCCGGCGATGGTGGCCCCTTCCGAGCCTTGCAGGTGCAGCGTCCAATTCGGCGCGTTGCTCAGGGTCACGTCGCGGATGAGGATATTGCGGCAATCGGAAAGGATGATCATGGTTCCCGGCCGCCCGGCGGGACCCGGCTCGACGGGACCGAACTCCAGGCCGAACTTGGGAGCGTCGAAGTCCGCGCCTTGTCTTGTATACTGGGCGTCGAAATCGACGCCGGCGTGGAGCGATTTCAAGTCGAAGAAGGAATCGCCATTGCCATCGATGGTGCCGCGGCCCGTGATGGCGATGTTATGCGCTTTCCGTGCCACGATGAGTCCCACGCGAAACCCTTCGCCCGAGCTGTCGACACCGTAGTTTCTGCCGAAACCGTATTCCGAGATGCTGCCGTAGTCCTTAACATCCGGGCTCGCCTGAAGCACCGCTCCCGCCTGGAGCTCGAGAGTAACGTTGCTCAACAGCTCCACGGTACCGCTGAGATAAGTGCCCGGGGGAAAGACAACCGTACCGCCGCCGGCGGCATTGGCCGCTGCAATCGCCCTTGAGATCGCAGCCGTATCGAGCGTGGCGCCGTCGCCGAGTGCGCCGGACGCCCGCACATTGAAGAAAGAACCTTCGGGGCCTGTCTTCTGCGCAAAAGCGGCAATACCGAACACGCACGCCATCAGCGTGACCAGGCCAATCGCTCTCATGTGCACCTCACGACAGTTACATATAGCATAGCGTCTGCACAGCGCCAGGAACGATTGGAACCCACCGGCAGGTTATGTTAGTGGGACGGAAGCTGAGGTGCACTGGGACGGCTAGTGTTCGAGCGGCCGGGCCTGGTTGTTTAGGCGGCGCAGTTGCTGCTCGCGCAGTTGAGCGCGAGCTGCGGCGAGCTGCTTTTCAAGCTTCCGGTTGCGTTCGAGTTCGGCGTCCAGTTGCGCTCGCAGGCCGGTTACTAGGCGCGACATTTCTTCGCGATCTTTGCTTGGCTGAGCGGGGTTCGCCGTGGCGGGTGCAGGCGGCTTTTGGCCCAGGAAGCTGGTGACCCGCCGCACCTTAGCCCCACTGGGCTGATCGAGCACCAGCGTGACATCGACGTGCTCGCTGCGGCGGGCGTAAGTGAACACGCCGGAGGCCAGGTGCTGAGTATCGAGCGAAATGACTGTGGACGGCGGATCGCCGTCCGCGATTTCCAGGGACGCGCCAGTGGCGGTGCGCACCAGGGTAGAGGCCGGGTTCCAGCGAATCTGCAATTGCCCGGCTGCATCCACCGTATTCAGGCCGCTCGATGCGGCATTGACTTCCGGCGGCGGCCGGTGCAACGGTGACGCGGCGGCCGGATACCAAACGTCCCGCTCAACATATGCCGCGACGCCCGCGGCTAAGACCACTACCGCCAGCAGCACCTTCAGCCACGCCCACGAACGATCTTGAGCGTGCTCGAACATACTCGGGATGGGTAACTGGGCAGCGGCGGCAGCTTCCGGCGCGGCTTCGCGCACGGAGGCTTGGGACGCTACGGTTGCAGCGGCTGCGGGTTGAGGCGCGGGCTCGGCGCGGATGTCGACGATGGGAGAAACCGGCGCTGCCGGCGGAGCCTCGGGTTCAGCCTGGACGTTAACAATGGGAGCGGCGGGCGCCGGAGGAGCTTCGGGCTCGGCGCGGACATCGACGATGGGACCGGCGGCCACGGGCCGGAGCGGTTGCACCGGCGGCTCCATGGGAACGGCTCGGGGGACCTGCCGCATCGGTACCGGCTCGATCAGGAATTCGCGATAGCTTGCACTGGAGTGAATGATGCCGCCGGGGCCGCGGAAGAAGAATCCGCCGCGCATCGGTTCGAAGGTGTGGGGCTTCACCACCAGGGCCACCTGCCACGGCTCGGGGAAAAACCGGTTGTGGATGGTGAGATCGGTGTCGGAGAGAAGGACCCCGGTCCGCGTGTGCGAATGGTACCAGCCCACTACGCGGGCGCCCGCGGCGCCGGCCGCGCGGATCAATTCCTGCAGCCTGGTTTCATCGCTCAACGAAAGCGTGAAAGAGGGGCCCAAGGCGTGTTCGCAATCGAGCGCTGCGTAATCGGAGATGGTTAGCCGGCCCTCCTGCCAGGCGCCCAGCAGAATGCCGCCTATTTCGGCGCCGCCGCGCGGCAGCGAAAAGAAAGCGTCGGTCACCGCCAGGCGAATGTCGTCGAGCACGCGGGTGCTCCACTCAATCGAAAAAGGGCACTCGAGCGTCGACCAGGTTACGGTGACGCGATCCGGCTGGGCTGCCATCCTTTCACAATTGTAGGCGATTTTGTTTTCGATACACGGAAATCTCGAAGCCCGTCCAGTGCCGCGCACGGTACAATGCGGTTTCGTGCGGCAGCGCTCTCACCTTCGGAACCTGGTCGAATATGCGCTTGCATTGGTGGTTCTGAAATCGCTTCAATGGACGCCGATTGCCGCGGCCGATGCGCTGGGGCGCTACTACGCGCGGCTGCTGGACCGCGCCGTTCCGCGCCTGCGCCGCGTGGCGGAGCGGAACCTTGTGCTGGCCTTGCCGGAACTCGATGCGGCCGGGCGTTGCGCGGTCATCGACGGCGTGTTCCGCTCCGTCGCGCGATTGCTAGTCAGCATTGCCAGGTTTCCCTCTATCGGAACCCACAACCTGGACCGCTGGATCCGCATCGAGGGCACCGAGCATGTCGATGCCGCCCTCCGCCAGGGCCGCGGCGTGCTGTTCGCCACGGCGCACCTGGGGAATTGGGAGCTGAGCGCCTTCGCGCACGGGCTGGCCTCCGGGCCCATGAGCATATTGGTGCGGCCGCTCGACAATCCGCTGGTCGACGCCCTAGTGGAGCGCCGCCGCGGCCTTTGCGGCAATCGCGTGATTTTCAAGAGGGATTTCGCGCGGTCGATTCTCAAGGCGCTCGCCGGCAATGACAAGGTCGGGATCCTGATCGACCAGAACGCATCACTGGACTCCGGCGTGTTCGTCGATTTCTTCGGCGTGCCCGCCTGCGCCGGCGCCGGTTTTGCCAAGATCGCCGCGCACAGCGGCGCGGCCGTAATTCCGGCCTACGCACTGTGGGTGGAAGAGGAGGACCGCTACGTGCTGCGGTTCAATCCGCCGGTGAACATCACTGGCGATGCCGCGCGCGATACGGCGTCGCTGCACGCTGACCTCGAAGCCGCGGTCCGCGCCAATCCCGATCAATGGTTGTGGATTCACCGCCGCTGGAAGACCCGCCCGCCGGGAGAGCCGTCGCTGTACGACGAGTGAACCTAGGGCCGGCTACAATCTGGTGCGAGCTGTCACCTGTCCGGCTGCGAAGCGAAGTGGCGCACCTCCCCACGGCTACAGTTTCACGCTGGTCCGAAACGCCCTCGAGTCGTTTACGCCCTTGGTAACTCTCGCCTCCGCTCCACTCCCACCGCAATTCACCTCCAGCCCCGCGTTACACTCGACGTTTGGCTAACATATGAGCCCACAGAAAACAGTGCTTACCCCGATCACCAGACCCAGCAGCCCGGCGGCATGCCAATGACCCCCGAACAGTTCCGCCAGTGCGGCCATCGGGCCATCGATTGGGTCGCCGATTATCTCGCCCAACCGCAACGCTACCCGGTGCTGGCGCGGGTGCGCCCCGGCGAGCTCACCGACGCCCTGCCCGCTCGAGGGCCCGAACAGGGCGAGCTGCCGGAACGCCTGCTGACCGATTTCGAGCGGCTCATCCTGCCGGCGGTCACTCACTGGAATCACCCCGGCTTTATGGCCTTTTTCCCGAACTCCGGTTCGGCGCCCGGCATTCTGGGCGAGTTGCTGGCGTCCGCTCTCAACGGCAACGGCATGTTGTGGAAATCGTGCCCCGCGATCGTCGAACTCGAGCAGGTCACGCTACGCTGGCTGCGCCAATGGACCGGTCTGCCCGAGGATTGGTTCGGCCAGATCTTCGACACGGCGTCGGTGGGCAGCATGCACGCCCTGGCCGCGGCGCGCGAAGCCGCGGATACCCACTCGCGCACCAGGGGCATGGCGCCCGATTTGGTCGTATACACCTCCGAGCAGGCGCATTCCTCCATCGAGAAAGGTGCCATCGCCATCGGCTTCGGGCAGGAGCGAGTGCGCAAGGTTCCGGTGGACGCCGAGTTTCGCCTTCGGCCGGACGCACTGGTGGAAATGATCGAACGCGACCTCGCCGCTGGGTTGCGCCCGTGCGCGGTCGCCGCTACCGTGGGAACCACCGCCACCACCAGCGTCGATCCGGTGCCCGCCATCGCGGAAATCTGCCGGGCCTGGGGTATTTGGCTGCACGTGGATGCCGCCTATGCCGGCTCGGCCGCGGTGGCCGAAGAGTTTCGCTGGGCGCTCGCCGGCTGCGAGCACGCCGATTCCATGGTCACTAACCCGCACAAGTGGATGCTCACGCCGGTGGATTGCAGCGCGTTTTTCACCCGGCGCCCGGACGTGCTGCGGCGCGCTTTCTCTCTGGTGCCGGACTATCTCGCCACCGCCGACGAAGCGCGCGCCGTCAACCTGATGGACTACGGCATTGCGCTCGGCCGCCGCTTCCGCGCCCTCAAACTCTGGTTTGTCATGCGCAGCTACGGGCGCGAAGGAATCGCCGGGATGATCCGCGAACAGGTCCGCATGGCGCAGTCGCTGGCAGCCAGGGTCGATGCCCACCCGCGCTTCGAGCGCACCGCTCCGACGCCATTCTCCACGGTCTGTTTCCGCTACCAGGGCAGCGACGAGGAGAATCGTCAGATTCAGGAGTGTGTCAATGAGACCGGCGAGTTCTTTATCTCCGGCGCCAAACTGCACGGCCGCTTCACGCTTCGCCTGGCGATTGGCAACATGGCTACCACTCAGTCTCACGTCGACCGCGTGTGGGAGTTGATCCAGGTTGAGGCCGCCAAGCTCGCCGGCTGACGTGGGGCAGCTCCCCGATTTTTGCGATTGAGTGCGGCTGCCCGGGGAGGCTGAGACCGAGTTACCGCAGAAGGGATCTGTGCTCGGCGGTAGATTCAGCGGGCCGAGACCTCGCTCACCCAGGCGTTGACGGCGTTGCCATGCCGATAAAGCGCCGGGAATGGTTCTCGTCCTACGTGTAATGTTCGACGCGATAGCTGGCGGTGACGGAGCGATCGTGCGCCGAGATGCCGCAGGAGGTCCTCCACCCCGACGTTTCCGATGCGGGACGTTGGCGAACTCCAATCTTTGTGGGCATTGATAGCGCACGGATGATTTGGCCCGATGTCGAAGATGTCCTCTATCCGGCTATTGAGCGTGGATATGGAGAATCTCGGCCTAAACCCCGCATGGCTCGTATCAGAACCCGAATTTGGCGGCGAACTGCACCAGCCGTGGTGGCATGGCGCTGACTACGCTGCCGAAGCTGGTGCTGCTGATGTTGCCATCCACGGTCGCCGGTCCGAAGAATTGAGCGTGATTGAGGGCGTTAAAAGCCTCGATGCGGAGTTCCAGTGAGCGGCGCTCGCCAATGTTTACGTTCTTGTGCAAGGCAAGGTCAGCATTCGCCATCCAGGGTCCATAGAAGAAGCGCCGGTCGGCGGTGCCGATTTGCCCCAGTTCCGGCAAGCTGAAAAGAGCGGTGTTAAATGCCGGCCGGCCGTTGCGTGGATTCAAATTCACATTCAGGTTGCCCGGCGTATAGTCCGGCGTGTCGACCCCATTATTGTTGATGCCGTTCGGAATGCTGCCGAGCAGGGACGTATCGTTGTTGTTATAGAGTGTCACTGGCATCCCGGTGCTGAAGCGCACGACGCCGGACAGGCTCCAGCCCAGCGGCAGTTTCCAGTTCCAGCTCGCGACGAAGTTGTTGCGCAGATCGAACGCCGACGGCGCCTTGTCTAGATTGGGGTTGAGCGGGTTCACGGCTTCCGAAAGGCTGGATGATTCGTCGAGCGATTTGCCATAGGTATATCCGGCGAGCAGCTCGAGGGGCCCGCCGGAATGCCGCAGCGTGGCTTCGAGCGAGTTGTAGTTCGAGTTGCCAAGCGTCTTTTGATACGTGATGGCGGCGAACTGCGGCGGAAACGCGGTCCGTGTTCCCTCAACCACCGTACCGGCCGCCGTGGTGTAGACGCCGCTTTCGCCGAAAGGCCCGCACGTCGCCGTCCCGGGCGCAACTTCCTGTGGCCGGCTCAGGCTCAGGCACAGTGCGGGGTTACCCGGATTGGCCGAGATCAGGACCAACAGGTGATGCGCCTGAGCGCCCGCGTAGCGGACGCTGGCCAGGGTTCCGCGCCCCACTTCGCGTTCGATGGAAAACATATAGCTCTCGCTGTACGGTGTGACGTTTTGATGGAAGAACGACGGCACGCCGGTGATGGGCAGATACTGCGGCCAATCGACCGAGGTGTTCGGGTTCACGGTCGAGGCTCCGAAAGCGGGAATCGGCTCCGGGAAGCGTTGTCCTACGTTGGCGCCGCTGGCCGCGGTGATGAACGGATTCGACGCCAGCGGCGGAGCCAAGCTGTCGTAATCATACCCGTAGGGCGGATTGGCGCTCATGATGCCAGCGGAAAGACCCTCTAATGCTGTGTAGAACACGCCAACGCCCGCCCGTGCGACGGTCCGGTCTCGGGTGTACGCCAGGCCGGCACGCGGGGCGAAATTGACGTGGCTTGCCGGTGCCAGGGTGGAGGGGATGCCGGGGTCGCCGGGAAAGACCAGGCCGCGCGGCGCCCCCGGATAGACAACCGATTGTTCGCCGGGGACAAGCGTCTGCATCTGATTATATTTCTCGCTCCACGGCGGCAGCAGATCCCAGCGCAAACCGAAATTTACACTGAGGTTGGGAAGCGCGCGCCATGCGTCCTGTGCGAATAGCCCCGCGTAGTGGTTGCGCAGATAGAACGCTTGCGAATCGCCTTGCGCATAACTGCTGGCGACGCCCAGCAGAAAATCGGCGAAGTCAGAGCCCGTCTCGGTGCCTTCGTATAGGAACGATCCGTTGAAAGTGGCGTCGGGATTAATGTTGACCTGGTCATAATGGACGCTGGCTCCGAACTTGAGCAGGTGATTGCCGGCGGACTTGGAAAACTGATCTGACCACTGGTACATGTTGTTTGCCTGGATGGCGCCGGTGGTGTCGACGCCGATGGTGAAGTCGTTGAACGCCGTGTTTTCGATGCCCTCGATCCGCGGATCGAGTGGCGTGATGCCGGTGAACCCCTGCGACGCGAGCGACGGCCCGACGCCGCCGGCCGGCTGCCCGATGTTGTTGGCGTCCCGCAGGTAGCCGACGCGCAGTTCATTGACCGCGCTGGCCCCGCGCGTGGTTGTCAGGCCGATGGTGGCCAGTTGCGCCCTACCGGATGAGATCGCATTGAAGCCTGGCACGTTGGCGCCCCCCTGCGCGGCGGGGTATGGGTCGTTCAGCCGGTAATCGTCGGCGAAATAGTAAGCCGCCAGTGCGCCCCAGCCCGTGTTGGCGTCCAGGCGCAGCGCCCCCTTGCTGTCGCGGAGCGTCTCGGCGGCGGCGGAAGTTTCAAACTGGTTGGCGCCCACGTTCGGCGCCGGGAGATACGGGAGCAGCGCGAGGGCCGTCGCGGACCAAGCCCGCTGCGGAATGCGCGCGCCGGGGAAAACGCAATCGCCGGGATCGGCGCACCCGGCGAAGTAATACGGCTCACCTGCGCTCACCCCGTACCCCAGTTTCTGCGAAAGCAGGCTCGCCCAATAGGGCCCGCTGACCTTGCCGTTGAGCATGCTGGCATCGCCGGAAAAATCGCCGTCGCGATTCGCCATCGACGGAACCGAGACCAGCCCGGTGTCCAAGCCCTGCTTCGATCGCGTGTCCTGATAGTCGGCAAAGAAGAAAAGCCGGTTGGCGCGAATTGGTCCTCCCAAGGTTCCGCCGGATTCGTTGCGCTGGAACCGGGCGCGCTCGGACGCAAAGAAATTGCGCGCATCCAGGTCCGTGTTGCGCAGGAATTCGAAGGCACTGCCATGCCACTGATTGTTCCCCGACTTGGTGATCACCAGTACCTGGCCGCCGCTGAAATTGCCGTACTGTGCGTCAAACGTATTGGTGAGGACGCGCATGTCCTCAATCGAATCCAGATTTGGCACCACCGCCGTTCCCATGTTGAAATCTTCCTGCGCCGAGCCACCATTGACGTAGAAGCCATTGGTGGTCTCGCGTTGCCCGTTGACGGACAGATTGCCGGGGTCCAGATCTCCCGATGGCGGAGCGCTGGTGCAGCCCGACATCACCACGGCGCCCGGCTGGCTGGAACTGGCCGGCACCACGCCGGGCGAGAGCGCCAGGAGGTCCGTGAAGCCGCGGCTGTTCAGCGGAATGGCGGCTGCCTGGGCGGAGGCCATTGGCTGGCCAACTTGCATATTATTTGCATCAACAAGCACCGCCGATTCGGTGACCACGGTGGTCTCCCGATGCCCAGCCAGCGCCAGCGCGACATCGACGCGCACCTCGTCGCGGCCTATTTCCACTCCCGTCCGCCGGTAGGTTTCGAAGCCGGCGACCGAGACCGTCAGCGTGTAGGGCCCAAACCGCAGTCCGGCGATGAGGTAGTGACCGTCGCTGTCCGTTCCCTCGCGGCGAAGAATGGCATCGTTATCGCTTCGAGCCGTCACTTCGGCGCCCGGTATCGGCGCACCGCTGGGATCGGTCACTACGCCCGAGACGCTGCCGTCTGTTTGAGCCGCGGCGGTGACTGCCAGAAACCACCCGCAGAAAAATCGAGCGGCCAGCCTCCAAAGCGGTGTCATCATAGGATCTCCTATTAGCGGAAACCCTAGAATATAGCAACTCATTTGCAAATACAATTGTAATCGCCGCAGATCAGCCATATATCAACAACATGACTGCAAATGTTTTGCAGATGCAAGTAGCGCAGGCGATACCTGTAGCGACACAATTCGAAGGAGCGCTATGCCTTTTCCACAAGCTCGCCCATCGATATGCCCAGCGCCATGGCTACGCCTACGCCGTAGGCCGGATCGGCCTTCACGCAGTTGGCGATGTGGCGAAGCTTGATTTCCTCCGGGGCATCGCGCATGGCGCGGGCGGTGTTATCGAACAACGTCTGCTTCTGTTCGGGCGTCATCAGGCGGAACAGAAGCCCGGGCTGCGTAGTCGTCGTCCTCGCGGTTGTTCCAGCGATCGGCTGCTCCCTCGATGCTGAGGGGTGGTTCGGCGAAGGCAGGTTGCTGCTGGCAGGTAGCGGATGCCGGATCGAAGAATCCTCATGGCTGGGGCTGGGGAGGCGTGTAGCACATAACGCTTGATCGTATATCAATGTGGTAGCACGATTGTTATGTTAGTGCTACGAGATTGGAAGTGAAGCCAGCTCAGCTCGTGGGAGGAGCACTCATAGGTGAATCGCCGGATGGGAAATGATAATCTTCGATCTGGCAACCTATGCCATGGAAGCCTTGGCTGTCGGGTTCGTCGACCCGTACGATGCGAACTCTGCACTTGACCAACAGCATCTCTCCTGGCGCCTGGGGACGATGCGCCGGGACCTGGAGAGTACATTCGACGAGTTCCCCTGGAACGAACGCAGTTTTGGAACGACAGTAGAATCCATCGCTACTTAAGTCCTGTGTCTCCGTAGCCAGCAAATCCGAATCGTCCGGCCGATGGAATTGAACGGGCCAGTGTACGCGAGCCCGGTAGCGCCGGCGGCGATCCTGCCGAGTTAGAGGTGACAAAAGCCGGTCGAGGTGGTCGACGGACATAGCTCAAAACCCATGCGTGTAGCACTTTCGGTGCCATTGAAGAATGTTCGTGTCGGGCTCTCAAATAAAGCCTCGTCAGCGAGTTGTAATAAAGGGCAATGCGGCTGATTTGCTTGAACTCCAAAGGCTTACGGTCGTGAATCCAAATCTCGGCAGAAGCATCAGTCGTATAACCGGCCCCTGTGCTGATTAATGTCCCAGAACTCGTTATCTGTCCCGTTTTTCGCGATAGGGCGGCCGGCATCGACTACGGGTTTGTCCTAGGGAATGCTATCGAAAATCCAAGAATCTTGGCGCATAAAAAGTACCATCCGCGGGTTTGGGGCCTAGTAGTACCCAAAAAACCGCAGTCTTAACCGAACAGTTGACTTCGTGTAATCTCGGGTTATGATAATAACGTTCCCAGATGTTAGGATCGCGAGAAATGGGAACATGTCCCGAAATCTTGTGATGACAAAATCGCCAAGCTGGATTTTGTCCGAGGGCTGTTCGCGAAAAGCCACCCTGTGAGTGATATCGTGTGGGTTGTGTTGGCCATCAGTAAGTGTGGGCAGAGCGCAGAAAACTCTGAATACTTGGTCACACTTCTTGGAAGATGGGTCTTGTTGAGCCGCGGGGGAGCCTGACGGGACTCTGCTGAGTTACCGGGGAGCCCTTGAGGGGGGGCTCTATGAACATAGTGTTGGTTTCGGAGGATCGGGAGCTTTATCGGGTCTGCCTGGAGATCCTTGATGAGATTCTGCACCAGCCCTGGACGCTTTCCGCGGCCAGCCTAGGCGACGCAATCTCCGAAGCGGACCTGTGCATTTGGGATTACCAGGCCGACGGCGCGTTGCCCTATTACGGTTACAGGTTTTCCTCCAAACATCTGTATCTGGTTAGCCGGAAGGACCTGCCGGGATTCCGCCAGCAAACGTCGGTCGCGGAGGCCAACATCCTGCTCAAGCCGGTAACTCCGGTGACCCTTGCCGCCTTTCTCGGTTCTGCCGTTTCGTCACGCGGGAAAGACCCCTTGCGGGAAGATCGCGACGAGATTCTTCAATGCCTGGTGCAAACGAACTTGGCGCTGCAGGAATATGACCAGGACCGCACCAATTTTCTGGCGCGGGCGGTGCACGATTTTCGGGCTCCGCTGACGGCCGTGAGCGGCTACTGTGGTCTCATGCTGGACGAGTCTTTTGGGCCCATCAACGAGGAGCAGCGGGAAGTCCTCGGGCGCATGCGGCATAGTGCCCAGCGTCTCTCGCGGATGGCCTCTGCGATGTTCCAGTTGAGTATTGCGCGCCACGTGAAGAAGCGGCCCAATTTCGAGCGGGGCGACCTGCAGGAGTGCCTCGATCAGGCTTTGCACGAGATTTCGCCGTTCGCCGACGAACGGCGGATTACGATTACGCCGGGGCTGGAACCTGGCGACGAAGGCCTGCTCTTCGATCCGGAGCAGATGGAGCAGGTGCTGATCAATATCCTGGACAATGCTTGCAAGTTCACGCCCAAGGCAGGCGCGATCGAGATACGCGGCTATCCGTTCTTTTGGGAACGCCGTTCCAGACAACCGGGGATGCCGCCTGGGGTGGAGAGGCGGCGCAGCGTCAACCCCGAGCCGAACAGCTACCGGATTGACATCGCGGACTCCGGCGCGGCGATACCGCAGGAGCATCTGGACACAATTTTCGAAGAGTACGCATCGTACTCAGGCGGGCGTGACCGCTCTGGAGGCGGCCTCGGTCTGGCCATTTGCCGCTTGATCGTTACCCAACACGACGGACGTGTTTGGGCCGAAAACACAGATTCGGGACCCAGGTTTTCAATTGTTCTTCCGCTCGACCGATCGCAGTTACCGGTGGGGGATGCGGAGGAGGATTTGGCTTTCGAAAATTACGGAGGATAAACGTTCATGCTGATGTCGGACCAGAAGTGCACGATTCTCGTAGGGGAAGATGAGCCGGAGGTTCTGAGCTATCTCGAGGCGGCACTCAAGTGCATGGGCTATTCTGTGGAATCGGCTCGAGACGGGGACGAGGTGCTGGCTTGCCTGCGATCGGGCGGGACCGAAATAGCGGCCGTGCTGCTCGACATCGTGATGCTGAATCGGGACGGTCTGGACACTTTGCGAGAGATTCGAAACCTGGATCGCCAGTTGCCGGTCGTCATGCTGTCCGGTGCATCGTCCACTCTGAACGTGGTTACTGCAATGAAGAGAGGGGCCACGGATTTTCTCGCTAAGCCAGTGGCGCACGAGGACTTGCGCGAGGCGATCCAGCGGGCGATCGAGGCCAGGGGCACGGTTCCTGCCGCACCCCCGCGCAATCCGAAGCCTTTCCCCGGCATCTTACTGGGGACCAATCCGCGGATGAAAGAGATCCAGGTCGTAGTGGGACAGATCGGCTGGTCGGAGGTTCCCGTCCTGATTCAGGGCGAAACTGGCAGCGGAAAAGAGGTGCTCGCACGAGAACTGCATGCGCAATCTCCTCGCGCCAACAGACCGTTTCTGAAGCTCAACTGCGCGGCGCTGCCGTCGGAGCTGGTCGAGAGCGAACTGTTCGGCTACGAGCGCGGCGCGTTTACCGGCGCTTTCCAAAAGAAGGCGGGCAAGTTCGAGATCGCCGAAGGGGGCACGATGCTGCTCGATGAGATCGGCGACATGGATGTGCGGCTCCAGGCGAAGCTATTGCAGGTTCTGCAAGACCACGAGTTTCAACGAATCGGTGGCAAGGAAACGATCAAGGTGGACGTGCGCATCATGGCGGCGACGCACCGCGATCTCGAGAAGGCGATTCTCGAAGGAACCTTCCGCGAGGACCTTTACTACCGCCTGAATGTGATTAACCTGCGGGTCCCGCCGCTGCGCGACCGCAAGGAAGATATCGTACCTCTGGCTGAGTTTCTGATCAGGAAACACGCGGCAGGAGGGCTGCCCCTGCCAGCCATCCCACCTGATCTCAAACACGCCATGATGACGTATCACTGGCCCGGGAACGTGCGCGAGCTGGAGAACTATGTTCGGAAGTTCATGATTCTGGGCGATCCCGCCAGGCTCGCCAGCGAACTCCTCGCGAAGGCGACGCGCAAGCCAATGCGGCCGGCGCTGGTTGTCGAAACCCGCTCCCAGCCAACCGAGCGGAGCGAGGGTTCTCCGATTCTGGAACAGGTGACACAAGCCAGGAAACAAGCCGAAGCGGACGCCATCCTGGCGGCTCTCAATTCCACTCGCTGGAACCGGAAACAAGCGGCAGGCCTGTTGAGAATCGACTACAAGGCGCTGCTGTACAAGATGAAGAAACTGGGTGTCGAGGACCGTCCCGATCTGATGGCCGCGGATGCCGCGGCGGCACCGAGAACCATGTCAGCGGGCGGTGGATACTAAGGACTGCTACTGCATTCAAATCTGGCCTGTAATCAAGGGCTTAGGGAAGTTGGCCCGCTTCAGACGCAGGAGGTCAATTATGAACCGCCGAGCCCGGGAATCGCGGGAGAGCAGATCGCATAGAGCCTAACTGCCCACACGTGGTCACAGCCTAACTCTCGTACCGGTACAGGGCCTGTTCAATCGTGAGGCCGCGCACATCGATGCGGGTCAGGTCGGCGGAGCCTGCGCCGCGGGCTTCGGCCAGCAGCAGCATGTTGTCGCAGGAGCGGAAAGGCGCGGCGCCGCGCGTGGTGCGCGGGTTGTAGCCCATCACGGCAGCGGCAACGGCATCGGTCGAAACCGGGTTCAGCCCGGCGATCAGGACTCCCGGCTGGACGAGCCGGAGACCGCCGATCCATGGCCCTTCGCCGCCGGCAATGCTCTCCACCCCGTCAATCACCGCCAGGTCGATAGGACGCGCGCCGGCGAGATCAGCCACGATGCGCGGCACGCGGTAGCCGGGGTCGTGGCTGGCGCCGAAATGAAGCTCCTGCGGGGCCGATTTTGGTGGCCGCCGGGTGCCCCGGTGACCCACCGACTCGCGCCCTCGAGCGGGCCTTTCATTGGGTTCGTCTTTGCCCGCGTCGTCGCCGTAGATGGAGGCGGGCAGATTGCCAAAACAGTTTTTGAGCGAGAGCGTGACCCCGCACGTCGCGTGGTTCTTCAGCTTCGCCACGCTTACGAAGACATCGGTCTCTTCGAATGCCTGGTTCAAATCGTAGGCCGGGTACATATAGGCGTCGCCCGGCACGGGGAAGCGCGCGTACCGCTTGTGCTTGCCCAGCGCGTTGGTGTTTTCGAATTCCACCACCGGCGCCGCGGCAATCAACTGGCGCACGTTCCACCCCGCGTCGAGCATCATTTCCTCCAGCGGCCCGCCCGAAGCCCAGGCGCTTTCGACGAACCGGATGCGCTGCGCGCCCGCACGGCCCATCAGGTAGGCCGTAGCGCCCAGCACTTTCGGGTGCGTGTAGTGCGTCAGCGCGGGAGCCTTGCCGCGCACGCGCAACCCCGGACTGCCCGTCATGTTGACCTTGATGGTCACCGTTTTCGCGCGCACCAGCCGCTCCAGGCCTCCCAACTGGTCGAACATGGCCGCCAGGCGAGCGGTCACGTCCTCGTCGTAAGAAGCGCAGCGGGCGATCGAAACCGGCGATGCCGGCGCCGCGGCTGCCGCCGCGCTCCGCACCAGCGGTGCCGCACCCGGCGCCGCGCACATCATGGCGATCCATTCTCTGCGAGTGATCATGGGTTATAGCTCCAGTTTGAGAGTGGCGCACACCGCCACTCTGTCGATGTCTACGCCGGAACCTTCGTCGGCCGCGTAGACTTGCAGGGTCTTGTCCGCGCCGTCGGGGGTCAGCAGCGTGGCGCGGCGGTAGGCGCCGAGGAATTGCACGGTAACGTTTTCGACCGGGTAATCGGAATAGTTGACCAGGTGCACGATCTCCGTCTTGCCATCGGGAGAAGCCAGCACATTCGACAACATGGTGGACACGTTGAACAGGCGTACGCCCAGGTTCTGCCGGCCCACCAGGGAATTCACATCGCGCCAGATATCGTTGAACCGGTCCAACTCGGCTTTGCTGAGGGTGATGCTGTCGCCCGGCGGCCGCTCGTCTTTGAATCCCGCAGGGCTGGTCAGCACCGTGCCGCCGGAGCGCGCGAAGTTGCGCAGCACCGCTTCTTCGGGGGCCGTCAGCGCGCCGGCATCCACGTCCACGGCCACGGCAGCTCCGGCCAGCGCCTCCGGCGTCAGCCGCTGCGGCGGCACCGGCGTCACCGGCGTGTGCTTCACCGCAATCATGTCGAGGATTCCGCCCGAAAGCAGGCCGCCTTTGGCCGGGTCCTGCACCAGCGCCAGCTTGCCCGCTTCGCGCATGGCGCGCCATTCCGGGTGGCGCTCGAAATAGTCGAGCAGGGCGCCCATGCGTTGCCAACTCACCCGTGCGCTTGCATCCCCGGCGGCCAGCCGGCCGGCGAAGCCGCGGTCCAGCGCCACCACCCAGCGCCCGCCCGAAATGGCTGCGTCGGCAATCGCCTGCAGGTACCGTTCGGTGGTGATCACCTCGCCCGCGGGCGGCGTGTTGGCGAGCCACACTGCGGCGTCGCCCCATGCACGTACCGTACGGATGAAGCCGGTGTTGGTGTCGATCCAAGCCGAGCCGCTCGGACCCGCCATTCGGCTGCTGCCGTGATCTTCCGTGGGAATGCCCGGCCAAACGCCCTGCCACGTACCCAGCACCGGCGCCGCCGAACCAAGCGCCAGATGGTTGCGCGCCGTGATCTCGATCACCGGGCGCGAGACTGCCTCCGTGCGCACCGCGGCCGCGGTTCCTTCCGCGAACGAGCCCTCCAGCACAATTCCGCTCACGCCGCGGGCGAGCGCCGCGCGCGCCGCCGCCATCGTGTCGCCGCCTGGCGCGATCCGCTCGAGCGTTACCAGGCCGCGCTTCTCCGCAGCCGCAACCAGGTCCGGTGAATAGGCTTCCAGCAGGAGGCAATTGATGGGCGTGCCGGCCAGCAGGTCCAGCGACCGCGCGTCCTGCCACGGCCAGCGCATCGGAACCCAAGCCTGCGGCGCCGGTGCGCACCAACCCGCGACCCAACCCAGCGCGGCCAGCATCCCTGCCGCTCGCACACCCATAGTCTTAATCTACCGCGGAAGCGGCGCCGGTGGTAAACGCCGACAACCAGGTAGTGTCCTGCCCGGCGTAACGCTCGGCAATTGCCATGCCGGCTCCGGATTGGGCCAGGTTACGGGGACTGTGCCCCGTCAACCTTCCACACCACCCGCTGCGCGGTTGTCCGCCCGTCAACCTAAAGCCGTCAGCCAATGCTGCCGATAAGTGGGATGAGTGGCGGATCGGCTCATGTCGCAACGAACTAAACGCCTCCACGCCGGTCTTGTCGCGGTTGCCGTGCTCGCCGGTAGCTCCTGCATCGGCCGCCGCGCCACCCCGCCGCTCGAACGCATCGAGCAAGTCGCGGCCTTGCCCTTTCAGGTCACCGACCACCGCGTACCAGTACACCTGAAGGGCTGGGTCACTCTCTCGGATCCCTCCACCAATCTGATGTTCCTGGAAGATGGTACTGGCGCTGCCCGTGTATCTCTTCCCTTTCTTCACCTCGACCCCAGGCCGGGCAACCTGGTGGAGGTGATCGGCGAAGTGACCGAAGGAGGTACCGCGCCCACGATCGTCGCCAGCGAAGCCAAAATTTTGGAGGGTGCCCACGAACCGCGCGCTCTCCCCATCCGGGTCGCGGACCTCGTTGCCGGCCGCACCGGCTTCCGTTATGTAGCGGTGGAAGGCGTTCTTCGCTCCCGCTACCAGGACCGCGCCGGCAACCCCGTCCTCAGAATGGGTTCTGGCGCAACGACGTTCGAGGCTTACGTTATGGATCTGCCGGGTTCCGCCCGCGCCGGTACCCGCCTCCGGTTGCGCGCCGTAGCCAATCTGAGCCGTGATGTTTACGGCCGCATCGCCCGTGTTCGAGTGCGGATCCCCCGCAGCACGGACGTCGAAGTCCTCGCACCGCCTCCCCCAAGCATCCCCGTTCAGACCATCCGCGAGGTGGTTGCGCTGCCTGGGAATGCGCTGGCCGAGCGCATGCTCCACCTCCATGGCAGCATTCGGTCCGCGGGCGTGCGCCAGGGATTGCTCTTTGAGGATGGCAGCGGCTCCATCCGCATCCGCGAGAACCCCAGCGCGGTGTTGCCAATCGGGGAGATGGTCGATGTGCTCGGTTTTGCCGAACTCGATGGCGGCGAGCTCGAAATCACCGACGCCGAGCTTCCCCGGGCGAATCGCGGACTCCGTCCCGCCGGCAACGGCCGGATCATCACCACCGTGGGCGAAGTTCACGCCCTCAGCGCGGAAGAAGCCGGCCGGGCCATCCCTGTTCACATACGGGCCACGGTGACCTACATAAACCCGGCAGGCGGGGCGTTTTTCGTGCAGGATCAGACCGGTCCCACCTGGGTGGCCGTTGATCGGATTCGTGAGCTTAGGGTGCAGGCGGGCGATCTGGTGGATCTGACCGGCGTCACGGCGCCCGGTCAGTTCGCGCCGATCATTGCCCATGCTTGGGCAGAACGCGTCTCCGAATCTTCCATGCCGCCGCCGGCGTCAGTCGACCTCGAGTATCTGTATTCCGGAAAGATGGACAGCGCCTGGGTTCAAACCGAAGGCATCGTGCAAGACATAGGACGACGTCCCGGCA
>Ga0181530_10001222_pt1 | contig 32538 bp, 28 predicted proteins | sample PEATcosm2014_Bin_42_FD_119769 | JGI IMG/M metagenome (GOLD analysis project Ga0181530, IMG submission 119769) | Peatland microbial communities from MTU Mesocosm Facility, Houghton, MI, USA - PEATcosm2014_Bin10_60_metaG | ecosystem: Environmental > Terrestrial > Soil > Wetlands > Peat | place...
ACGGTACCCCCACCAAAGCTCCCTTGCTCGGGCGAAAATGTCAGGGTCGTATGCCCAAAACCCCCAATGTCGCCCAGAGCGCTGTACAACGGCGTTCCACCCGTCGAGCCAGCCAGGCTGAAAGCGCCGGTCATTTCCAGCCCATTATCTGGGAAATACCAACTGTTGGGCGCGGTGAGAGTTGAGGTGCTGGTGCCGTCGTTGGTCGCAAAGATTCCGCCGCCCGAGCCGTACATAATCTGAGCCGAATTGAACGGATCGATCGCCACGGCGCACGCCCAGTTGTTGATGCCGTCGCCGGTGCCGGCTGCCCAAGGCGCGTTGCTCATATTGCGCGTCGTGTTGTATCCGCCGGTCCCGTTGTTGGAACTCGAGGAGAAAAGCGCGGTCCAAGTTGGAGAGGAGGAATTGGCGTTAGTCGTGCGCCAGATCTGGTCGCCGTAGTTGTAGCGGTCAAGGCTGGTGACCACGAGCGTCGTCGGACTATTGGGATCCAGCGCTATCCCGCAATAGCCAAAGTCGTCATACGGTGCCGCTGCCCTTTGCGGCACAACCGGTGAAACGTTCGTCCACACCCCCGTGGACGTTTTGTAGCGCATGATTCCCCCATTGGTCGGCTCGGTCGGGGCCTGATCGTTGGCATAGGCCACGTAGAGATTGCCATCCGAAGCCATCACGGCACGATTAACCAGCCATCCCGTTGGCACCGCGCCCGTGCCAGTCACTTGGCTCCAGGATGTACCCCCGTTGGTGGTTTCTAAAAGATTGGTGCCGCTCGAAGTGGAGTTCTCGCCTAAGAAAATCTCCTGCGTAGGATTACCCGCAGTTCCGCCGTTAGGATCAAAAACAACGGAGTCGATGCTCGCCGTCGTGGAGATCGACGTCACCTGGCTGAACGAATGCCCCGCGTTGGTGCTTTCCCACAGGCCATTGGCGCTGCTTCCAAGCATGATGATATTGCTGTCATACGGATCGACCGCGATGCGTTCCCCCGCGCCCCGGCCATCGTCATTACCCCCGACATAGATGCTTAGCTGTGTTACGCCCCACGTTGCCCCGGCATCCGTGGAATAGAGCACCGATCCATCGTTCCCAAATCCAGTGTCAGCGTAGATGTCGTTCGAGTTCTCCGGATCGATCGCAAAGCTGAGAACGCCCGACGAACCCCCATTGCCGTTGCCGCCGGTCCAATGAAGCAATTCGGTCCAGCTTGCTCCATCATTGACCGACTTATAGAGCCCGCTCACGTCAGTACGGGCGTACATCACGTTAGGGTTATGCGGGTCATAGAAGATGCCATCGACGAATCCACCAGCGCCGATGGCGACGTCGTTCCACGCATAGTTGGCGGAAGAGAGCAGGAGGCGGGACTCGAGGGATTCGAGGCAGCAGGCTCGTTGCAGACAAGCGGCTCGATGAATCGCACCGCGCTTGGATTTTCTGGAAGAACGATGCCCCATCCCGCCGGTGATCGGCATGGCACTCATTGGGCCTCCGCCACACACACCCCAAGGCACACGGATAGCGCCGGTTAGCCGGCATTCCGCCCCCTCTCTCCTTATGATGATTATAGCACTAATTCCGTGTGCGGCAAGCGTTTTCTGACGCTAATCGCGACACTGGAATGCGATGATACCGATCACGCAAAGGCAGTTTTCCAGAGTCTCACCGAGTCATAGCGACTTTACCACCCAGACGATCAGAATTACCACAACACAAACTCCGACGCTCATAACAATCCAACGCGGTTTTTTCGGCGAGGAATCTGTTTCTGAAATATATCGGCCGCAATTCGGGCATACCTCCGCCTGTTCGTAAACCGGCTTGCCACAGAAAGGACAGGGCTCGGTTTCGGCGAATTCGTCTCCCTCGTCCTGGTCCATATCGGAGTCGTCGGGGTCAAGGGGGTCGTCCGGCACGCAGCGATCTTAACTGCTCCTATCCGGGATGCCCATGTAAACCATGACCGTGAACGGACCGCTAAGCCGCCCGCAGAAAATAAAATGAACGTGTTTGTGAGCAACGGCGCATAGAAGACTGGATTCAGTCATCTTACGGAATGGTGAATCGGCACGGAACGCCGACCCGCCGGTAAGTATCGCTTCCATTGGCGATTATGCTTATTGAGGCCCAAATCCAGTAGGAAGAATGGACAAGGTCGTGCGACAACAGGCGGAGCGAGGGAGAACCATCATTCGCGCGCCCTGCGACAATTTGTACCGCTAAACCAGCAATTGAAAAATCACGATGCGTGAAGTGTGACGAATATAACAGACGTTCCTGTAGTGTCGTCCAACCTCGGTGGCGATGCCGGGGGGGAACTGAATCGCCTGGCCGCGCGGCTTGGGGAAATGGTCAGGCAGGTTGACGCAGAGGATTTGACGGGTCTGGCGCAGCTTCATGATGCGCTTGGAGGCGCCTCGACGTTGGCGGAGGCCGCGCTTGAGCCGACCCGAGCCAATGCCGTCAACGCCATCGCGATCGCGGGGATGCAGCTTATTGAGCAGATCGTTTTGAAGGAAGTCGACGACACCCGCGCTTCAATCGATCAAATTGGAAAATCGATTGCAGAGTTGCAATCGTTCATTGGCGGCGCGGCGAAGGTGGAAGGAGCCACCGACGCCCGCCCAGAGACCCAAACCCCAGCCCAAGCCTCCACGGCGGTGGTCGAGCAGGGTCCCCTGAGCGAAGCCGATCTGCCGCTGGTGCAGGAATTCATCGGTGAAGCAGGCGGCCACCTCGAAGCCGCTGAAGCCGGCCTCCTTCAGCTTGAGGAGAATGGGTCCAACCCAGATGCGCTCAGCGCGGTATTCCGCGGCTTCCACACGATCAAGGGCGTGGCCGGCTTCCTCAATCTCGTGCAGATCGGGGCGCTTGCTCACGCTGCCGAGAGCGTCCTCGATCTGGCGCGCAAGGGGAAGCTGCGGTTTGACGGCGCCGTTGCGGATGTGATCCTGCAATCGATCGATGCGATGCGGAAGCTGATCCAGTTTATCGCTGACATCGGCAAGACCGGCGGCACGCCGGCGCCGCTCGACGGATTGAATGAGCTTCTGGCGCGGCTGAAGGATTGTGCGCAAGGCAGGCAAGCCGAGGCCCCCGCGCCGGTTCAAGCTGCCGCGCCCGCCCAGGCGCCCGCTGCCGCCGGCGAGGCGGGCCAGCATCAGGCTGTCGGCGGCTCGGCCATCAAGGTCTCAACCGATCGACTCGACGCCTTGATCAACATGGTCGGCGAATTGGTCATCGCGCAAGCGATGGTAAACCAGGACATTTGCGGTTTGGCGGCTCGCGACCGGCGTGTCTCGCGCAATCTTTCGCATCTGAACAAGATCGCCCGGGAGTTACAGGAACTGTCCATGTCCATGCGCATGGTTCCGATTCAGGGCGTGTTCCAAAAGATGGCAAGACTGGTAAGGGACCTGGCACGCAAGTCCGGCAAGGAAATCAATTTTGTCACGATCGGTGCAGAAACGGAACTCGATCGGAACGTGGTGGAGGCGATTAGCGATCCCCTGGTTCACATGGTGCGCAACGCTGCCGACCACGGCATCGAGTCGCCGGACGATCGGTTGAAAGCCGCCAAACCGCGTGAAGGCAGTCTCACGCTCAAGGCGTACCATCAGTCGGGCAATATCGTCATCGAGATCGCCGACGACGGCCGCGGCTTGAACAAGGCAAAGCTCCTCCGCAAAGCGATCGAAGCGGGGCTGATCAAGCAGGGCCAGGAACTGTCTGAACAGGAGATTTTTCAGCTCATCTATCATCCGGGTCTCTCCACGGCCGACAAAGTGACTGACGTTTCGGGGCGGGGGGTGGGCATGGACGTGGTTCGGCGGAACGTGGAGGTCCTGCGAGGGGGAATTGAAATCGCCAGCACCGAGGGCCGAGGCTCGACCTTTACCATCCGCCTGCCGTTGACCCTGGCGGTGATCGATGGGCTGGTCATCAAGGTCGGGCCCCAGCGCCACATCATTCCGATCACCAGCATCGAGCAGAGCATTCAGCCGCGGGCGGCGCAGATTTCGACGATTCAGAACCGTGGCGAGGTGTGCATGGTGCGGGACCGGCTCGTCCCGGTGCTTCGCCTTCATCGGCTGTTCGGAGTCAAGCCTGTCAACGAGGATCCCGCCGCGGGCCTGTTCGTCATTGTGCAGAGCGGCGCCAGCCGCTGCTGCCTGCTGGTGGACGAACTGCTTGGGCAGCAGCAGGTCGTCATCAAGTCGCTCGGGCCGACCCTGGGTCATGTCAAGGGAATTTCAGGCGGAGCAATCCTGGGAGACGGCAACGTGAGCCTGATTCTCGATGTTCCCAGCCTGATCAATCTCGCCGCCGAAGAGAACGACGCCGGCAAAGCACTCGAATAGGAGGCATCGTGAGCAACGCAAACGCAGCAGTCATGGAATCCACCGAAGCGCGGTCCGCCGCCGCTGACCGGGGCGGGAAGTACCTTACCTTCGCCTTGGGCAAGGAAGAGTACGGCCTGGAAATCCTCAAGGTCCGCGAAATCATCGGCTTGATGGACATCACCGCCGTTCCGCGCACGCCCAAGTACGTGAAGGGAGTCATCAATTTGCGTGGCCAGGTCATCACCGTGGTGGACCTGCGCGCCAAGTTTTCCATGGCATTGGTCGAGAAGACCGACCAGACCTGCATCATTGTCGTGGAAATCTCCCAGAACGGGCGGAAGCTGAGCATCGGCATCATCGTTGACCGGGTTTCGGAGGTTCTGGATATCGCCTCGGAGAATATTGAGGACCCACCGAATCTCGGAGACGGAGGCGACGCCGACTTTATCCTGGGAATGGGCAAGATCGGGGAGTCGGTCAAGATCCTTCTGGATATCGACAAGGTCCTCAGCACCTGTGAGATCTTGCAGGTATCCGATGCGGCCAAAGCCTCGGTATAGCGCCCTTTGAAGAAAGTTTTCGCCACTACTCAAGTTTGGAGCCTTATATGAAACTCACCATTGGCAAGCGCGTCACCTTCGGCTTTGCCGTTTCCATTCTCATCAGCGCGGCCTTGGGCCTCTTCGCCTTTTCCCGCCTCTTCAGCATTGGGCAAAACGTGAACACCATGGCCGCGGCAAATATCCCGGGCATCATCTGCGTCTCTGAAATCGACGCCATGGCCAAGCAGAACGCCGTCACCCTCTACCGTCAAATCCTCTCCGACGACAAGCAGGCCAAGGATCAGTTGCAGCGCGATCTCGATCAGTCGGACAAGGACATCGATGCCCAGCTCAAGACCTACGAATCCATTGTCGGCAACGCTTCGGAAAGGGAGTTGTTCGAGGCCGTGAAGTCCTCGTTCGATCCCTACCGGCAATCCCGCGATCAAGCGGTGCTGCTGGGGGATCAGGGCAGCACCAAGGAGGCGCTGGAGATGGTTGCCAAGGAGGTTCGCCCGGCCAACTTGAAGGTGACCGCCGCCCTGAAGGCTTTGCAGCAATACGATGAAAAAGCGGTCCAAACCTGCGCCGCCACCGCCAGCAATGAGGTGGCGTTCGGAAAGACGGGCATGATCGTCGGCATCGCCGCGGCCCTGATCGGCGCCATTGTCCTGGGCTTTGTCATCATCCACGGCGCCAACAGGGTCCTGAATCGCTTGGCCGGAAATCTCGGCGAAGGCTCCAACCAGGTGGCGTCGGCTTCCACCCAGGTCGCCGGCTCCAGCCAGTCTTTGGCCCAAGGCGCCAGCGAGCAGGCCGCGGCACTGCAAGAGACCACTTCCGCGTTGGAAGAGATGTCTTCCATGACCAAGAAGAACGCCGAAACCGCACAGCAGGCGGCCGCCTTGTCCGAGCAGACCAAAGTCGCCGCCGACAAGTCCAACCAGGCCATGGGCAAGATGAACCATGCCATTAACGACATTCAGAAATCTTCCGCGGAAACCGCCAAGATCATCAAGGTGATCGATGAGATCGCCTTCCAAACCAACCTACTGGCGTTGAATGCCGCCGTTGAAGCGGCGCGCGCCGGCGAGGCGGGCAAGGGCTTCGCGGTCGTCGCCGAGGAAGTGCGCAATCTCGCCATGCGCTCCGCCGAAGCGGCCAAGAACACCTCGGCCATGATCGAGGAATCCGTCAACAACGCCAAGAACGGCGTGACGATCAGCGGCGAGGTGGCCAAGAGCCTGGACGAAATCACCGCCTCCGCCGCCAAGATGAACGGCCTGGTGGGCGAGATCGCCGCCGCTTCGCGCGAGCAGGCCCAGGGAATCCAGCAGGTCAATACCTCGGTCGCCCAGATGGATAAGGTCACCCAGTCCTCCGCCGCCAATGCCGAGCAGAGCGCCGCGGCGGCCGAGCAATTGTCCAGCCAGGCCGAGCAGATGGCATCGGTCGTCCGCGAATTGGTCGCCCTGGTCGGCGGCGCCGTCGAAACCGTCCGGGAATCGGACCCGATCGATTCCGCGCCGGCGACGGTTTCCAATACCCTCAAGCCGACCGCCCCGGTCAACAAGTCGCACCTCGCGGCCAGGCAGATTCCCCTGGACGAGCGCGAGAAGAAAGGCGACTTCAGCGATTTCAACAAGGCGGGGTGAATGTCGCTTCCCGGACTGCGAATATGATCGGAGGCCGGCCCCCGCGGGCCAACCACGATCGGAGTTTTTGTTCGGTTGACGTTCGATATGCGTTCCAAGGCCATGGTCATTGATTCCGACATCCTCTCCGAAGCGGATTTCCAGCGGGTCAGCGACATGGTCTACCGTTATTGCGGGATCGATCTGCACGACGGCAAGAAGCAGCTTGTGCAGGCGCGGATCGCCAAGCGCCTGCGGCTCGGCGGATACCAGTCGCTGTCGGGCTACCTGAACCGCGTGATCTCCGATGCCAGCGGCCATGAGTTCGCCATGCTCATCGACGCCGTGAGCACGAATCTCACCAGCTTCTACCGCGAGCCGGATCATTTTCAGTTTCTGGCGGAGACTGCCTTGCCTGAGCTGATGCGGCAGGGGCAAAACCAGCACGGCGGCCGCATGCGCCTCTGGAGCGCCGGCTGCGCCACCGGCGAAGAGCCTTATACGCTGGCCATGACGGTCCTTGACGCGATTCCGAATGCCAGCCGCTGGGACATCAAGATCCTGGCCACCGACGTCTCGACGCACGTGCTGGGAATCGCCCAGGCGGGGTTCTATGGCAAGGCGCGGCTGGAGGCCCTTCCCGCCGGGTATCAGCAGCGGTTCTTCCGGTCCTGCACCGTGGATGGCGACAAAGGCTTTGTCGTGGCGCCTGAAGTGCGTCAGATGATCTGCTTCAACCACCTGAACCTGATGGAGAACTGGCCGTTCACCGGGTCGTTCGAGTTCATCTTCTGCCGTAACGTCATGATCTATTTTGACAAGCCGACGCAGCAACGCCTTGTCAACCGTTTCTGGGACATCCTCGCGCCGGGCGGGGTGTTATTCACCGGGCATTCGGAGTCGTTAACAGGGATCGAGCACAAGTTCCAGTACGTACGGCCGACCATCTACGGCAAGAACTAGCGTACCGGGAGGAGAGATACGTGACAGAAATCGTGAGCATCTCTGATGCCAAGGTATCGATCGACCCCGAGGCGGTGCTGGCGACGTTTTCGCTGGGCTCCTGTATCGGTGTGACGCTGTACGACCCGGTGCGGAAGATAGCCGGCATGCTCCATTTTCAACTTCCAACGTCGACGATGGACGTTCAGCGGGCCAAGCAGAATCCGTTCATGTTCGCCGACACCGGATTTGGCCAGCTCCTTGGAGAGATGACGCGCCGCGGAGGAGAGAAGAAGCGTTTGAAAGTCCGGATGGCGGGCGCCGCGCAGATGCTCAACGACTCGGCGCTCTTCGACATCGGCCGCCGAAATCATGCGGCGATGCGGAAAATCCTGTGGCAGCACGGACTCTTCATCGACGCCGAGCACATCGGCGGAAACACGCCGCGGACCATGTATCTCGCCGTCGTGGATGGATCCGTGAAGATCAAAATGGGGCCGGAGATGATCGAACTGTGACATTTGAAGGCACGACCATGAACTACAGCATCCTGATTGTTGACGATTCGGCGACCACGCGGGCGATGATCAAGCGGACAATCCGCTTGGCCGAAATGCCGGTCGAACAGATCCATGAGGCGGCCAACGGAAGGGAGGCCCTGGAATTGCTGGCGAAAGCGCACGTTGACCTCATCCTCGCCGATTTGAACATGCCCGAGATGAACGGTTTTGAGATGACTCGCCTGGCCCGCCTGGACCCGAAGACTCGGAACATTCCCGTCGTGATCGTGTCGGCATCGCCCAACGCGGACGCCTTCGCCCAGGGCCAGCAAGTCAGCGGTTACCTGAGCAAACCATTCACCCCCGAGGCGATCCGCAAGGTCGTGAGCCAGGTACTGGAGGTGCAGCATGCCCGAGTTGCGTAACGGCCAATTGGTGGAATCGCTTACGGCGGCGCTGGAAACGATGGCATTTGTTTCGCTTCTGCCCCCCGACGGACCCGCGCCGGCGCCGGACGAGGCAATCCTGGTGAGCCTCGCCTTCCGCGGCGCACGCCAGGGCAGGGTGGAAGTGGCGACATCCGAGCAACTTGGCCGCCTGCTGGTGGACAACATGCTGGCGCGCGATCCGTCGGACCCGGACAGCACGGTCATGTTGCCCCATCCGCACGATCCGTTGGTGGAACTGGTGAACATCGCCACCGGCATAGTCCTGAAAGCGCAGACCCCGGGCGGACGCGTCGAGATGTCGGTCCCGCAGGTGCTGCCCTTTGATGCCGAGAGCCAATGGCAGGCGTTTATCGGCGGTGAGGGTTGCGATGTGCTCATGGCGGACAACGTGCCGGTGGCCATTCGTCTGGTGGAGGAGTAGGCAATGCCCGTGATGTCTTCCATTTTGGTATCCGCCGGCGCTGCGACCGTGAAGGTGCTGATCGTGGACGATTCGGCGGTGGTCCGGCAGATGCTGTCGCGCGACCTGGCGCGCGACCCGCAGATTCGGGTGGTCGGGACCGCGCCCGATCCCTATGTGGCGCGGGACAAGATCGTCGAGCTGGAGCCGGACGTCCTGACGCTCGACGTGGAGATGCCGAGGATGGACGGCATCACCTTTCTTCGCAAGCTGATGGAGTACCGGCCGATGCCGGTGATCGTGCTCTCTTCGCTGACTGCGACGGGCACTCGCACCGCCATCGACGCCCTGGCCGCCGGCGCCGTCGAGGTGCTCTGCAAGCCGGGCGGTCCACTCACCGTTGAGTCGATGACCGCGCAGCTGGCGCAGAAGATCAAACAGGCGGCGAGGATGCGCGTTGTGCGCCCGCCGGCGCCGTCCGCGCCCGCGGCCAAGACGCTGAGCATGAGCGAAACGACCAACAAGATTCTCGCCATCGGCGCGTCCACCGGAGGCGTTCAAGCGCTGACGGCGGTGTTGAGCGAGTTCCCGCCCAACGCGCCGGGAACGGTGATCGTGCAGCACATGCCGCCGAAATTCACCGCTTCTTTTGCCGAACGCCTCAACCAGACCTGCCACGTGCGGGTCAAGGAAGCCGAAGACGGCGACGTCGTCGCGATGGGACTTGTGCTGGTGGCGCCGGGAGGAAGTCACATGGCGCTGCGGCGCTCAGGCGCCGTGTACCAGGTCGAATTGAACGAGCTTCCGGAGGTGCACCATCAGCGTCCCAGCGTGGATGTCCTGTTTGATTCGGTCGCAAGTTATGCCGGGCGCAACGCCGTCGGTGCGCTCCTCACGGGGATGGGCGCCGACGGCGCCGCCGGCTTGCTGAAAATGCGGCAGGCCGGCGCCAGGACGATGGCACAGGATGAATCATCCTGCACGGTTTTTGGAATGCCGGCCGAGGCGATCAAGCTGGGAGCCGCCGAACGGGTCGTGCCATTGGACGAGATCGCGCGAACGCTGATTCAACTTGTTCAGAACCAAAGGAATCATTCATGACGCAACCCGCAGCAATTTCGACGCCGCAGGCTTTGCCTTCGGCGCCGCCCGCATCGCTGGACCCGAAGCTGATCGTGCCGCTCATCAATTCGATCCGCGCGGTCTTCGGCACGATGGTGAAGCTGACAGTGACGATCCAGCGCCCTCACGTAAAAACGTCGCCGGCGCCCATGTACGACGTGTCGGGCATCATCGGTCTCAGCGGCGATTTCATCGGTTCGATCGTCGTCAGCTTTCAGATGGAAGCGGCCGCCAGGATTGTCTCTTTGTTCGCCGGGACCACCTTGGCTCCGGATTCGCCGGACTTTCCCGATGCGGTCGGGGAATTGGCCAACATGATCGCCGGGGGCACCAAGAAGGCCTTAGGCGGCATGGCGAGCATCACCGTTCCCAACGTCGTCATTGGCGGTGGACACGTAATCGCGAGGCTTTCGGACGTCCCATGCCTGGTTATCCCCTGCCAGACTCCGGTCGGAAGCTTTGCCGCGGAAGTCAGCATCAAAAAGGTTCAACGGAGCAACGCATCAGGAGGTGTGGCATGAAGATTCTGCTTGTCGATGACTCGCGCACGATGCGCAGCATTCAGAAAAAAGTGCTGGAGGCGTTGGGAAGCAACGAAGTTGCGGAAGCCGCCGACGGGATGGAGGCGCTGGGCATCATCGCTTCCACGCCGGCGGGGTTCAACCTGATCGTTGTCGACTGGAACATGCCGAACATGGATGGGATTACCCTGGTGCGAAAGATCCGCGAAAGGGACAAGGCGACGCCGCTGATCATGGCCACCACCGAAGCGGAGAAAACGCGCGTGATTGATGCGATCAAGGCGGGGGTGAATAATTATATCATCAAGCCGTTCACCCCGGAGACCCTTTTGGAGAAGGTCCGCCAAACCCTCGCAAGGCTTCAGAAGGCTGCTTAAGGTCAAATGAAGGAGAGCTGCCATGGATACGAATGTGGCATTTGCAACCGGGACTGAAGTTCTGCAAATCAAGGGCAGCGTGGGCCCGGCTAGCGGGAACGTCGAGCACGATGGAGACGTGCACGTCGCGGGCGACGTCGATGATTTGTATCAGGTCTCCGCCACGGGCAACGTCACGGTGGTGGGCGTGATCGGAGCGGCACAGGTCCGCTGCGGAAAGGATTTGGTCACCGCCGGCGGAATTGCCGGAAAGAGCAAGGCATTGTGCATTGTCGGCGGGAACGTCAAGGCAAAACACGTTTCCAATGCAAACGTCGAGGTATCAGGGAACATTGTCGCCGACTCCATGGTCTGGGAAAGCACGGTGCGCTGCGGAGGAAATCTGACCGTGGAGAACGGGCCTGTCGCCGCCAGCACGGTGACCGTCGCAGGCTGCGTCGCTTGCCGATCGTTGGGTCTGCACAGCCAAGCGCCGACGCTCCTCGAAGTCGGCATCAATGAGTTCCTCCGTCGCGTAGCCGCACGATCAATGCCTCAGATTCAAATATTGCGGAAGAAACTCGCCCAGCTTCACGAGGCGATCGCATCTGCCGAGCATTTCGCCAAGGTGCTGACGCCGAAGGCGAGGGAGCTCGCCATGGAACAGCTCTTTGAGGCCGATGAGATGCAGGCCGCACTGAATAGGCAGATGGATTTGATCCGAGCGGCAGCCAAGAGCTTCTCGGCAACGGAGTCTCCCCGAATTATAGTTGCGGAGATGGTCCATCCGGGCGTCACCGTTCGTGTCCCTCATTTCGAAGCCGTCACGGCATGCTCCTTCAAAGGTCCGCTGCGAATCGAACTTGGTCGCGTGGGGAACGTGCCGCAGATTGTCCTGCTCGAAACCGAGAGCAAATCGTGTACGCCTTTGCAGTCGCACCGATGGGACGATCCGGTAATGGGCCCCCTGGAACGTCTGCTCGCGGCACGTTGATCCCGCGGGACTGTTTGGCGCGCCGGCGAATAGGCTTGGGCGTATCCTTGGAACAAATTCGCGCCGGGCTTATAACCACCCCGTGACGCCGAACGCCGCAAACGTTGTTTCGTATTCCAGCATACGCTCCGATGCCTCCTCCTATCGTTGGACCGTCTGCGCCCTCCTCTTCTTCGCGACCACGAATAATTACGTGGATCGTCAGATTCTCGGCATTCTCGCGCCTCTGTTGCAGAAGGACATTGGTTGGAGCGAGGTGCAGTACGGCCACATCGTCATGGCGTTCCAGGCGGCCTATGGCATCGGCGTCCTGGGCTTCGGGACCCTGATCGACCGCTATGGAACCAAGGCGGGATACACGCTGGCGATTCTCGTCTGGAGCATCGCCGCCTGTCTGCATTCACTGGCGCGCTCGGTCACGGCTTTCGGATCGGCGCGGTTTCTGCTCGGGCTCGGCGAATCCGGCAACTTTCCGTCGGCGGTCAAGGCCGTCGCCGAATGGTTCCCGCAGCGCGAACGCGCCCTGGCCACCGGAATCTTCAACAGCGGATCGAACGTCGGAGCCATCCTGGCGCCGGCGCTGGTCCCGGCGCTGGCGCTCGGTTTGGGTTGGAAGGCCGCCTTCATCATCGTCGGCGCCGCCGGGTTTCTCTGGGTGATTGCCTGGATCGCCATCTACCGGCCGCCTGAAACCACCGCCAGCTTCACTCCGGATGGTCATTCCGACGTTGAGTCCTCCGCGGCCTCATACCCCTGGCGGTCGCTTTTTAATTATCCCCAGACCTGGGCCAATGTCTTTCAATCCGCCATGATCTCCCCGATCTGGTGGTTCTATCTGTATTGGCTGCCCAAATTCTTCAGCGCGACTTATCATTTGAGCCTTTCCCATCTGGGACCCCCGCTGGTGATCGTGTATTCAATGTCTCTGGTCGGCAGCGTGACGGGTGGATTGCTGCCGGCATTATTTCTGGCGCGCAGGCACTCCGTCAATTTCAGCCGAAAAATGTCCTTCCTGATCTGCGCCGCTTTGACCGTTCCCGTCGCGTTTGTCACACAGATTCATGGCGTCTGGCAAGCGACGTTCATCATCGGTTTGGCCGCCGCCTCCATGCAGGGGTGGTCGGCCAATTCGTATACCATGGTCTCGGACCTGTTTCCGAAAAAGGCGGTGGCGTCCATCGTCGGCATCGGAACGGCCTCCGGCGCGGTCGCATCGGTTGCCTTCGCCGAATTGGCCGGCAAGGTGCTGGAGCAAAGCGGGAGCTATCACGTGCTTTTCGTTCTGGCCGGCATGGCATACCCGGCGGCCTTGGCTTCCATTCATTTGTTGGCGCCCCGTTGGAAAATGGCTGAACTGTAAAGGGCCAAATATATGTTGCGAAAGTTCTTCCTTACGCTGTCGATCGGATGGTTTGTATGCGCCGTCGCCCGGTCCGATACGCCGCCTGTCGCCATATTCGACGTGAACGACTATGGGGCCGGTGCCGATGGCAAAACCATGACTGCCGCGCTGCAAAAAGCGATTGACGCCTGTGCCAAGGCCGGCGGCGGGCGCGTGGTAATCCCCGCCGGAACTTACCTGACCGGCCCGATCCATCTAACCAGCAACCTGGATCTGCACCTGGACGGCGGCGCGATTGTGCTGTTCAGCCGGAATTGCGCGGATTACCCGCTGATCTATTCTAATTTCAACGGCCCGAACACGGTCGCGTGCACCTCCCCAATCACCGGTGACAATCTCCACGATGTTTCAATCACCGGGCCGGGCACTTTCGACGGCCAGGGCGACGCCTGGCGACCCGTCAAAAAGGAAAAGCTGTCGAAGGACCAGTGGACCAAACTCGTTCGATCGGGCGGCGTGGTCGATCCGGCCACCGCAACCTGGTTCCCATCTCCCAACGCAATCAAGGATGCGGAACAACTCAAACAGGCCCAGGAAAGCGGTAGCCCCCAGACCTCGGAGGGATTTGAGCGGTTTCACGAACTCCTCCGGCCGGCGCTGATGTCCTTGAACAATTGCCGCAATGTCTTGCTGGATGGCCCCACCTTCCGCAATTCGCCCAACTGGAACGTTCACCCATACCTCTGCACGAACGTCACCGTTCGTAACGTCACGATCTTCAATCCGGCCTACGCGCAAAACGGCGACGGTATCGACTTCGACTCCTGCTCGAACGTCACGATGACCGACTCGACGATCAACGCCGGCGACGATGCGATCTGCCTGAAATCCGGACGCGATGAAGCCGGTCGAAAACTGCATCGCCCGACTGAAAACGTGGTCATCAGCCATTGCACGATCGGCACCGGCCACGGCGGCATCACCATCGGCAGCGAAATGTCCGGTGACGTTCGCAATGTCACCGTGTCTCATTGCGATTTGAACGGCACCGATGGCGGATTGCGCTTCAAAACCGTCCGCGGCCGCGGCGGTGTCGTTGAAAACGTCAGGATCAGCGACATTCACATGGCCGACATCCGCCAGGGCGCGATCGAGTTTGACATGTACTATGGAATTAGAAGGCCCGCCATGCGTCCAGAGGCGGTCAGCGACGGCACTCCACAATTTCATGATTTCCAGATCAGCAACGTCATCTGCGACGGCGCCCAAACGGCGCTGAATCTGCGAGGTCTGCCGGAAATGCCGATCGCCGGCATCTCGTTTGAAAACGTTCACGTCACCGCCGAAATGCCGGGCCAGATCATCAACGTGAAAGACATCACCTTGAAAGGCGTGGAGATTCGAACCCCGTCAAACGGCAAAGTTGAGATTCAAAACGTGCGGAACCTTGTCACGCAAGAAGTCGAGGGAATCTCCCTTTTAGGGCCATAAGCCGGCTGAACTGAAGGGCTGAACTGAAGAGGACGCGGCGCATCCTTTCCTTGCGCAATCCGCTAGAATTGCGCCCGGCGGGGGCGATGCCGGATTCTGAACGTGCCTAAACGAATTGCCATTCTCCAATCCAACTACATCCCCTGGAAAGGCTATTTTGATCTGATCAGAAACGTGGATGAATTCATCCTTTTCGATGACGTGCAATACACGCGTTCCGACTGGCGAAATCGCAACAAGATCAAGACGCCGCACGGAATTCGCTGGCTCACTATTCCCGTCCGGATCAAGGGCAACTTAGGCCAAACCATTGAGCAAACGCTCGTCAGCGATCCCGATTGGGCCGCCAAACATTGGCAGATCATCGAATTCAGCTACGCTCGATCGCCATGCTTCGAGCAGTTCTGTGACCATATCAAAAACGCCTACCTCAGCTGCACCGAGCAAAGCCTCAGCCGGATCAACGAGCGGTTTTTGACCGTTATTTGCAATCTGTTGGGGATTTCAACTAAAATTTCCAGATCGACTGATTACCGGCAAATCGAGGGAAAGACCGAGCGATTGGTGAGCTTGTGCCACCAGGCCGGCGCCTCGGAATATTATTCCGGCCCCGCCGGGAAGGACTATATTCAGTCACAACTATTCGAACGGGCGGGAATCAAGCTGCAGTTCGTCGACTACAGCGGATACCCCGAATACCCTCAATTGTTTCCGCCATTTGAGCATCACGTCAGCGTTCTTGACCTTCTTTTCAACGCCGGTTCGGATGCTCTGGGCTACATGAAGGCTTTTTGAATGGACCTGTCGATCGTCGCAACCATGTATCACTCCGCGGGCTTTCTGGCCGAATTCCATCGGCGCTGCGCCGCCTCGGCCGACAAGCTGGGCGTGAAGGACTTGGAAATCGTCCTGGTCAACGACGGTTCGCCGGATGATTCGCTGAATCGGGCGCTGGAACTGCACCGCCAGGACCCTCGGGTCGTCGTCGTCGATCTCTCCCGAAACTTCGGCCATCACAAGGCGATGATGACCGGCCTTAAGCACGCGCGCGGGGAACTCGTTTTCCTTATCGACTGTGATCTTGAGGAACCTCCCGAACTCCTGGAAGCCTTCTATGCCGAAATGAAGCGCGCTCCGGCCGACGTGATCTTCGGCCAGCAGGAGACTCGCCGGGGCGGATTCTTCGAACGATTCTCAGGCGCCTGTTTCTATTGGATACTCAAGGTGCTTTCCAACTATCCGCTTCCCTCAAACGTTCTGACGGCCCGCCTGATGACCCGGCGGTACGTCCGGAGCCTGGTTCAGCACCGCGATCAGGAAGTGTTCATCCTCGGCCTTTGGTCCATCACCGGTTTCGAGCAGCGAGCGATCAAGGCCGAAAAATCGTCCAAGGGCCGATCGACTTATACCCTGGCTCGAAAGCTCGCCCTGACGGCCAACGCCATCACTTCGTTCAGCAACAAGCCGCTGATCTACATCGCCTATCTCGGCATTTCGATCTCGGTTGTTGCCATTGTCTGCGCCGCCTATCTGGTCTTCCGCCGAATTTTCTTCGGCGACTATCTTGAAGGCTGGCCGTCGCTGATCGTATCCATTTGGCTCCTGGGCGGATTGACGATCCTCTGCCTCGGCGTGATCGCCATCTATCTGTCCAGGATATTTACGGAAACCAAGCGGCGGCCGTACACCATCGTTCGTCAGATCCATAGGCGCGATCCCGAGGAGGCGAAATGAGCCTTGAACACGTTCTCGGCCGCGTCGATGAGTTCTTCACTGCCAAGGTTCGGGAATTTGGTCCGAGCCACAGCGGGGTCGATTGGAACAGCCAACAGTCGCAGGAACTGCGGTTCGACCAGGTCCTGAAGATTGTCCGTGATCCCGCGGAGGAGTTTTCAATCATCGATTACGGGTGCGGCTACGGCGCTTTGGCCGAATATCTCGATCGCAAGGGGTTTCGCGCCCGTTACACCGGATTCGACGTCAGCGCCGCCATGATTGACCAGGCCAACAAACTCTTTGCCAAACGCGGCCCCACGTTCACCGCCAGGGAATCCGACCTGGCGCCCGCCGACTACGTCGTCGCCAACGGCATTTTCAACAAAAAGCAGGACGTCCCCGACGAGCGGTGGCGGCAATACATGGAGGAGATCGTCGATCGCCTTGACCGCCTCTCGCTCAAAGGCTTCGCGTTCGACGTTTTGACCCTTTATTCCGACCTCGACCGCCGCCGGCCCGACCTGTACTATGCCGATCCGAATTACTGGTTCGACCGCTGCAAGCGCAAATATGCCAGGCACGTTGCCTTGCTCCATGATTACCCGTTGTGGGAGTTCACCATTCTCGTCCGTAAACAGATCTGAGGCTTTCCCCCCATGAATCAACCCGAGGGTTCCAATTCCCTGGTCCCATTCAATCGGCCTTCGCTGACCGGCAACGAGTTTGCCTATATGGCCAAGGCCCTTGAGCGAATGCACATTTCGGGCGACGGCGAGTTTTCCAGGCGCTGTCACGCTCGCCTCGAGCAAATCCTGTCCGTGCCGCGCGCGCTGCTCACCACGTCGTGCACCCACGCCCTGGAAATGACCGCGCTGCTGCTCAACGTTCAGCCGGGATGCGAAGTGATCGTTCCCTCCTTCACCTTCGCCTCAACCGCCAACGCCTTCGCCCTGCGCGGCGCGAAAATCGTCTTCGCCGACGTTCGCCCCGACACCATGAACATCGACGAATCCAAGCTGCCCGACCTGATCACTGGGCGCACCAGGGCCGTGGCGGTGGTCCATTACGCCGGTGTCGCCTGCGAAATGGACCCCATTGTGTCAATCTGCAAAGATCGCGGCGTCGCCCTGGTCGAAGACAATGCCCATGGCTTGTTCGGCAAATATCGCGGCCGATTGCTCGGAACCTTCGGCGTGATGTCCGCGCTGAGCTTTCACGAGACGAAGAATCTGATTGCCGGTGAAGGCGGCGCGATCCTTCTCAACGATCCGGCCCTCATCGAGCGGGCCGAAATCATCCGTGAAAAAGGAACCAATCGCGCCGCCTTCCATCGCGGCCAAGTCGATAAGTACACCTGGGTCGATCTCGGCTCCAGCTATCTTCCCTCGGATTTGCTCGCCGCCTTCCTGCTCGCCCAACTTGAGTGCTGGCAGCGCATACAATCTCTTCGCGAGGCCGTCTGGCGCAGATACGACAAGGCCCTGCAAGACTGGGCCGCCGAAAACGGCGTGGCGCAACCCTCCGTCCCCGAACACTGCCAGCAGGCATACCACATGTATTATCTGGTCATGCCCACCCGCCAGGCGCGCGATGGCCTGATTGAATTCCTCAAGACGCGCGGCATCCACGCGACGTTCCACTACCAGCCGCTCCATCTTTCGCGGATGGGCCATCTACGTGGAGGCCGCGCCGGCGACTGCCCCGTCGCCGAAGACGTCAGCGAGCGGTTGGTCCGCCTTCCCTTCTTCAACTCCCTTTCGCCGCACGAACAATCGCACGTCACCAACTCCGTTTGCTCTTTCAATTGCCTCCCGCAAAATCATTTGGCGCCGTTGCCGGCTTTGCGGTGATAAACTCTCACGCCACGCGCCTCCGCGACAACCTTGACGAGCTCAAAGTTCTTCAAAATATAATCCCAAGCCGCTCGATCCGTCTGGTCGAATCCAAGGTCCGCCCGTCTATCCACCCGATCCGGCCAATATAAAACCCAATCCATACCGGGGCGCTGGAGATTCTCCACGACTTCGCGTTGTTCGCTCTGGCTGGCCGGAAAAATCGCGTACGATTCGTAAATCGGGCATCGCAGCCGAAACACCGCGTACAACACCGGATCGTACGGCACGAACAGCGCAGTCTGTCCCGGCCCCAACCGCCGTACCACGTCCGACGCCGCTGCATAGTCCTGACGTGCGTAGTCCGGAATCCAAAGCTGCTCCCCTTCGACAACGCACCATTGATACTTGGCCGCGTTGGGAAGCCAAGCGGCGATTGCCGGCGAAAGATTCGCCGCGGCGAAGACCGACACAAATACAACCGAAGACCAGCACGTCGCCCGCGCCAAACCGCGCCAAACACCCGTAAGCGTCTCCGGGATCGCCACCAATAAGATCACCAGCGGCGCGCCCGATGGAACCAAATGCTGCAAATCCGCGCGTGAGAAGGCGTGATGGGCCCATGCCAAAGTCGCCGCCGCAGCCGCTAACGCCACCGGGTACTGCCGCAGGGTCCCGAATCGCCACGGTGAAACAAAAACCATGAATGCCATCGCCACCGCCGCCGGAAACAACACAAATCCAATCGACGATGCGTAAGCCGATAGAGCGGCCCAGATTCCCGGCGGCGCGGTCACGTCCCACGGCCAGGGAATCGGCAGCGTCAGATTCGTCGCCCCGTTCTCCAGCAGGCGCACGATCGCGTTCTTCCAGTAACCGCTAAAAAAATGCGGCACGGCCAGCAGCCAAATCAGCACCAGCAGCGCTACCAGCGCGGCTCCGGCAATGGTCCACCCAATCCGCCCCATCAAGAGCCGCCGCCCAACTTTCTCTGACCAGGCGATTGCCACGACGACTATCCCGACACTGACGACGCCGTAAAGCGCATGATTGATCCCCACCACCCACGATGCCGCCGCGGCAAATCCCGCCAGGAAGTGTGTCTTTCGATCCCCTCTGGCGATCAATAAGGCCAGCACGCACAACGTCCACATCGGCGCAACCGCATCCGGCATGTTGTGGCGCGGCGCCATCCACAGCGACAAGAGCATCCCGAACACCGGCAGCAGCCATCTGGACGGAAGCACACGCAGACTTAGCAACAATGCCGGGAAGAGCGCCGCCCATTGCAGGACGGCCAGGCCGTACCGCATCGCGACGATGCCGTCCGAATGAACCATGCGCGCCCACCAGGCCAGCAGGTAATACCGCCCCGGCTCATACGCCTGGAAATCGCGAACCGGAACTTCGCCCGCCAGGACCCGCTGCACGCCGTACCAAAGGAATCCTTCGTCCGCCACGTTCAGATCGACGCGAACCTGCAATAGTTGTTCCATCAGAACGCAAAATAGCGCCACCAACCCGGCCAGCAGATAATCCTCGCGGCCCAGGCGTTTCCATCCAGGCCGCGACTCAGTCGTTTCGTGCATATCAGCAGTCAGTTCCTTCATGATGGAAATTCAAGCCGACGCGTCGGTCATGATCCGGCCATAGCGCCTGATCGTTCAGAGCCCAATGTGTTGGCGCACTCCGCGTGCGTCCTTCTTCGGCCGGTACACCTCCAAGGCGGCCTTCGCCAGAATCTCCGGGAAGGCGCGGACCGCCGCGCGGTCGTAATCCTTGATGTGTTCCGGCAGTGCTTGCCACGGGATCAGGCAATCGTGAATCTTCTTGCCGTCGTCGCGGGGCTTGCCCGGCCGCCAGCCGTCACGCAATCGCTCGACGTTCCAGCGGCCGTGTTCGAGCGCCGCCATGGTCTCCACCTGTGCAGCGGTAAACTTGATAGACGTGTTGGGTTTCCCGCGCACCATACGGACCGCAAAGCGCGCCGCCCGCAGGATCCCCGCGGCATAGCGAGCCTGCTCCAGGTTGGCTTTCCGGTACGTTGCGTCAAGGTCTGGCCATGGCCTCATATTAGGCGGCAGTTTGCCCGCAGTTTGTGCGACATATCGCGTATGGAACGCCATGGCCATCTTATCGAGCGTCGCCGGCTTGAATTGCTGTGCCGCCGATCCCACAAACGCCCGCACCGACGGCACGTCGTACGGCAATGGAAGGAGCGATGGCGTCTCCTTCCACAGCGAATCATCGAGGATGGATTCTGCATCCGTGGTGGTCGCCGTGATCGTGCCCGGCACCGCCGCGGGTTTGGGCAACTGCACCACGCCCACCGTGGCGCCCAGTGCCAGCGCAACGTAATACTCCACCGCCGTCAACCGGCCACCACCCAGACCCAGCAGCGACACCTGGCTGGGCGTGACGCCCCCGGCAATCAGATCCTCCCAGGTCTTCAGGATCTGCTCCGCCGAGAAGTCTGACTCGCGCTTGAACTCCACGTGGCGATCATACCGGTGGTCGATGGGCGCATCTTTCGGCGGCGACTCGGGGCGATAGCCTACCAGTTCAAACCGCTTGCGGCCCTGCCGCTTGAGCCGTTTGGCCACTTCGCCGGCCAAGCCCGGCACACCGACGGCGGTTCCACCGGAGATCACGGTGCCTTCGAACGCCTCCATCGCCGCCTGCACAAGCGGCCGGACGCTCCGCAAGGTCCTGGCACTCATGTGCGCAGCCCCGCCAGCCAGGATCAGTGCCCGACGTCCCACGTGAATCGCGGGCTGCCCATCCTCGGCCTTCTCCCCCGCATTGTAAGTCTTGCGCGCCAAGCTGATCAGGCGCTCGATCCATTCATCCTCCTTCGGAAGCTGCTTGGCGCCGTGATGGATGCGCTGAATCCACTTGATCTCATCCTCCAGCACCTGGAGGGGCACGCATGAATCCGGATCGAACAAGTAACGCAACCCCCGCGCATACCAGCCGATCGCCTCGTCGGAGTTACCCAGCAGAAGGCTCAGACGCCCGCCCATGAACCAGGCATAAGGAAGCTCAGTGCCCGCGCTGGCATGCTGGCAACAGGTCTCGATCGCCTGTTGGATCGTGCTCCGCATGCTGTCGATCATTGCGTCGCTGTGCAGGCAGAAAATCTCGAAGCCGAGTTGGCTGGCCAGCAGGTAGGGATTAGCAGGCTCCATCTCCAAGGCCTCACGATAACGCTGACGTGCCTGGCCCTCGCCTTCCGGCACCACTTCCCACGTCCAGGCGAGCCGGGCCAAGGCCCGGGCATGAATGCTCTTCCGTTTCCGTAGATTGGGCACCACCGGGAAATCGCCGCAAGCACATTGCTCGACAACCTGCTCCAGGCACTCCTGTCCCAGTTGGTAGTCTTTGGATATGGGGTGCTGCCGGTGGGTTTGACAAAGCGCGTACCCGAGTTCCAGAAGGATTTCGCAGCGCACCGCTTCGCCGGTCGTGGCGAAGGGCTTGAGCACCCTGGCGGATTGCGCGTAATCGCCGCATGGCCCGAGCAACCGCGCCAGTTGCAAGGCGACCCGGGGCTTCTTGGCCGCGTCCTTCTCACTGGCCAGCAGCAGCTTCTGTGTCGCAATCTCCTCCTCGACCAGTGGGCGGCGATGGTAGGCCGCATAGTTGGCAACCGTGCCATCGATCTCCGTGGCGAGGCGATCGAAGGCGCGGTCGCCGTCCTCCATAATCGCCGCCAGCAACGCCCCGGTGCGCTTGGCCTCGCCCGACAGTTTCAGCGGGGCCTTGTAGATCCGGTCGTGCAGCGTATCGGCCCAGGCGTGCTGAACCCAGGTGCGCACCTGGACCTCGGCGATGCGCTGCCCAATGGCCTTGATCTCCTCAGGTGAAAAGCCGAGCAACGCCGCCCGGTCCGCCCGTAACCGCACGAGGTAGTGCATGTCGCGATAACCGAAGGCGCCCTCGCCCAGGAGCAGCCCCTTGTCGTCGCACTCCAGAACAGTGAAGTTCTGCTCGATGAAGAGCCGTACGGCTTTCACCTGCTGCAGCGTTTGCACGATGACCCGTCCGCCGCACAGGTCCGTCATCTCCCGCGCACCGTGTGGGTATTTCTCAAATTTCCGTACGCACTTCTCCGCGAAGCTCGACACGTCCTTGGCCCGGGCTTGGACGATGGCGTAGGGTACCGAGAGCTTACACGCCTTTTTCAGCACGCGCTTCAGCGCCTTGGCGTAAGTCTCGTAATGGGGCAGTTCCTTGCGATAGACCTCAATCTGCGCCGCAAGCTGAATTGTGCTCGGATGCTTCGCCTCTGACATGGTTTCCTGCCTTTCCCGTCAATGAACCCTCTTGGCTGACTTGGCGACTCCTTCCCTTGACGGTTGCGATCTGGAATGATGGGAATGCCCGATGCATATCTTACCAGACGCGCCTTTTGCAGCAAAAAGCCTACACGTTTTCGCCACACCAACGCACAACGGATGCTCCGGGGTGCGTGACACATTCTGCAAGCGCTCTTCTTCCCCTCCCCTTGTACTCAGGGGGAGGGTCAGGGTGGGGGTTTCGTGGGCCAATCGATGTTCGACGGTCGAGGGCAAGCCCTCCACCCCCACCCCCACCCCAACCCTCCCCCTGAGTACAGGGGGAGGGGGAAATTCTTCGCGGCAAGTGACGCGCACCCGATGCTCCGTTTCCCGCGGAAGTCATCTGGCGGATACCCGATATCCCGTTACCATAGGTGTCCTGGCGGAAAGTGCGCATGCCCGAGAAACCGTTCCATTTGGCCGTTCGCGCGATTATCCGTGATGAGCGCGATCGCTGTCTGTTGCTTCGTCGTTCCAGCGCCTGCAAGCATTTCGTCGGCACGTGGGAATGGCCCGGGGGGAAGGCCGAGCGGGGCGAAGAAGTGGACGAAGCGGTTCGCCGGGAAGTCCGCGAGGAGACGGCGCTGGAGATCGAGTTGAAAGGCGTCGCCGGGTCCTATGGGATCGAGATGGCACGGTTGCGTATCGCCGTACTCTGCATGGAGGCACGATGCACTGGGGGAACGCTTCTTCTCAGCGAAGAGCACGATGAGTCGGCCTGGGTGCCGATCGCAGAACTGCCGAAGTGGGACCTCACCCCCGGGCTGCGGGAGTTCGCATTGGGCCACGTCGTCGGCCGGATCGAGCCGGAGAAGCAGGGTGGGCCGTAGAGGCGGGTGGCGAAGCTGACCCGCTGGCGCTTGCATCTGCGGCCGGCAAAGGGTTTGATTTCCCCCATGAGCCAAGCCAACGCTTACAAGCCCCAGCCGATTGACACCTCTGCCGTTCAGCTTCCGCCGGAACTGGTGGAGTTGACCGAGCGGTTGGCCCAGAATGCCCATGACCACTGGGCGCTGCTGCGCATTTCCGATGGCTGGACCTACGGTCCGCAGCGGGATGATGCCCGCAAGAAGCATCCTGACTTGGTGCCGTATTCCCAGCTTTCCGAGGCGGAGAAGCAGTACGACCGGCGCACGGCCATGGAGACGATCAAGGCGATCCTCGCGGCGGGGTATCGGATCGGCCGGCCGTGAGGATGGGACGCTGTCCGGGTTGGCGGCGTTGGACCCGCGGCTCCGACGGCAATTCGCCCGTGTCTTCGCGCGGTGGCATGGAGGTGAGCCATCGGCAATGCTGTCCCAGATGCCGAGGAAGCTCTTGACGCAAAGGTCGCACGTTTAGTTCAATCGTTTCCGTTGGAGAAACCAACTGGGCCGCAAGAATAGATTTGGAGAATCGCCCATATGAAAACCTCGCTTTCCATTGACACTGACCCCGCGTTCATCCGACCGCTCGGCCAAGCTCAGAACGAATTCCTACAAGTTCTTCTCTCCGCTTTTTCCATTCGTCACGGAGATCGCGGCCTGGTTCTCGATGTGGAGTTCGATTTCGAGACCCCCGCTATTTGGTTGCGACGTGCGAAGGCTTACATTGGTCGCCAACTCAGCCTAACGTCAACTCACGATTAACAGCAAAAACTCGAACGCATCCTGCTGGGCCGAGAAACGAAGGATTGGCCGTACGTCGACCCGGCCTTCCCATTCCGCTTCGGCAATGGCGGGACTCTGCCGGTAGTTCGTTGTAACGACAAAGACTACTACTGCCTTTTCTACCGGGAAATCGCACCCGTTGGATGGAATATCGCCAACGGTGGCGCGGAGTCCGTGGCTGAATTGCTTGACCCTCTGGCCACCATCGAACGCGAACTGCGCGAAGAACTGATTATCATCGAACCTACCGCTGGACACAGATATGTCTTCGATTGGAACGAAGGCCGGCGAGCAGACCACCCTGACTTCGCAATCGCTCGTCGTGTCTGGCACGAAGTATTTCAGAAGCGAAACTTTCGCCAACTGAGCGATCTGGCGCTTCCGCTCAAGTGGTTGCCTGGACACGATTCAGTCGTCATCCGATTCAATAATCTTCCCTCTCAGCCTCCGACTGAGGTTGAAGTTGCGCATTGCTTGCTGAACGTCAATGCGGAGGACTTTGGAATAGAGATAGACCGCGTTGCGAAGATTGCCATTGGCCCCGAAGCCATCCTGTGCGACGGTGAAGTCGTTCGTGGAAAGCTCCTCAATCGTGTTATTGGCCTTTTTGAAGTCCATCGTTTCAACGCGGCTATGGCCGCCGGAAGGACGGAGTTTCGTCCTGATTGCATTTTCCACAGCGGCCAAGATCGATCCAAGGACGGTGTTCAAACAGTGGTAAGCGAATACCTAGCCGACGTGACTACTCGTGAAGTCTGGGAGACAGATGTGCGACCCGAGTGGGAAGCAACTACGTGCAAGTATGGTCTTTGCCCTGTAACCCGAAATCTGATTCGTCGCTTCCTGCTTTTGGAACAAGAAGGTTCAAACGAGGCCCGCTCAACGGATGCCGCACCGTCGTTGGCAGGCACGCCAACGTTGCCGGGAAGGCAAGAGGTCTTTCTGAGCTTCGCTTCTGAAGCCTTGCCTCTCGCGCAACAACTCTTCTCATTCCTCCAGGATTCCGGTCGCCAAGTCTTCTTCAGCGATGAAACGCTTCACCAAGCCAACTTCGGCGATGCCGTGGACAACGGGCTCAAGGCCGCCAAATCATTGGTTGTCGTTGGCACTGAGACGGAGCATTTCTTCAAGCCTTGGGTGCGTTATGAGTGGCAATCCTTTCACAATGACATCCTTGCCCGGCGCAAGCCGTGGGAAACACCGCTCGTCACGCTCGCTGTGAAGCCCGACCGGAACGCACTTCCGAGGCCACTCGTCTTTCGCGAAGTAGTCCCTTGTGATCCAGAGTCACCCGTCCCGTCATTTCGAAAGGTTCTTAGTATGTTGGGGTAAGCGGGCTGCCCACAGCCGCCCTTATCACCTAACAAAGTTTGGCCCTGGGGCGAGGGTGTACGGCAGCGTGGAGTAGCAGCGTAAGCGTCTGTCTGCAGCCTTGACAACCAAGCAGCCAGCAGTTAGCGCGTCTCTAACTGGCAACGGCTGACAAATGGCGGCAATATTGGCGGCGATAGAGAATGCAGCGCGGCTGAGTTGGTCGCCGAGGAAGAAATAACCACGCGGCAAATCGCGGGTGATCGTGCAAACAGCGTCGGCAAATGACACGGCCTTCTGATAGACCTGAAGTTTCTCAAAGGCGAACGCCATCCGACGAATCGTAACCCAAGAAAGTGGAGAGTAGACCGCGGGAGAGTTCGACTGGCGCGTGCCGTTCGTGGGCTGATGTCTTCTTGCCTCCGCTCTACTTTCTACTTACTACTCTCTCCCGCTCTATTTTCGGCCCTTCCGGGCCGAAAATCGGGGCGACTGGATTCGAACCAGCGACCTCTTGACCCCCAGTCAAGCGCGCTAAACCAAACTGCGCCACGCCCCGGTCTTTTCTGCTTGGGATCAACGTACTTCCCCGCGCAGGCCGCGTCAACCACGCCCCTGATTTGGGGGCCCTGATTACAGGGCCATCGCATTTGGCGATGGCGTTCAAGGGTTCAAGGGTTGAAGGGTTCAAGGGGAACGTTTTTCCCTTGAACCTTTTAACCCTTGAACCTTTGAACCCAGTCACCAAATGCGATGGCCCTGCCCCTGATTATTTGGGGCGTGGCTATTCTCATCCGCTTGCCTTGAGAATCAACCCTGATAACTTACGCCTCGCCTTGGCTTTTGTCTTTGCGCCGGAACACGGGAATGACGGTATTGATTATCGGCGGCGGCGGACGCGAGCATGCGTTGGCCTGGAAGCTGGCGGGCTCCACGCGGGTCACCGATCTCTTTTGCGCTCCGGGCAATCCCGGCATCGGGGAACTGGCGGACCTGGTTCCCATCTCTGCCACGGACTTACCCGCGATTGAGAAATTCGTCCGCGCCAATGCGGTCGATCTGGTCGTCATCGGCCCGGAGGACCCGCTGGCGATGGGACTGGCCGATCGGCTTCGCGAGAAGGGCGTTTTGGTATTTGGCCCCGGCAAGGCCGCGGCCCAGATCGAATCCGATAAATGGTTCGCCAAGGAAGTCATGCGGCATCAGGCCATTCCCACGGCCGAGGCGCACAGCTTCACCGATCCACTCGCCGCCGAGGAATACGTCAGGGTTCGGGGTGAGCCGGTCGTCATCAAGGCCGCCGGCTTGGCCAAGGGCAAGGGCGTCTCCCTCTGCTACCGCACATCCGATGCTCTGGAAATGATCGACGCCGTCATGCGCCGCAAGCGGTTCGGCGATGCCGGCAAACGCATCGTCATCGAGGAAATGCTTTCCGGTCCGGAGTGTTCCGTGTTGGCATTGGTGCAGAAACGTACGATCTATATGTTGGAGACCGCGCAGGACCATAAGCCGGTGGACGACGGCGACACCGGCCCGATGACCGGCGGAATGGGCGCCTATTCCCCAACTCCCGTTGTTTCCGCCGAGCTTCTTACTCAGATCGAGCGCGACATCTTCGTTCCCGTTGTCGATGGCATGCTCCGCGAGGGAATCGAATATCAGGGATGCCTCTACGCCGGGCTTATGATTACCCCCAGCGGGCCAAAAGTCCTGGAATTCAATTGCCGCTTCGGCGATCCCGAAACCCAGCCGCTCATGATGCGCTTGCGCACCGATCTGGTCGAGGTGATGCTGGCCATGTCCGAGGGCCGGCTCGATCAGGTCGAGCTGAGCTGGGATCCCCGGCCGGCGATTTGCGTCGTGGCGACCAGCAAGGGTTATCCCGGCGAATACCCCACCGGTATCCCCATCACCGGCGTCGAACAGGCGGATGCCATGCCCGACGTCAAGGTCTTCCACAGCGGAACCAAATTACAGGGCAAGACGCTGGTAACCGACGGCGGCCGCGTACTGGGCGTGACGGCATTGGGCAACACCGTTGCCGATGCCCGGCGCAGGGCTTATGCGGCGATCGGTAAAATCCATTTCGACGGCATGCACTACCGCAAGGACATCGCGCACCAGGCCCTGAGCTAAAGGAGAAAATTATGGCAAGGCAAGCGTTAAGGTTGATTCCCGGCATATTGGCGATGACCATGCTGGCATCGGTCGCCCGCGCCGACGCGGCGTTCGTGCAGCCGGCCGACTTCGACTTCAAGACCATTCTGACCCCTCCGCCGCCGCCCGATTCCGATCTGGGCCGCCAGGAAATCGACCAATTGCTCAAGCTTCAGGACCAGCGATCTCCCCAGGACGTCAAGCGCATCACGGCGGAATCGAAGATGACTCCCTTCCTGTTCTCCGAAGTCCTCGGCTCCTGGTTCAATCCGGACGATCTACCGACCACCGCCACTTTCCTGGCAAACGTCATGAAAGAATCCGGCGCCGTATGCAGTGCGGCCAAGGACGTCTTTCATCGCGACCGCCCGTTCAAAGTCGATCCGCGCATCAAGCCCTGCGTCGAAAAGGAGAAGACCTTTTCTTATCCCAGCAGCCACTCGTTACGTTCGATGGTCCTGGCCCTGACCCTTGCCGAGATATTCCCCGATCAAAAAGATGCGTTGATCGCCCGCGCCAAGCTGGTCGGCGATGACCGTGCCCTGGCGGGCCAGCATTTCCCCAGCGACGTCGCTGCCGGCCGAATCCTTGCCAAGGCCGTTTTCCAGAAGATGATGCAAAACCCCGATTTCCAAAGCCAATTGGAAAAGGCCAAGGATGAATGCCTGGCCAAGAAAAAGGCGAAATAACGCGAAAACAAACCGTGCGTGCGGCCATAGTTTTTTGCGGAACCCGGAGTTTTCCCCCTCCCCATGTACTCAGGGGGAGGGTTGGGGTGGGGGTTCTTCCGAGCTTGCAAAAATCTTTGGCCACGCCCCAAACCGCGATGGAATCAAGGATTTCCGCCGCGACTTGGCACGACTTCCCACCGCCATCAGACGTCAGGTCCGCGACGCCTATCGCCTGTTCGGGCAGAACCCCCATCACCCCAGCCTGAAATTCAAGAAACTCCCACCGCATGAGGATCTATGGTCCGTCAGGATTGACAATGACTATCGCGCCATCGGTTGAATTCGCGGCGACGTAATACTCTGGTTCTTCGTCGGATCCCACGCGAATTACGACAAGCTCATCGCGCGGTTATAATTCGCTTTTCGCCAAAGCGGTACGGACACAAAAAAATCGGGACAGCAAGACGGCTATTGAACTTCTTGTTATGGGATTGCTCGGTTGGAGCTTCAAGTTGCCGGACAGATTATGAGCGGCTTCCTCCTGTTTCCGGGGGGAATTGCTTGCCGTTTTTTGCGCGAAATCGTAGGGAAGTGTTGAACCCAGTTCACGCATGGCCGATGATGGCGGCTTGAGGCCACCCTTATATGCCCTATGACCTTTTCATCAGCTACTCGCGCCGCGACAACGAGCAGGCCCGCATCAGCCAGCTTGTTGATCGCATAAAAACAGACTTCGCCGCGTTCGCGAAGCGCGAACTCGTGCCGTTCTTCGACCAGACGGAAATCCAGGGCATGCAGGATTGGCGGCAGCGCATCCTACAAGGACTCCGCGAATCGCGGCTGTTGCTCGCCTGTCTTTCCCCTACGTATTTGAAAAGCGAGTACTGCGAGTGGGAGTTCGTCGAATACCTTAAATACGAAATCGGCCACCTTCATGGCTTCAATGGCGTCGCGCCGATTTATTTTGTGCAAGTTCCCGGCTGGGATGACAAGGACTTCGACAAGCATTGCGCTACCTGGATTGCCGAACTTCGTCGCCGCCAAAACTTCGATTTGCGCCCATGGCATGAACAAGGCGAGGCAGCCCTGCGTGAAGCGGCCGTCCAGGAACGCATGGGCAAGCTCAACCGCCAAATCGCCCAGACTATCACGCGCGGCGAACGCGCTGAGAAAAGCCTCGGCAACGTGGACGCGCACAACCCGCATTTCATTGGTCGCACCGCCAGTCTGCGGAGGCTGCGCGAGAACTTCGTCAAGCCCGGCCACATCGGCGTCGTTACCGCCGTCAACGGCCTCGGCGGGTTGGGCAAGACCGCGCTCGCCATCGAATACGCCCACGCCTTCGCCGACGAATATGGCGGCGGACGCTGGCAGGTGCGCTGCGCGGGCAAGGACGACCTGCGCCTTGCCCTCGCCGAACTGGCCACGCCCATCGGCTTCCAGTTCACCGACGACGAAAAGAAAAACGTCGACCTCCAGTTCGAGCGCACCCGTCGCGAGCTGAAGAAACTCGCCGACGCCTGCGAACCGCACCGCTGCCTGCTCCTCCTCGACAATGTGGACAGGCCCGGCCTGCTCGACCCCGCGCAGGTCGCGCGGTTCAACGGCGGCGACTGGCTACACGTCCTCGCCACCACGCGGCTGGGCGAAAACGAACTGTACGGCGCGCACCGCGACCGCTCGTTCCTGGCCATTGACGAACTGCCGCCGGACGACGCCCTCGCCCTCATCGAGAGCTACCAACGGCCTGACGGGTGTTTCCGTAGCGGGGCGGAGCGCGACGCGGCGCGCGAGATCGTGCGGCTGCTCGGCTGCTTTACTCTCGCCGTGGAATCCGCCGCCGTGTATCTGGGCCAGTTTGCGAACGACGTGACCTGCGCCGCCTTTCTTGCGCGGCTGAAAATGGAAGGGCTGGAAGGACTCGACACCGCCGCCGGCCAGAGCAGCGAAGGCGTGTTGCACGGAGAAATGCGTTTGGGCGCGACGCTTCAGCCGACGCTGGAACGCCTGGGCGCGGCGGAGAAACTAGCGATGGAATTCGCCGCCCTGCTGCCGCCCGACCAAGTGCCGCTCCCGTGGCTGCGCGCATTGGTGGCAAAAACGTTTCTCGAAATGGAACGCGACGCCGAGCCTGGTTATCCCGACCCGTGGAAAAATGTTCTGCGCCGATTGTTCAGCCTGCGTCTTATCCAAGCTACTGATGAAGTGGACGCCGACGGTCAACCGCGGGTAGTGCGCGTTCATCGCTTGGTGCAGGAACTGGTGCTCCGTGAAAATGTCACGGAAAAGGAGACAAAAGCGCGCCTGCTTTCCAGTATTACTGATATCGCATGTTTGCGAAGCGTATTCTTACAGGAGAATTGGCAAGACAGGAATACATGGTGGGAGCTTACACCACTTCTCACAGTGTCCGAGAAATTGATTGAGCAAAATCGTCCACGCTCAATCGAATGCGCAGAGCGGGTTGTTTTTTGTCTTATTGAGTTGGCGCAAATCACCGAGGGAATTCGCCTCGGACGCGCCGCGCTTGAGGAGAGCGAGCGGGTTTTGGGGCCAGAACATTCTACCAGTGTAGACCTCATCAACAAACTCGCTATCTTGTATCATAACAAAGGTGACTACCCCGAGGCGGAGGGCTTCTATCGGAAGGCGTTGGATATTACAGAGCGCACACTTGGGCCAGACGATCCCACAACATTGCAAACTGTCCATAACTTCGCAACCTTCTTGGGCGCAAAAGGCGATTATTTTAAAGCAAAACCCCTTCGTCAACGCGCGTTTGAAGGACGTGAACGTGTGCTTGGCCCAGACCACATTGATACTCTCAGTTCCGCAATGGCGCTCGCCTATCTTTACTTTCGAACAGGAGATTATGAGGATTCAGAAGCACTTTATAAGCGGGCTTTGCAGGGATATAAGCGTGTTTTGGGTGAGGATGATATCGAAACTATCAAATGCCTGCATAATTACTCAATGCTCGTTGCAGGCAAGGGTGATTACGAAGAGGCCGCTCGCATGGCGAATCGGGTAGTGAGCTTCCTAGATCGAACTCTGCCTGCTGATCATCCAGACTTGTTGATCACGAAACAGGATTTGGCTGTTTATCTCGCACAAGCAAACAAAAAATTGGAGGCGGAGAAGTTGCTGATGGAAGTTATCGAGAGGTACGAGCAGAAGTTGGGATTCGATCATCCTGATACGTTACGCGCATTCGGAAATTATGCATGGCTGCTCGCTTTAGTCGGGCGGATTGATGAAAGTGTAACCATTCAGAAGCGCGTCCTTGAAGCGAATGAGCGTAAGCTCGGCCCAGAGCATCCTGACCTGTTGCGAAGCTGGAATAATCATTGCGTCGCATTGCGCAGGCAAGGGCGTGCCGATCTGGCTGAACCGATCGACCTCAGAGTGGCAGCAACAACCGCAAAGATACTCGGTGACATCCATCCACTCACCATCCATCGCCGCAACAATCTAGTGCTCACCCTCATCCTGCTCGGCAAGCTGGAGGAAGCCCGCCAGATTCTCGCCGCGAACTGGCGTCTCAACGCTCCGCCCCACGCCAACACCACGCCGCGCATCGCCTTCCTCCGCCACCTTATCGCCCTGCTCGAATCGCAATCAAACACTCCCTTCCTCGGCCAACTCAAAACCCTTCTCACCGGCCCGGAACTCCCCGTTGCCAGCGACGTGGCCGTCCCGTGGGACATCGCCTACTTCATCGAGTTCTTGAAACCCAAACTCGGCCAGCACAACTCGGAATTCCTCACCGCCCTCGTCGCGGCGATGAATGACCGCGGCAAGCTCCCCGCCCTCGACCCTTTCCCTGAATGGCACGACCAACCGCACCTGCCGCTCGACATCCCCTGGCCCGATCCACATTCACCAGGAACTTAATCGTTCAACGCGGATGATTTCATCGTGAGATGAAAAACGAAACGGATGCCGAGCGATGCGCCACGCGACAAACCGAGGGTTCAAATCCCGTTGCCTGGCCGTTGCAAGTTCTGATTTTCCGAAGTATTTCCAGCGCATCATTGGGCCGCGAGATTTACTGCAAGCGGCGACGCGACGAAGACTTACCGGCGGGAATTCAAATAAGCGAATTCTGTCCCGTCAAATCGGGGCGACAGGATTTGAACCCACACCGCGCCTTCTGATTCCGCGTGTGCGTCAATAATCCCCGATTACCGTAGCGAATGAAACGCGAATCCCGTACCCGTTAC
>Ga0181530_10001226_pt1 | contig 32508 bp, 28 predicted proteins | sample PEATcosm2014_Bin_42_FD_119769 | JGI IMG/M metagenome (GOLD analysis project Ga0181530, IMG submission 119769) | Peatland microbial communities from MTU Mesocosm Facility, Houghton, MI, USA - PEATcosm2014_Bin10_60_metaG | ecosystem: Environmental > Terrestrial > Soil > Wetlands > Peat | place...
CCAGACTATGAACGAGAGAAACCCGATCACCAGGGCGGAATAGACCATCGAGCGGTAGCCCCAGATCGGCTTGCGCGTGTTGTTGGCGATGATTTCCGTCACTATCCCCATTGCCGGCAATACCAGCACATACACCTCCGGATGGGCCAGGAACCAGAACAAATGCTGCCACAGCAACGGGCTGCCCCCGCCGCTGACATGCAGCGCCGCCCCGGACACCACCAGGCCGGTCGGCAGGAAAAAGCTCGTGCCCAGGAGGTTGTCCGCCAGTTGCAGCACCCCGGCGGCTTCCAGCGGCGGGAAGGCCAGCAGCAGCAGGAAGGCGGTGACAAATTGCGCCCAAACGAAAAACGGGAGGCGCATCCAGGTCAGCCCTTTAGCCCGCAACTGAACGATGGTGGAAATGAAATTGACCGCGCCAAGAAGGGAGGAGTTGATCAGGCAAACCATGCCGATAAGCCAGAAAGTCTGTCCGTTGGGCCGGTGCAGGTCGCTGACCGTGGCCAGCGGCGAATAGGAGGTCCAGCCCGACTTGGCCGCGCCGCCGGGGATGAAAAAGCTCGCCAGCATGATGAGTCCGCCCACGACATAGAACTGGTAGCTCGCCATGTTCAGCCGCGGGAAGGCCATGTCCGGCGCGCCAATTTGGAGCGGGGTGACAAAATTGCCAAAGGCGCCGAAGGCCAGCGGCACAATGGCCAGGAACACCATGATTGTCCCGTGCATCGCGCCGTAGGAATTATACAAATCCGACGAAATGACGCCTATCGTCCCGGACTTGTCCGCGCTGATCATGTCCGGCCCGTGGAGTTTGAGCAGCAGATGGCCGATGACCGGGACGGCCTGGCCGCTATGGCCCAGTTGCCAGCGCATCAGCAGCATCAGGCAAAACCCGAACAGCATGAACAGCAGCGCGGTGATGCCGTACTGCAAGCCGATGACCTTGTGGTCGGTGGAAAAAATGTGCTTCCGCCAAAACCCCAATGTCTCGTGATGCGCCTCGGGCGCGTGTGATGTATCCTGCATGATCCGCTGCTGTTGCTCCTGCGAAAACTGCTTCTCCCCTTTATACTAACGCCGACAGCCCTTCCGCGCAAATGGACGCCACCTGTTTTCAATATTGCTTCATTTCCTGTCAAAAACTATTAGCGCGAGTAATAACGGCAGATAGAGGATGGACGCGTAGAACAACCGCCGCGCCCCGGCCATGCTGATCCGCCGCGAAAACTCAAAGGCGCACCCCGCGAAGCCCGCCCCCAGCGCCAGCGCCCCCGCCAAATAAACCGTCCCGGCCAGCCCAAACACGAAGGGGCACAAGCTCACCGGCAGCAACCCCAGCGCGTGGCTCAGCGCCTGTTTGCCCGTTCGCGCCCCCGTCGGGTCCAGCGCCGGCAGCATCACAAATCCCGCCCTGGCGTAATCCTCCCGGTAAATCCAGGCGATGGCCAGAAAATGGGGCAGTTGCCAAAAGAACAGGATGGCAAACAGCGCCCATCCCCCGCCGCTCACTTCTCCCCGCGCCGCCGTCCAGCCCATCAGCGGCGGCAGCGCGCCCGGAATGGCGCCGATGACGGTGTTCAAGGTCGTGACCCGCTTGAGCGGCGTATAGACAAACAAATAGCTGGCCAGCGTCATGGCTCCCAGCAGGGCCGTCAGCAGGCTGACCGCCAGCGCCAGATCCACCAATCCCGCCCCCGCGCAAACCCCGCCGATGATCAGCGCCGCCTCCGGCGTGATCCGGCCCGACGGCAGCGGACGGTCCCGGGTCCGGCGCATTTTCGCGTCCTCTTCGCGTTCCATCAACTGGTTCAATGCGGAAGCGCCCATCGCGAGCAGGCCGGTGCCGAGGACAGTATGGAGCATCAAGCCCCAGGCCATCGGCCCGCGCCAGCCCGCGTAAAAACCGACAAACGCAGTCAACAATACCAAAGTTGTCAAGCGCATCTTGAACAACTCGCCCAGCACCGCCGCCGCGGATTTGTCCGGCGCGCGCGCTCCCTCCAGCGCGGGCGCGGCGCTCAAGGTTTGAATTGTGGCTTTCATCAATTATCAATCCTCCCGCTACATAGATTTCGCGCCTGACGGCGCTGACGGAAGCCGGCCTGGACTTGACATACATGACTCTCCGACAAATTTTAGCGCCGGGCAATTTTCCCGCGCCGGCGCCGCCAGGCATCGGAAGGAAATCATCGAAATCAGCCCGCCCAGGGCCAGGCTCAACGCCCCGCACGCCACATGCGCCGTGGCGATGTCCGCCTTCTTTCCCGTCCAGATCGTCGCCGCGCCGAGACCAATTTGCGCCACAATCAGCCAGAACCAGGCGGACGCCAGACGGCTCAGGAGATGCCGCGCGCCCAATTGCCGCCGGGCCAGCCACGCGCAAATCGCCGCCATCACGAAAATAATCCCCGCCGTCAAGCGGTGGACCATTTGCAGGACGATCTGGAAGGCGGTGATCGGCGGATAGTCCTGAATCTCATTGCGCTGCTGATTATATTTGACAATGGCGGCCGGGCTGGTGTCCGGCCAGATTTTGTGGTAAGCGGCGGGAAAATCCGGGATGGCCAAGCCGGCATGTTGATGGCGCATGGTCGCGCCGAGCGCCAACTGCGCGAGAATCATCAGCGCCGCCGCCGCAAAAAAATAGCGCAGACCTTGGGTGTCGGACTCCGCCCGCGCCGGAAGATGGTTCCAGAATTTCGTCTGGAACAAGGCCATCACGGACATCAGCGCGAAAAACAGTTGGGCCAGCGTCGCGTGAAAAATCCCCAGTTGATCCTTGAGCAGCGTCACGCGCAATCCACCCAGGACGCCCTGCGCCGCCACCGCGACAAACGCCGCCACACCGAGCCACCGCAGCCATTTCGGCGACGGCTCAGATTTCGGCCAGAAGAAGGACGCCGCGAGAGACGTTGCGCCGATGGCCGCCAGCAGCAGGTCGTCCCCCAAGTGGCTGGCGGGAGGGATTGCGGATTGTCCCGATCCATCGGGACGGATTGCGGATTGCGGATTGGGGAGCGTCCCGATTCCATCGGGACCCGCCGTGGCAGGCGTCCCGCCTGGCACTTTCCACGATTGCGGATTGCGGATTGCGGATTGGGGAATGAGGCAAAGGGCAATGCCGGCCAGCAAAAACAACACGCCGCCCCAGCGCAGCAGCGGGCGCGAGTTGCGGCCAAAGAGCCAGAGGGCGAGGATGGTGGTCAGCAGTCCAACACCCGAAGCGACCAGGCGGTGAGTGTGTTCAAAAAAAATCCCGCCGAGCCATTTCGAGACCGGGAAGAAAAACATGTTGTAGCCGTAAGTGTTCGGCCAGTCCGGCACCGACATGCCCGCCTCGTGGCTGGTTACCAGTCCGCCCATCCAGACGAGAAGGAAAGTCGCCGCGGCGGTCAGCAGGGCAAAGCGCCGCAGGGCCGGGTTATCCGCCGGCGCGGGCGGTGCCGGCATTGACGAACCGTTTGGCACAGTGAAAGTCGAGGCCATTATGAAGCTGGGGGCGGGACTTCCACCGTGAAGTCGGCGGTCACGGGATTGTCCCCTTCCACCTTGATCGTTTTGGACACGCCCGCCGAAGTCTTGCCGTGCGCCTTGAGATGATAGGCGGTGAGGGTGTATTCTCCGGGCGGAAGATTGGGGATTTTGAAATTGCCATGATCGTCGGTGACGGCGAAGTACGGGTTGCTCACCACGCCGACGTAGGCGAACATCCAATTGTGAACGTCGCATTGGAATTTCACCAGAACCTCCGGATGCGTGAACGTCTTGACATTCTCCTGGCCGGAAACCTGGGGGATGTTGAATGTTTCCACGCCATCGGCGGCTGTCGGCGTGGCATGGACATTGTGCGAGCACTCGTCTGAATTCTTGATCTTGATCGGCTGGCCGACCATGATCCCCAGCACATACGGCTCGTACAGGCATTCCGTTTGATCCAGAACCACCGGCTCCGTCGGGGTCGGGTACTTCTTCCCTTCGCATCCCTTGGAAACATAGACAAAGACATCTTTCAATCCGCCGTCCTTGCCCGCCTCGTACCACCGCGTCGTCACCGGCGTGGTGTGCATCGGGCCGCAGGCGTCGGTGAAATCAATCACCTTTTCCTGCGGAGGGGTTCCTTTGAGGGTCACTTTGCCGGTCACATCCGCGGCCGGGGCGGCCTGCCACCCGGCGGCCAGCGCGAGGGCCGCGAGAATTACAGTGGATTTCTTCATGGTTTAATCGCAAACGTGTCAACTAACTACAACGCTTCAATCTAGCACACCTTCGCGCAAGCGCAAGCGGCAGATTCTTCTGAAGTCACACTTCCAGGCGGTCGCCGGGACGGGCCACCAGGGCGTAGAGGGCGGGCATGAGGAAGACGCTGATGAGCAGGCGGGAGAAAAGTCCGCTCACGATCACCAGGGCAAAGGGACGCTGGGAATCGGTGCCGACACCCGTGGCCATCGCCGCGGGCAACAGCCCCAGCGCCGCCACCAGCGCGGTCATCATGATGGGCCGCAGCCGCAGGATGGCGCCCTCGCGGATGGATTGCACAAGGCCGCCGCCGTTGCGGCGCAGTTCGTTGACGTAGGAGATATAGACCACCGCCGTCTGCACGGAAACGCCAAACAAGGCCAGAAAACCGATGCCGGACGAGGCGGAGAAGGGGGTGCCCGTCAGCCAGAGCGCCAGGATGCCGCCGACCGGCGCTGTCAATAATACTCCCAGCATGGTGATGAAGGGGAATTTCAAGTTGCTGTAAAGCGCGAACAGGAGGAGGAAGATCAAAAACAGCGTCAGGGGCAGGACGACGCGGAGCTGGTCGCGCGAGGCGGTGTATTCGGTGTATTCGCCGCCCCAATCCAGGTAGTAACCCTCCGGCAGCGGCACCGCGGCCTTGACTTGCGCGCGGGCGTCTTCCACCGCCCCGGCCAAGTCGCGTCCTTCCACGGAAAATTGCACCCCGATGTAACGGGAATTGTGTTCGCGATAAATAAAGGCGGCGCTGTTCTCGACCCGGATGTCAGCGAATTCGCGCAGGGGAATCTGCTGGCCGTCGGGGGTTGCGACCAGAATGCCGCCGATCTGTTCCGGCGTGCCCCGGTATTGCTCGGCCAGCCGGACGACCAAATCGAACTGCTTCTCGCCTTGCACCACCTGGGTCGCCGCCGTGCCGCCAATGGCCGCCTGGATCAGCCCGTTGATGTCGGCGACGTTCAATCCGTAGCGCGCGATTTTCGCCCGGTTGATGTTGACAGCCAGGCTCGGCTGCCCCAACTCCTGCACCAGGGTCACATCTTTGATGCCCCGCACTTGCTCGACGATTTTCTTGATGGCTTTGCCCTTGCTTTCCAGCGTGTTCAAGTCCGCCCCGAACACCTTGACACACAGCAGGCTCTTCAACCCGGTTTCGGCCTCATCCACCGCGTCTTCGGCGGGCTGTGTGTAATTAAAAATGACACCCGGAAAGGCCTGGAGCTTCTGGTTGATCGCTTCGATCAACGCGGCCTTGCTCTTGTAGGCGCCCTTCCATTCGGCGTAGGGCTTGAGGCCCACGTAATACTCGCAGTTGAAAAAGCCGGTCGGGTCCGTGCCGTCGTCCGGGCGGCCGTGTTCATCGGCAACTATCGTGACTTCGGGGAAGGAACGGAGAACTTTTCGGATTTGCGGGGAAAGTTTCGAGGATTCCTCAAACGAGATCGTGTACGGCATGGTGGCGCGCACCCAGAGCGCGCCCTCATCCAAGTGGGGCATGAACTCCCCGCCAATCGTCGGGATGAGCAGAAGCGAACCCCCCAGCACCAGGACGCAGGCCAGGGTGGTCAGCCAGGGATGGGCCAGGCAAAAATCCAGGCCAATGACGTAGGCGGATTTGACGGCCTCGAACAGCGGATTGCGCCGTTCCCGAACTCCTTTGCGAAAGGCCCAGGAACAAAGAACCGGCAAAAAGACCAGCGTCAGCACCAACCCGCCAAACAAGGCGAAGATCATCGTGTCCGCCATCGGCGTGAATAATTTGCCCGACGGCCCCGACAGAACATAGATAGGGAGGAACCCCGCCACGATTACGGCCACGGCGTAAAAAATCGGGCGGTCCACCTCCGCCGCGGCTTCCACGATCACTTCCCGGATGGTGAAAGGCCGGCCGGCGCGCGCCGCCACCTGCCGGAAAATATTCTCGACCATGACCACCGCGCCATCCACCAGAATGCCGAAATCCACCGCGCCGATGGAAAGCAGGTTGGCGGAGACATCTTTGAGATCCAGGCAAACAAACGCGAACAACATGGACAGCGGGATGGCGGTGGCCACAATCAAACCGGCGCGGATATCGTAAAGGAAAAAGATAAGGACGATGACGACCAGCGCCATCCCGCGCAGCAGGTTGTCCTCCACCGTCTTGACCGTCAGGGCAATCAACTCGCTCCGGTCATAGAAGGGGAAGATTTTGACATCTTTGGGCAGGATCTTATCGTTCAGCTCCTTCGCCTTGGCCTCGACGTCTTTCAAGACGTTTTGTGTTTTCTCCCCGGTCCGCATCAGGATCACGCCCTCCACCGCGTCGTCCTGGTCCATGTAGCCGAACTGGCCCAGGCGCGGCGCGGCGCCGATGACCACGCTCCCGACGTCCTTCACCAGAACCGGCGTCCCGTCATGCACTGCCAACACCACATTGCCGATGTCCTCCAGCGTGACCAGGCGCCCCAGGCCGCGCACATAATAAAACTGCCCGCCCTGCGAATAGAATCCGCCGCCGGCGTTGGCGTTATTGGCGCCCAGCGAGGCCGCGATGGCCGAAAAGGACAGTCCCGCCCCGGCCACTTTGTCCGGGTCGAGCACCACTTGATATTGCATCGTCTCCCCACCCAGGCCGGAATCGTCGGCCACGCCGGGGACCGATATGAACTGGCGTTCCACCACCCAGTCATCAATCGTTTTCAGTTCCATCGGCGAACGGTCGCTGCTTTGCATCACATAGCGGTAGATCAAACCCGAAGGCGACGACATGGGCGCGACGGAGGGCGACACCCCGCTGGGCAGGCTCAAATCGGCAATGCGCTCATAAACCTGCTGCCGCGCAAAATAGTTATCCGTGCCGTCTTCATAGGTGAGAATGACATCCGACAGCCCGTAGAGGGAAATGGAGCGGACCACGCTGATGCGCGGGATGCCGTTCATCCCCAGTTCAATGGGCACGGTGATGAGCCGTTCCACCTCCTCGGAGGCCACTCCGGGCCATTGCGTGATGATCTCGACCATCGGCGGCGACAAATCCGGATACGCATCCACCGGCAAACGGTTGAGCGACCTGGCCCCGGCCGCCACCAGCAACCCCGTCATGATCATCACCAGAAAACGCTGCCGCAACGACGAGGCCACGATCCGGTTGATCATCGAGGCCGTGCGCGGCGGGCCGCTGGGAATTGGCAAAGTCTCGGTGTTCACTGGTCTTGCAAAAACTGGACAAACAGCCCGCCCTCCACCACAATCCGCTCCCCGGCTTTGAGACCGGAGGGGATGTCGTACCGATTGCCGTCGCGATAGCCCAGCGTCACCCGCCGCCGCGCGAAACTGCCGTCGGGCTGCGCGACATAAACGAACGGCAGGTTCTCTTCGTTCAGCAAAATCGCCGAAACCGGCGCCAGCAGGCCGGGCGTTTCCGTCTTGGAATGAATCAGCACGCGGACATACATCTCCCTCTTCAGAGCGCCGCGCGGATTCTCGGCCACCACGCGGACCTCCACGGAGCGCGTATCCGGGTCCACCTCCGACGCAATGTTGTTGACGGTCCCGGCGAAATTGCCCGTGCCGGTCAGCACTTCAGCCGGATCGCCGAGGTTCACCGAATCAATGTCCGCTCCGAACAGATTTGCCATGACCCAGACTTTGGAGAGATCGGCGACGGTGAAACATGGCGTGGTACCCGCCTGGAGAAGTTCGCCGGGGGTGGCCGCCCGCTCGACCACCGTTCCGGCTATCGGCGAACGAATCAGGCCCCGGACCGGCGCGGTTGCCTTCCCCTCTTGAATGGCCTTGATGATGTCAGGGTCCACTTTGAGGGAAACAAGCTGTTGAAGGGCGGCTTCCGTATCGGCTTCCGCATTGGTGGCGTCAATTCTGGCTTGGTCGGCTTCGCGCAAACTGATGCCGTGGCGCTCGATCAGCGCCTGGTCCTGTTCGGCAAGTTCGCGGGTGATTTTTGCCGTGGCCAGCGCCTTCCGGTAAGTGCTGATCGCGGTGGCAAAGTCCGGCGAGGCCACCTCCGCCAGCGGCTGCTCCGCCGTCACCTCATCTCCAATCGAAACCAACAGCCGCGACACCGGGCCGCCCATCGGCGCCAGGATGACGGTTGCCTGGTCGTCGTCGAAGTCAACGGTCCCGGTCGTTTCGACGGTTTTGTGGTAGTTGGTAAGCACCACGGTATAGAGAAGCAATTTCTGCTGTTGCGCGGCCGTCAGGGTGACATTGCTGGCGGTGATGGAGGAGGTCTCCGCGCGGCTTTCCGCGCGGGGTGAACAGCCCGCCAACAGAAGCGCCGCGAAGCCGGCGGCCAAAACGGTTGCGCCCATGCGCACGCGCCTTTCGCAAAGCCGGGGCCGCCCTGCATCCAAGTTTGTGTTTTTCATGATCACTTTTCGTTCAGTTCCGCTTGATTCCACCATCCGCCGCCCAGGGCTTGGAACAACGCGGCGGTGTCGGCAAACCGGTTGGCTTGGGCCTGGACAAGGTTGAGTTGGGCCAGTTGGCAGGTTTGCTCCGCGTTCAACAATGCCAGGTAACCGCCATAGCCGACCCGCCATTGCTCGCTGCAGAGATCCAGTGTCACTTTGGCGGCCGTGGCGGCCGCGGCGGCTGTCTTGAGAGCGGCGGCGTCCTGTTCGAGCGCGTTCAATGTGTCGGCGACATTTTGACAGGCTGTGAGGACCGTGGCGCGATATTGTTGGACGGCCTGGACGTACGCGGCTTCCGCGGCATGTTCCTGGTGGAGCAGAGTGCCTCCCTCAAAAATGGGTTGCGCCAGGGTGCCGCCTATTCCCCAAAAGCCGGAGCCGGATGTGAACAGCTTGTCCAGACTCAGAGCCGTGCTGCCGACGTTGGCGGCAAGGGTGATGTTGGGAACCCGGTTTGCGATGGCGATTCCAATTTGCGCGCTCGCCGCGTGCAGGTTCTCCTCGGCCTGGAGAATATCCGGGCGTTGCTCCACAAGCCTGGAAGGCAGGCTCACCGGCAGTGCTTCCGGCAATTTCAGCTTCGATAGATCGAACGCTTCGCCGCCCTGAGCACCCGGGAAATCGCCGGCCAAAACCGCCAGCAGGTCGTCTTGCTGGGCCAATTGCTTGAGCAGCGGCGGAAGCGTGGCGGTGACCTGCGCGAGCTGCGATTGCTGCGCGGCGACATCGAGACCGCCGGCATAACCGTTGGTGTACTGGAATTGCACGATGTCAACCATATTTGAGCAGATGCCGATGAGCTGGCGCGTCGTTTCAATCTGCGCGCGCAACGACGCCTCCTGAATCGCCGCCACCACCACATTGGCGCTCAAGGTCAGATACGTCGCAATCATCTGGTAACGCGCGCCTTCCTCCTGCGCCTGGGAGGCCTCGACGGTGCGGCGGTTCAAGCCGAAAACATCCGGCACGTACGACACGTTGAGCTGAGGCGTGAACAGATTGTATTGAAACACATTGGCATTGGGCGTCGGCGCGATGAAACCCGACTGCCTCTGGCGGCTTGCGGCGAAGGAGCCGTCAATATGGGGATAATAAGCGCCCCGCTGGGCCAGCACATTTTCCCGCGCCACAACCAGCGCCGCCTGCGCCGCCTTGAGGTCGGGATTGTTCGTCAGGGAACGTTGGATCAGCTCGTTGAGCGGCTCCGAGTGAAACAACTCCCACCACTGCGCCGGAATTTCCAGCGCTTCAACGAACCGTTGGGCTTCCCCGCCGGCCACGTTTGTCGTGCCGGGGGCGCTCTGGGGCGGGGCGGCAGTATAACTTTGCGCCGCCGGAGGCGCGGGCCGCTCAAAATTTGGGCCCACCGCGCAGCCAGCCATGACCCAGAAAGCCAGGATGAGAGGCGAAACCGGAACGTATAATTTAATAATTGACCTCATTCGGTCGGAATTTTTCTTTGTAACCGTTTCACAATTTTTTGAGTCGAAAGAGTTTCTCGGTTGGAATCCATTTTGCAAGCATGAATCAGGGATTTTTCTTCATCCGGTGCAAAAGGATTGATCCTGCGCGGTTCTGATTCTACTTTCCCCGCATGTTCGCCCGATTCGTCCCGCTTTCAATCCTGCTGCTCGCAGGCGCCGCATGGCCTCTTTGCGCCGCCACGTTTTTCGTCGCCACCTCGGGCAACGACTCCAACCCCGGTTCGCTTGCCGCGCCGTGGAAGACCATCCAGAAAGCCGCCGACTCGCTGGCCCCCGGCGACACCGCGCTGGTCCGCGGCGGCGTCTATGGGGAAGCGGTCACGGTCCACGTTTCCGGCAGCGCGTCGGGCGGCTTTGTGACGTTCAAGAGCTACCCCGGCGAGACAGCCGTCGTGGACGGCGCGGCGTTGCGGGCGCCGGCGGGAGACACCGGGTTGTTCTTGATCGCGAACCGCAGTTACGTGGCGATTGAGGGTTTTGAAATCCGGAATTACCAGGCCAACACCGGGTCCCGTGTGCCGGCGGGCATTTTCATCTCGGGCGCGTCGCACGACCTCACCCTCCTCTCCAACCGCGTGCATGACATCGTCAACACTAATAAAAATGGGAACGCTTTTGGCATTGCGGTTTATGGTACGTCCGCCGCGCAGCCGGTCAGCAACCTGGTCGCCCGCGGCAACGAGGTGTTCCATCTCAAGACGGGCAACAGCGAATCCTTCACCCTCAACGGCAACGTCATCCGCTTCGATGTCAGCGGCAATTTTGTTCACGACAACAATAACATCGGCATTGCCTTCATCGGTTTTGAAGGCGTCTGCCCCGATCCGCCGCAGGATCGCGCGCGCGACGGCGTTTGCCGCGACAATGCCGTCTGGAACATCAGCGACAGCGCCAATCCCTCCTACAAGGCCGGCGACTATTCCGCCGACGGCATTTACTGCGACGGCTGCTCCAACGTCGTCATCGAATCCAACCAGGTTCACCACTCCGACATCGGCGTGGAACTGGCCAGCGAGCACGCCAACGGAACCGCCGACCGCGTCACGCTCCGCGACAACCTGATCTGGTCCAACTACACCGAAGGCATTGCCATCGGCGGCTATGACGCCAAACGCGGCCGGACGCTGAATTGCGCCATCCTCGGCAACACGCTGTATCACAATGACACCCTCCAGGGCGGCAGCGGCGAGCTTTACATCCAGTACCACACCGACTCCAACAGCATCCTGCGCAACACGCTCGCCGCCAATTCGCAAAATCTTCTCATTGACAGCCCGTTTCCCAGCACCAACAACCTTCTGGATTGGAACCTGTATGCCGCGCCCGGCGGCTCCAACAGCGCCCGATGGGTTTGGCAGGGCAAAACCCGCGCCGGTTTCACCGCCTGGCGCGCCGCCACATCCAACGACGCCCACTCGACTTTTGGCGAGCCGCGTTTTGACGTGCCGGGGCAGAGCCATTAGATTACTTCTTCACCCAGAGCAGGATCAGCAAATCCAGGGCGAAGAAGATGACGATGACGACTTCCAGCCAGAGCATCCTGCGCTCGTTGACCTCGGCGTGGACGACGCTGTAGAGCTTGTCGAGCTGGACGAGGCGCTGATCCACGCTGGCCCGCCATTGGTCCAGATAGAAACGGTCCCGCGCATCGAGATAGACGCGCGCGAGATACCAATCGCCAAAGAACTTCGTGATATGCGTGACTTCATCGGCCAGCTTGGCCACATCCACGCGAAACCGGCGCAAGTTCTGCAGCTTCTTGGACGCCGCGCCGAATAACGGCAACCGGCGGCTTTCCAAATCTTCGTAAGCGCCGTCGAGATATTTGTCCAGACGCCGGTCCATCGCGCGGAACTCCTCGAGTTGCAAATTCGCCAGCTCCAGGGCGTAAAGAACGTCGTCCACGTACCCTGTCAAATCCACCACCAGCGCCGCATCCCAGTCAATGACCGTCAGGTCCGAAATTTCAAAGGACCGTTGGATTCGCAACACTTCGCCGACTTGCGGTTCGCTTAACTGGTTCGGGGCCGTTTCCGTGAGCAATCCCGCCACGTTGCGGCGGTTCTCGCCCAGCCACTTGTTGACGTCGCTCGCTTCGCCGACCTGGGTGAGACAAAACACGGTGTAGGCCTCCGGCGGAGCGGGGGATTCCGTGCGGCCCACAATGGAGTCCTTCAAGTTCTCGCAGACCTCCGCGCACAGTTTCGCCGCCTCCAAGTCCAGCGAAGCGCCGGTGTCAAATTGCGGGTTGTGGAACGGCATCAGGTCGGCCATCGAATCGGCTTCAAAGGGCACGCGCATCATCACGGTGACCACCCCCACGTCGTAAATGCGGATCAGGAGGCGGACGGGGAAACCCTGCACCTGGGCCGTCAGGATGTGAGGCTCAATGGCGAGCGGTTTGTAGAGCGGCATGTCTTTGGGCAGGGTGCGATCCATCCGAATTTCAAATGGAAACGGCTTTTCGGACAAGATCTCGCGGACCCGCGGCGTGATAATCTCGTTGGCCACATCAAAGGCGTAGAGATAAACAACCTCTCCTTTCAACGCCGTGTCGGCGTCCATCGGCGCGCCTTCGCCGCGCGCGGGCCGGGACAGTTCCTCTTTCATGCCTCTATTTTACAGCCTCGGTCGGAGTAATGCGAGAGCGGAAGTCCTCGGATATTTCATAGTCGCACCCGATCTCGCTGGGTAGCACAGGCGACTCGCCTGTGCCGGTCGGCGACTCGCCGACCGGAACCCGGAGTGACAGACTGTCGTCATGAGGTAGCGCGTTTGCCCAGAGGCGCAGGTGCCTTTCCGCCGGGCCAGTGGCCCGGCGGCACGGGTCCCGATGGAATCGGGATGCTACCCAAGAACTATCAAATATGAGGCCTGGGAAGGTGAAGAATCTGATGGATTGACTGGGAGCGGACGGCGGGAACAACTTGGAGCGATGCTGGCGGCTTTATTAACGACAGTCTTGTGGGCGGTTTCCGCCGTGTGCGGATCGCGCTCGGCCCGGCTGGTGGGCGGCACGGAAGCCAATTTTTGGCGGCTGGTCTGCGCGACCGCCCTGCTGGGCGTCTGGGCGCATCGGTTCGGCCAGGGGCTGGGCGGCGTCTCCTTCCCGCTTTTCGTCTTCAGCGGAATTGTCGGCGTGGGCGCGGATTTCTTTCTTTTCCAAAGCTATCCCCTGCTGGGCGCGCGCCTGACCTTCCTTGTCATTCAATGTGGCGCGGCTCTGACCGGAGCCGTCCTCGAGTGGCTTTGGCAGGGAACCCGGTTGAGCGCCGGGCAAATCGCCGCCGGTGTCACCATTCTCGCCGGGGTCGCCCTGGCGCTGGCCCCTGGAAAACATCTGACGGCAACGCCGCGGCAACTCAGATCCGGCATCGCCCTCAGCGCGCTGGCCGCTTTGGGAAACGGCTGGGGCGCGGTGTTGAGCCGCCGGGCCTTTGCGGTGGCCGGCAAGGCGGGGCAGAACATTGACGGGCCGACTGCCGCCTACCAACGCCTGATGGGCGGTTTGCTGGTGGCCGGGGTTTCCCTGCTGATCGTCGCGTGGCGTCGAGCGCGCGCGCCCGTTCCGCCCGCGCCGCCCGCCGGAGCTTCGCGCGCCGAGCGATGGCGGCGGGCGTGGCCCTGGGTTGTGGTCACTGGCATTGTCGGCCAGACCCTCGGCGTCAGTTGCTACCAATGGGCGCTCAAAACCACGGCCACCGGCATGGTGCTGGCGATTACCTCCACCGCCCCGCTCGTCCTCATCCCCTTCTCCAGCATCATGGAAGGCGAGAAGATGACCCGGCGCTCGATATGCGGCGCCATCCTGGCGGTCTTGGGAGTCATCGGGTTGGTGACAGTGGCGGCCCACAGCGGCAAGTAGGGGGGAGCGCCGTAGGCGCGACCTCTTTGTAGAACCAAACCGACCAGGATGTTCAAGCTCCGTCAGGAGCGGCATCTTCGGTGGCAAATATGTCGCCCCGACGGGACTTTGGGGTTTTGGTTCCGGGCGTTCTACAAAGATGTCGCGCCTACGGCGCTTGACCTCAGACCACAATATGTTGGTTTGAAATTCGGGATTAAGATTAGGAGTAAGATTAAGAACCCCCTTTCCCCACCCCTTGACAGATGGCCGATCAAAATTATAGTGCCTCAAAATGCACACGCATCATGTCGCGCGCCTCACGGGGGAAAATTCAGCCCCCGCCCATTTGATTTCCCTCAAAGAATTCCACTCCGCCGGACGCGGCTTTTGGGCGGGCGTCCCCGACAGCGACTGGCACGACTGGCGCTGGCAGATGCAACATCGCATCACTTCCCTGGAACAGTTGCAGCGCCTCATGCCCACCCTCACGCCGGAGGAATACGCCGGCACGATGCTCGCCAACACCAAATTGGCCCTCGCCATCACGCCCTATTTCTTCAACCTCATTGACGCCGCCGACGAGGATTGCCCCATCCGCCGCCAAGTCATCCCGCGCCTGGAGGAAACCCACACCGCCCCGTGGGAGATGAGCGACCCGTGCGGCGAAGACTCCCATTCGCCCGTGCCGGGATTGGTGCATCGCTACCCGGACCGCGTGCTGTTCCTGGTGACGGACCGCTGCGCGGCTTATTGCCGATATTGCACCCGTTCGCGCCTGGTGAGCAATGCCACCGGCTACGATTTCCATCCGCAATTCGACCGGCAGATCGAATACATCCGCCAAAATCCCAGCGTGCGCGATGTTCTCCTGAGCGGCGGCGACCCGCTGATTTTGTCCGACGAGAAGCTGGAGAATCTCCTCAGCCGATTGCGCGCCATTCCGCATCTGGAATTTCTGCGCATCGGCACGCGGGTGCCGATCTTTCTGCCGCAGCGGATCACGCCCGAATTGTGCGCGATGCTCAAGGAATTTCATCCGCTGTTCGTGAGCATCCATTCCAATCACCCGCGCGAACTGACGACCGAGGCGCGGGCGGCACTGGGCCGACTTGCCGATGCGGGCATCCCGCTGGGCAACCAGTCCGTGCTGCTGCGCCGCGTGAACGACGATCCGGTGGTGATGCGGGCGCTGGTGCAGAAGCTGCTCCTGTGCCGCGTCAAGCCTTATTATCTTTACCAGTGCGATTTAATCAGCGGCTCGGCCCATTTGCGGGCGAGCGTGCGGGCGGGATTGGAAGTGATGGAGAGCCTGCGCGGCCACACGACCGGCTACGCGGTGCCGCAATATGTAATTGACGCCCCCGGCGGCGGCGGCAAGGTGCCGATCAACCCGGAATACGTAGTGAGCCGCGGGAGCGGTCGCGTGGTGATCCGCAATTTCGAAGGCAAGCTCTTCGAGTATCCCGAAGCCCCCGACGGCACGCCGCTGACGCCGCCCCCCCGCGAGATTGAAGAGCCGGAGTTGGCGTAGAGAAATTCTCCCCGGTAGGGCGAGTCTCCAGCCGAGCCGTCTAGCGCTGGGGAGGCTCCGAGTCTCGCCCTTCCACGAAGATGGAGTCATTACGGTTTTGCCGATATTGCGCTTCCCAGATGCCCGTCCATGGGGCAGGATCGCCTGGTGAAAGCGCATGCCTCAACGACCTTTAGGAAAGCAAGCGATAAGAGCGATAAGATGATAGGGGCCCCGAAACTGCTCCGCAGCGCCATCTGGGGAGCGATAGTTTTTGGAGCGACAACCATAATTATAGCAAAGACTGAATGTTCCTTTTTCCTGCTTCTCCTCGTAGGCGTTCCAATAGACTGGATAGACAAGATTATTGGAGAGGATTTTGTTCTGCGACATCCATTGCTTGACGGTCTAGCACTTGCTACGATTCTTAATGCCGTTATTGGAGCAATCCTTTTCTTTCTCGCCCGCTGTCTTTGGGTGTGGAATCATAATATGGGCTACGCGGAAAGGCGACTTGAAAAAGACAGGCAACAACGTCATTGACTCTGACGTCGCCTGAGCAACCTGAGAACAGGAATCAGGGGGCGCGGATCCGTCAGGGCCTTTTGGATGACACGATCCAAATCCTCCCGGCTTGAGGCCGAGGCTTTGGCTTCGTGCTCCGCAAGCAGACGAAGGCCGGCGCGGATCACCACGGATTTGTTGTTGAAGCGCATTGTCAAGATTGAGATTGAGATTAAGATTAAGATTAGGATTATGATTAAGAGAGGATACCCGAAAAACAAATGCCCCAGCTAATCTTCCTTCTTGGCTTTGGCGGGAAGGGGCTTTTTTTTGTAGGGGGAATGAAGGTTGAAGTAGATGCCGCACAGCGGGCGCTCGTGCTCGGTCTGGCTCAGGATGATGGTCAGCTCGCGGTCCAGCGCAATGCCATGCCGCAAATGCGGCCCGCGGGTGACGTAGGTCTTGATGGCCTTTTCCATGAGGGAAACAAGGCTGGCCCGGCATTCCTCCGGGGTCTTGTCAATACAAACAATAAACTTGTCGAAGGCCTGCAATGCCTCGGCGATCTCGTCTTCAAATGTCGCTACAGTCAAGTCCATTTTTCAATCCGCGCCGTTTTCGGCCCCGGGTTTCGCCGCCGGGCGCGGCCCAAACAGGGCGGAGCCGAGCCGTATGATAGTCGCTCCTTCTTCAATAGCCACTTCAAAATCGCCGGTCATGCCCATGCTCAATTGAGGAAGGGGCGCGCCCAAGATGCGTTCGCATTCCGCCTTCAATTCGCGCAGGCGGCGGAAGACGGGGCGCGCTCTTTCCGGTTCCGGGGCGAACGGAGCCAGGGTCATCAGGCCGTGGATTTCGAGGCGGGGCAGGGAGTTGATTTGCGGCAGGATGGCGAGGAGTTGTTCGGGAGAGGCGCCGAATTTGGAGGATTCGCCGGCGATGTTGGCCTCCAGCAACACGGGCGTGGTCTTGGCAAAGTGGCCGGCCCATTTGTTGATTTCCACGGCCAGCGACAGGCTGTCCACGCTCTGGATCATGTCGAAAAGCGAAACGGCGTCGCGGCATTTGTTGGACTGCAAATGGCCGATAAAGTGCCAGCGCAACGGGCCGGGGCATTGGCTGATTTTGGACTTGGCCTCCTGCACGCGGTTTTCGCCGAAAAGGGAAAGGCCCGCGGCGGCGGCGGCGCGGATCGTTTCGGGCGGCTGGTTCTTGCTGACGGCCAGGAGGGTGACGGCGGCGGGGTCGCGCCCGGAACGCAAGCAGGCGGCGGCGATGCGCTGGCGGACGATTTGCAGTTGGGCGGCCAAATCCATGCGGCCTCCGCTAACAAAGACCGGCGGTTTCCGGCAAGCCGCAAAGGATGTTCATGCTCTGCACCGCCTGGCCGCTGGCGCCTTTGGTCAGGTTGTCCAGGGCGCTGATGACCAGGAGGCGGCCGGTGCGCGGGTCCAGACGCCAGGCGATTTCGATGACGTTGGAGCCGGTGACGTTCTTGGTGTCGGGCAGGGACTTGGAATCCAGGAGGCGGACGAAGGGTTCGCGCGCGTAGGCGGCCTGGTAGCAGGCGGCGACTTGGCCGGCCAGGGACTCCATTTCGGCGGGGCCGGCGAACGGCTTTTCCGGGGTCAAGTATAATGTTGTCAGGATGCCGCGGTTGACCGGGATCAGGTGCGGCGTGAACTGGATTACGACAGTAGTCCCGGCGGCGGCGCTTAATTGCTCCTCGATTTCCGACAAATGGCGGTGGCGCAGGACGCCGTAGGCGCGCGCGCTTTCGTTGCATTCGACAAAGAGGTAATCCATTTCCGCTTTGCGCCCCGCGCCGCTGACGCCGCTGAGGGAGGCGGCGATGATGTCGCCGGGTTTGACGAGCCTGGCTTGCAGGAGGGGGATGACGGGCAGCAAAATGCAGGTCGGATAACAGCCCGGCGAGGCGATGAGGGCGGCGTTCCGGATTTGCGCGCGGTGGATTTCGGGCAGGCCATAGACGGACTTTTTCAGCAGATCGGGCGCGGGGTGTTCGTGGCCGTAGTATTCCCGGTAAGTGGCGGCGCTCTTGAGCCTGAAATCGGCGCTCAAATCAATGACCTGGCAGCCGAGTTCGAGCAGCGGCGCGGCAAATTCGGCGGCGACGCCATGCGGCAAAGCGAGGAAAATGATTTGCGCGGCCTTGGCCAGCAGTTCGGCCTTGGGTTCGCTGAAACGGAGGGATTGGGCGCGGGGATAATTGGCGAACTTGGGAAACACCTGGGCGACGGTTTGGCCGGCGTATTGCCGCGAGGTGACGGCCGCCAACTCCGCGCCGGGATGCCGCAAGAGCAGGCGCACCAACTCCTCGCCGGAATAACCGGAAGCGCCAACAATGCCGACTTTCACCGGGTTCAACAGGTTAACGCTTGCTGTATTGGAAGCGTTTGCGGGCGCCGGGCTGGCCGTACTTCTTGCGCTCTCTCATGCGCGGATCGCGGGTGAGGCATCCGGCGGTCTTGAGGACGGACCGAAGGGCGGCGTCCACCCGCAGCAAGGCGCGCGCGATGCCGTGCCGCATGGCCCCGGCCTGCCCGGCCGGGCCGCCGCCTTCGACCTTGACATGGATGTCGTATTTGGCGGCGGATTCGGTGAGGGTCAGAGGTTGAGTGGCCGCGGTGCGGAGGGCTTCCACGCCGAAGTAATTCTCAAAAGGGCGTCCGTTGACCGTGATTTTGCCCGAGCCGGCTGCAAGGCGGATGCGGGCGACGGCGGTTTTGCGGCGTCCGGTGCCGAGGAATTCTTTGGTCTCTGCCATGATGAAAGGGGTTTGAGATTAAGATTAGGATTAGGATTAAGAGTAAGAGACTAGTTGGCTGGGGCGAGAGGGGCCGGTTGTTGGGCGGCGTGCGGGTGAGTGGCGCCTTTATAGACTTTTAGCTTGGTCATGAGGACGCGGCCGAGGCGGTTCTTGGGGACCATGCCGCGCACGGCGTGGGTGATGAGTTTCTCGGGGTGGTGCGCGCGAACTTGGGCGACGGACCTGTATTTCTCGCCGCCTTTCCAGCCGGAATAACTCATGAATTCCTTGGCCGTTTCCTTGTTGCCGGTGAGGCGGACTTTTTCCGCGTTGATGACGACGACGAAGTCGCCGGCGTCCAGGTGGGCTGTATAGACGGGTTTGTTTTTCCCGCGCAGGATGTTGGCGACTTGGGCGGCCAGGCGGCCCAGAATGGCGCCGTTGGCATCAATGACATGCCACTTGCGCTGATCCAAATTAACTTTAGGCAAATACGTTTTCATCTAAAAAACCATCAAAGGAGCGGTGAGACTACCAGAGAACGGCGCGAAGTCAACAGGGAATTTTTCGGGATTTTGGGGCGAAAGTTGAACATGGGAAGAATGGGAGGAATGGGACGAATGGGACGAATGTGGCCGGCTGGGTGCGGGCTACCGGGGGGAATCGGCCCAAGCCCAGTCGTCGTCGGAGCCGGGCTTGCCGTCGTCATCGGTTTCGTTCCAGCCGACGGAGTAGAGGAGGAATTTGCCGTCGTCCATGCGGCGGTAGTGGAGGGGCTGGCCGCCGATGATGTCTCGGGGGACTAGTGCGAGGTATTGCGGAACCAGGGCGGCCAGCGTTTCGGGATACTCGTTGTGGGCGAGGCGGTAGCGTTCGAGGGCGCAGACGATGAGGGCTTCATGGACCTGCGTTTGATGTTTGGCCGTGTTGCGACAAGTGTGGCTGTAATTGGGAATGGACCTCCGGGCCAGGCAATTAAATATTGAAGGATGAGACTTGGGCAAAATGCCGGCGGCATCCGCTTTTTTCGGATACACTATTTGGCCTGCGGAGTCCGAACCCTCAGCAAGGGCCGCGTAGCCGTTGGCGAGTTGGGCCATGTTCTGATAGACCCATCCGCGAGGGATCAAATCGCCGACGACTGTCGCTTTCAACAGTGTCCAGGCATTGGTCTTTTCGGGCAGGTATTCGGCGCCGAGGCAGAATTCCCCCAAGTTGAACGCCGTAATTTTCGGATAATAATCAGACACCCTGGCCGGCCCCGCCAACAGAGCCTGCTTCATGTCTGACACGAAATTGAGATTCTTGAGTTGGTCCTGCAAGGCCGCCAGTTGCGGCTCGCGCCAGGCATGACGGCTCAGACCGTCGGCGATGGCGTCCATGTCAACGGCCGTCACCGTTACACGGATCAAAATCGCCACCATACCCGATCTGCTGCCCGGCGGGTCTTCCACGAGCCGGCACAGGTCCTGGCTGAGGGTCAGATCGCGCAACGCTTCCGCCGGTTGGCCCAGGATCAAATGACACTTGGCCTGCGTATCCAACACGCGCGCGAGATGGGGAATGCGGAATCTCGGGGGTACCTCATACTGGGGTTCCTGAACTTTGCCCAAAATGCGGACGTAAGGACGCTGGAAGGCCTGGCGCATCACCGCGAACTTTGGTTCCAAGACAGCAATCCGGGCAAGAAGTTCGGCGGCGCTACCCGGCACTTCCATCGTCACTTGGCAGGAACCGTTGGCGGCAGGCTCAAACTTCGCATTTCCCTCCTCGTAAAAGCCGTTGGTCAGGAATTGCTCCAACTCCTTCGCCGACGGGGCTGTTTGGCTCTGCAACAGGATTTTGGCGGGGTGAATCTCCTCCGGGCGCCGCAATATGTGGCGATATAGCCAGGCATCGCTGAAATCTGGACCGACCGCATCTTGAATGAGCCTGGTCACTTCGGCTTTGGCTTTCGGGTCTCCATAAGTGAGCACCGTGAAACCTGCGGGGGAATTGGAGCCTGGCTGGCTGAAGGCCAGTTCAGCCACAACGACGCGGGTGGCGGGGTAGTTTGTATCCCCAAAGTCCTCCATATCCGATAGGTCCCCAAATCTCGCGCTCAAATTCGTGGGGCCATCTCCCAGAAACCACTGCCGCATTTCCGGCACGGCGAGGACGTTTTGGTCGTCCGGCACCGGAGGAGGTGGGATGTCGGCTTCCTGATGCACCTTGATGCCTTTGGCCTCGAGGGCGCGTTTGCAATTTTCCCAGGCGCGTTTGCCGCGCCAGCTTTCCTCGGTGTAAAACGCGGCGATGAGTGTCAATAATATGGCTGCGCCGAGCAGGCAGCGCCGCAGCCTGCGCCAGCTTTTGGATTGGGTGGGGGGCATCATTGCGGATTGGGGATTGCGGATTGCGGATTGCGGATTTTATTTATCCGTGAAATCCGTGAAATCTATGGTTCAATTTCTTTTCTTGGGTTATGGCTCGGTCACACAATTTGCCACTCCTGCCTCCGTTCGCTGCGCGGACGGGAAGGGGTGGGAAGCGCGGCGGGTGGCTGGATGGGCGCGGAATGGACCATCGCGGGCTGGGTCAGTTCGGCCAGCACGCGGGTTTGTTCTTCCCAGGACTGCATGATCTCTGAAGCGGAAGGGGAATTGAGGCCGGCCATTTGCGTGGGATGATCGGACAAGCGCGCGTTGACCGCCAGCAGTGCCAGCCAGATAGCGGCCAGGCCAACCCAGGCGCGGCGGCAGGGCCAGACCAGCTCGCGCCAGACGTTGCGGCAGAGGTTCGGCAGCAGCGGCCTGTGCGCGGGCGGGGTGGACGACATGGACGCAGTGGACGGTATGGACGCGGCGGATGCTTGCACGGCCCCGGCCCAGCGCGACTGCATGGCTTGGGTCGGCTTGATCCTCGCGAAATGCTCCTCCCAGCTTGCCAGCGGCGCGGCGAGGGACTTGATCTCGCGGTAATAATTCCGGCAGGCGGGACAGGCGGCGAGGTGCCGTTCCAGTTCGGGGCGTTCTTGTTCCGGCAACGAGCCGGCGGCGAAGAGACAAATCTCGCGGCGGCGGCGGCATGGATTCCAGAACGGTTTCATATCTGTTTATCCCCTCTCATTTCAGGAAGGTTCATTTTCATTTTGCGCAGTTTTTCCAGGGCGTGATGGAGGCGGGATTTGACCGTCCCGACCGGGCAGTCGAGAACGCGGGCGATGTCCGGCAGCGAGGCGTCCTCGAAAAAGCGGAGAAGGATGACGCGGCGGAGTTTGCCGGGCAGGCGGTCAATGCCCTGGCGCAAGCGGGCGGAAATGTCGTTGCGGGCCGCGTTGTCCGACGGGGAAGGCTCCGGGGAAGGCAGGTTTTCATGGCGCGCGGCCAGATCGTCCCGCTCGAAGGCCGGCAGCCAGGCCAGCGAAAGCGGCCGGGAACGGGCGCGCCGGGCCATTTTTTGGCGGCGATGCAGCAAAATGGCGTAGAGCCAGGTGGAAAGGCGGCAACTCTGATCATAGCGGTCCAGGCTTTTCCAGGCTTCGACGAGGGTTTCGGAAACCAGGTCCTCCGCCGCGCTGAGATCGCCCGCCAGCGCGGCGGCCTGACGGAGCAGGCGGGCCTGGAGCGGCGCGGTCAAACGGCAAAACGCCGGGGCATCCCCGGCGCGCGCGCGCCTGAGGAGTTCGCCGGTGGCGGCCGCGTCAGTCCGGTCGTCGGTGATGAGCATCACTCTATAAATCCCCTCGGGGTGGGGAAAGGTTCAAGGAATAGAGGATTCCTTGCCGGCGTATTTCTTGGCGGCGGTGTCCACGCGGATGGTTTCGCCTTTGGCGATGAATAACGGGACCATGATCTGAAGCCCGGTTTCGAGTTTGGCTTCCTTCCAGGTCGAATCCGTGCTGCCACCCCGGACAGGCGTGGCGGTGTCCACGACCTTGAGGGGAATTTGAGGCGGGAGAACGATGTCGAGGAACCTGCCCTCGATGAGCAGGGCTTTGTATTCCTCGTTCTCCTTGAGGAACCAGCGGCGCTCGCCCAGTTGCTCGTCGCTGAACTCCAGTTCATCGAACGTCTGGGCGTCGAGAAAGAAATGCGTCCCGCCCTGGGTGTAACTGTAGTTGACGCGGCGGGTCTCCAGGGGCACCACCGGCACGCGCTCGTTGTCGGCGAAAACGCGCTCGATAACGTGGCCGGTCTGGAGATGATGCAGGCGGGTGTGAAGTTTGTGGCGGGTCTGCGCCGTGCCGCTGATGTGGAATTCATCCACGACATGGGGGCCGCTTTCGAGCATGAGCACCATCAGGCGTTTAAATTCGGACGGCAAAACCGTTTGCATAATGACTCCATCCTGAGCCGGGGTTGTCTGGCGTGCCCGGCATTTGCACATAAGTAATGCCAGAGGGGCGCGGTGTCAAGCGCGGGTGCGATTCTGATCTTAACTGTGTTGCGGCGCAGGAAGCGCCGTAGGCGCGACATATTTGTAGAACCAAACCGAATGAGAATTTCAAGCTCCGTCAGGAGCGGCATCTTCGTTTGACCAAGATGTCGCCCCTACGGCGGCTCTGGGGTTGTGGTTCCGAGGGCTTCTACAAAGATATCGCGCCTACGGCGCTTGGCCACAGACGACAAGATGTCCGTTTGAAATTAGGGATGAAAATTACGATGAGGAGAGGCACCCAAAAATGTCGAATGCACCCGTCAAGCGCGGGCTTGATTTTGCCGGTTGACACTCTGCCCGCCCTCTGGCAGCATCCGGGCAGAATGTGTGCCACCGAAAACCAATTCCCACTCACCCGCGCGGCTTCCTTAAGAGGCGGCGCGTCAAAAAGAAAATCCCCATGAGCAAACCACTGATCGTCAATTGCCTTCTGCCCGCCGTGGCGGCCGTCCTGGCCGCCTGCGCCGCCGCCTGCCTGGCGGCCGACGCTCCGTCCACCCTCCCCACAAAAGAGACCTACCTTCGCATCGCGGCCGAAGCCGAGGCCAACCTGAAGACGGAGATTCTCCAGAAGTTCTTCCCCGTTACGGTGGACGAACAGGGCGGCGGGTTCTACGAGAATTACGCGCTCGACTGGACCCGCAGCAACAGCCCCAACAAAAGCATCGTCTATCAGAGCCGGCTCACTTGGACCAGCGCCGAGGCCGCCATCCGCTTCCCCACCCAGTCCAGCCTGTACCTGGCCATGACCCGGCGCGGCGCGGCGTGCCTGGCGGACAAACTTTGGGACAAAACCGGCGGCGGCTTTTACTGGCAGGTCGGCCCCAACGGCCAGCCCACCTCCACCACCAAGCAGATGTACGGCCACTCCTTCGGCATCTACGCCCTGGCCACCAGCTACAAAGCCACCCACGACCAGGCCACCCTCGATCTTGCCAAGAAGGCCTTCCTCTGGCTTGAGGAACATTCGCACGACAGCGTCAACACCGGCTACATTGAGAACATCGGCCCGGACGGCAAACCCGTTACCCGCGGCGGCACCAGCGCGGTCGGCGGCGCCACCGGCCAGAAGACAATGAACACCAGCATCCACCTCCTGGAAGCCCTGACCGCCCTTTATCAGGTCTGGCCCGACCCGCTTGTCAAGACGCGCGTCCAGGAAATGCTGGGAATCTGCCGCGACAAGGTGTTTACGGAGCCGGGCTACCTGATTCAGTTCTTCTCGGCCGACTGGCAGCGAACCAGCAGCCCCGACTCCTTCGGCCACGACGTGGAATCGGGATTCCTCATGGTGGAAGCGGCCGATGCCCTGGGCCAGGACGACCCTCGCGCCTGGACGGCTGCCCGCCATCTGGTGGATCACGCTTTGCAATACGGCTGGGACAACCAACTCGGCGGCCTTTACGACTCGGGCGCAATCAATGCCCAGGGGGTTGTCACCGGCAACCTGCGCACGGAGAAAATCTGGTGGGTCGAGGCCGAAATGCTCAACGCCCTGCTCCTGCAACACGAGCGCAACGGCAAGGAGACCACCAAGTACTGGGATGCGTTCATCAAGGAGTGGGACTGGATTACCAAGTACCAAGTTGACCACAAGAGTGGCGGCTGGTGGCCGACCGTCCAAGCCGACGGCACCCCGGCCAGCAAGGTCAAGGCCGACATGTGGACAGAAAGCTACCACCAGGGCCGGGCGATGCTGAACGTGTCGGCGCGCCTCCGCAAGCTGGCCGCTGAATCGAACTGAGGCGCCGTTTTTAGTGCGCCACTCCTGGATGGCGGGGTGAGACTCTTGTGAAGCGGACATTCCGCTCGATCCGTGACTCGATTGCGGATTGCGGATTTAACCGCAAAGAACACAGCGCGGCCGGCCGCAACCGAAACTGGAATGGGCCACAGATGGCCACAACGCGGCAAAGCCGCAACCAAAGGAATTTACCACGGATTACACGGATTACACGGATAAACAAATCCGGCGTTCCGAATTTCCTCTTTTCTTTCCCATCCGTGCAATCTCCCGATTCGGAATCGGGATGGCAGAAATCTTCGTTCGTGGTTGACAGGGCGGGGGATGGGGCAAGCTCCCGGCATGGCGCGAAAAAACTATCCTCGCGCAAAGCGTCTGCGAGCGGCTGGAGATGGGGTCCTGAAACTCCGTTACACGGCGGCTTTAGGAACATAGTCAAACCACTTTAATAAGTGAGAACTGACACTTTTATCGTCAAGATAAGGATCGTCAAGATAAGGGAACGAAGTTCCGAAGCCTGTCTGGAACTAATCCGCTTTTGCGACCGGCGGCGTTGATGGCGGCCCAATGACCGGGGCAACAGCCAGTTTCAACCCGTGTGGTACAAAGACCTTGAAATCTCCTTGATTGGCGGTCGCCGCTTCTGCTTGCGCCAAAATCGCTGTTGCCGCAATGAGGCAGTCAAATCGCGACCCGCGCCGACGCCCGGTTTTGTTGAACAATTCCGCCGCCAACGCGGCTTCCGTCTTGCCGAAGGGGACGATTCTCGACTGTAGCACCGCTTCCGCCCTGGCAATTTCCAGGGGCGTCACAGGACCGTTCAGAAATTCCGTCCATGCAATGGAACTTGCTGCCAGATTTTGTCCGGCGGCGAGCCAGCCGCCCACATCCGATGCCTCCGGAGACCCCTTCACCAGCAGCCCTATCAGGTAATTCGTATCAAGATGAATCATGACGAGCCAGCGTTGTCAGCCGCCAATCTCTCCTCATGCACCTCGTGCAGATACCGCTCCGCTTGCACGGGAGTCAGCCGCGCTTCCTCCTGCAAACGCCGCAGCGCCTCGCGCGGCGTCAACAGCTCTCTGGTGGCGGATTGGCTGATGTCGGCCGGCCGCAACTCAACGACTCTATTGCCCTGGCGGATTTGGATTTGCTCTCCCGCCAGAGCCAAGTCCACCAACCGGCCCAAGCCCGGTGTGGCTTCTTCCACTGTCAGAGTTTTCATGAATGCAAGCTTGCCTCAATTGCGGGTTCCCGACAAGGAGGCATTTTCCGCCGTCACTTACTTGGAAAAGGAAAAAGGGGAAGTAAATTATATGGTGTATTCCCGGTGTATTCCCGGTTGACAGGGCGGGGGGATGGGGCAAGCTCCCGGCATGGCGCGAAAAAACTATCCTCGCGCAAAGCGTCTGCGAGCGGCTGGAGATGGGGTCCTGAAACTCCGTCCCACGGCGGCTTTAGGAACATCCCCAAACAAAATGTTGGAAACCTTAGGAACCGACGCCCTTACGGGCCTCCCACCCAAATATGCGATTATGCGGTGACCCCTTTCTCTTTAATCTTGCTTAATGCTAATCCGTACCCAGAAGGGAGATGAGATTAAGATTATGAGCAAGGTTAAGAGGCGGCACCCAAAAGACTGAAATCCCTCCTCGCGGGGCATTCGTACTATTTTGTCCTTGTTTTTTGTAAGGGAATCCCGGATACTGGCTCGATTGCTAGTTTGCCCGTGAATTCGTCAAAAAAAGGAGGGGTGCCGTCTCCGTGGAATCCGCCGGAGTGCAAGCCGTCGGCATTGCGCCAATGGTCGGCCCCTTATTTTTTCAGCTTGGCGGCGCTGGCCCTGTTCTGGACGTTGGACAACTTCCTCGTTCAGGCAGCCGCATTCGATCAGCAGCCGACGACCATCCACCCGTACTTCTATCAGGCCGTGCGGTTGGGCATTGACTTTCTGGCGGCATCGGCGGTGCTGCTTTTTTTCGGCCGGCGCTGGCTGCTGGTGATCGTGGCGGCGGATTTCCTGGTGTCTCTGTTGGTTTTTCCTTACGCCCATTATTTTCATCACGCTCTTTCCATTGAAGCGACGATGCGGACAGCGGACGAAGGCATGAGAGTTTCGGCTTTTGGCCTGGAAGCCATTCCCACTTCGATCTGGATCGCGTTCCTGGGCGCGCTCGCCGTCAAGATTTATTGGGTGGTCCAGATCACCCCGCAACCGGCGTCCTGGCGGCGCGGATGCGCCGCGGCCTGTGTTGTGGCGGAGATTGCCTGCATACTGGGGCTGCAGATGACCACTTTTGCTCTTTCCTCGCTCCGAACCCGGTCGGTCACGCGCGCCGTGTATGCCTACGGATACCTGAACGCCTGGGCCGCCGAGTTGTTCTACGGACCCGACATGAAGGATATAGCCCGGGAACTGCGCTCCCTCCAATGTGTCTCGCCAGACCGCTTGGAAGGCGTGGAATCACCGTGGCCCGTAAGTGGCAATGTGGTGCTGGTGCAAATGGAAAGCATCGGCTGGGAGGTCCTGAACTATCGAATCGCCGGCCAGGAAGCGGCCCCTTACTTAAGCAGCATGGCCGGCTCAGACCTCTGTTTCAAGATTCAAGTCTATCATACGTTGGGGAGCGCGGACATGGATTATGCCGTCCTGTCCGACGGCACCCCGAGCAGCCGGCTGGTCAGTTACGACGTGCCGGGTGTCACTTATTCCAACGGGTTGCCCCGCTTCATGCAGCAGCATGGATTCCACACCGTGGCGTTGCATGGCAACGACGGCGGCTTTTTCAATCGCCGCGGCAATTTTGAGCGGATGGGCTTCGATGAAATCTGGTTCAAGGAGGACTTTAGAGGCCGGGCGGTCAGGAAAAATTCATGGGGCGTGCGGGATGCGGAATTGTTCCAGCTTTCCAGCCGGGAAATGAAACAAGCCGCCCGGCCCCAATTCCACTTTATCATCACCCTGGACAGCCACGCTCCATTCAACCTCATTGACGACAAGGAGAAGCAAATCTTCCCCAATGCCTCCTCCTGGCGGGAGAATTACTTCAACAGCGCGCGCCTGTTGGACAGCCTGTTGCGGGATTACGTCCAATCGCTCCCGGCGGGCACCCTGGTCATCCTTTACGGCGACCACCCCGCGGGAGTGGATTACGAGGATTTCCACCCTGCTTCCGAGGGAAACGCTCAATTTGTCCCCTGCATTATTCATGTTTGCGGAAGCCCGGGCCTTCCCGCCTCTTCCGCCCCGATGCCTCAAGATTTGCGCATCCTCGATATTGTCAATTTCATGCGCCATCAGATCGCCGCCAGGCCCGCTCCCGCGCGGTGACCGCAATTCGGACGCGGAGACAACTCAGCGGCGCTCTGCCGGGATAGCCTGGCCTGGCGCAGGGGTTTGCGGCGGGCACAGACCGCCGCTACAGGGGTTTACTTGTAACGGTACACTTTGACGCGCTGGATGGCGCGCTCGGCGAAGGACAGGTGCGGTTGCGAAAGCAGCCGCGCGCCGAAGCCCGATTGGTGCTCGGCCACCGCGTTGGCCATGTCTTTTCTCACGGTCGAGTCGTCGCCGCCCAGATACCGCGTGACCACCCATTTGCCGTTCTCAAAACGGCCCGCCGCATCCTCGACCAGCCCCACGAACTGCGGTTCCGCCGTGCCGGATGAAAAGGTGACCAGCGTGTTGTCGCCGGCCATGAGGAACTCGTCCGGCGCAGTCGCCATGAAGATGCCGTAGCCGATGGGGTTGTTATCGGCGATGGCGCGCCCGCCCCATCCCGACAGCGACACGTTGAGAACGTAGCCGCCGAGGTTGATCTTCGTCTCCTTTTTCGCCGAATTGAGCCACGCGGCGGCGATGGTGCCGTTGGTCTGGTGTTCCAGGATCAGCGGGGCGAGTTGAGCGAGCGTCGCGTAAGCTTGCGGGAGCGGAAGATTCGTGACCTCGGCGGGCGCCAGCGAGCCGGCGTCGCCCGCCCGGAAGGTCGTCAGCCGCTGCAACTCGCCGATGCCCATGGACGAATAACCGACCGCGTTGTGCTGCCCAATCGCGTAAAACGCATTCGCCGCCCCGTGGATGTCCCCGGCGCATTCGGGAACGAACAGGATGTTGCCGGACCGGGTGAATTGCGCGGCCAGCTCGGAGAAGTTGGTCATGTAAATGTCCGGGCAGAGCATGTCAATGTGCGGAGCTTCCGCGCGCCAGATGTCGTGATTATGCGCCTGCGGGCCGCCGCTGGGATAATCGCCCGGCCCCTTGTCCGTCGGCGCGGGGAGCCATGCGTTGACAAACATCGGGATGCCGTACTCGGCCTTGCCCGCCTGGGCCACCTGATCCACGTACCGGGCATAATTCCAGCCCATGAAAATCTCGTCCGTCTTCATGCCCTTGCCGAAAACTTCCTCCCAGGTTCCCGATGTCTTGAAGCCGGCGGCTTCCCAGACGGCCCGGAATTCGGGCAGGAGGACGTCCTTGTGTTTGAGGAGATAATCCATGAACTCCGTCGGCACGGGTTTGCCGAAAGCCTCGTTGGCCGCCGGCGAGCGGTCCCGCGAATCGCCGAGGATTCCGACCTCGTTCTCCACTTGGACCATGATGACGCGATGGTGGTTGTCCACCTGGCGGACATGCCGCATCAGCGCCGCGAACGCCCGCGCGTCCGCCCGCACGTTGTTCTCGCTCAACGTCGAGAGGATTTCCACGCTGCCGCCGCCCTGGATTTGGGCTTTTGGAAAGCGGGCCTGGTTGGTTTTCACCCACGCCGGCGTGAAGTTGGATTGCCCGTTCTTCCAACTGCCGAACCAGAGCCAGACGAGCCTGAGATTATTCTTGTTGGCGAGATCCAGGGCCGCGTCGGCGAAGCGGAAGTCGTACTGGCCCTCCTGCGGCTCGATCCACGCCCACGCCACGGCGGTCAGCACCGTATTGACATGAACCTGGCTGGCGAGTATGGGCATCATCCGCCGCATATAATCCAAGTCTGTGGGCGCGGTGTTCGCCAGCTCGCCCGAGAGCGCCAGAAACGGTTTGCCGTCCACAATCAACTGCGTCGCCCCGCCCCGCTTCTCCAGATGCGGAATGGCTTGGGGGTATGCCGTCGTGGACAACAGCAGCGCGCACAACAATGGGATTTTCATAATGGAAGAATAGTAGGGAACACCGGGAACGGTTGTCAAGCGGGGAGAATTTCAGTTTGTCATGCGGCTCAGGCAGCGCCGTAGGCGCGACCTATTTGCAGAACTAAACCGAAAAAGAAATTCAAGCTCCGTCAGGAGCGGCATATTCGTTTGACCAAGATGTCGCCCCTACGGGGCTTTGGGGGTTTGGTTCCGAGGGCTTCTACAAAGATATCGCGCCTACGGCGCTTGGCCACAGATGACAAGATGTTGGTTTGAAACTTGGGATGAAAATTAAGATGAGGAGAGGATACCCAGAAAAGTGGCCCGCGCCCTTGTGCGGAAAGCCTCAAAAATAGGGCTTGACTTTTGGTGAGCAAACACTCACTTTGCCGGCAATGAAACGCAGGCGCATGACGGCGGAAGACCGGAAGCGGGCGATTGTTGAAGCGGCTTTGCCGCTGTTCGCCCGCCAGGGTTATGCGGAGACGACGACCAAGGACCTGGCTCTGGCGGCCGGGGTCTCCGAACCCCTGCTCTACAAGCATTTCCCCAGCAAGGAGGCCCTTTACCGGGAAATCCACCAGTCGTGCATGTATGACATAGATCCGGCGGCCAAGAAACTGTCCGGCCTGAAACCCTCGGCCTCGACGCTCGTTTATCTGGTGTATTATTTCATGCGCGCCCTGGTGCTGGGCAAGCCGGCCGGGACCATCGAATGGAACACGCGGCACCGGCTCATGCTGATGAGCCTGCTGGAAGACGGGGCGTTCGCGCGGATGGTTTATCGGAGCCGGTTGGAGCGTTTTTGCTCGCGCATGGAGGCGTGCCTGGACGCGGCCGCCGCCGCGGGGGAGGCGGTCAAAACCCCGCTCACGCCGGGCAATCGCGCGCGCTTCGCCTTTAATGTGGGGGCCTGGCTGGCGGTGGTTTATCTGCCGCCCAAGCCGGCCATCAATTACCGGGTTTCGCGCGAAAAGCTGCTCGACCAGTGTGTCTGGTTTGCCCTGCGCGGGATGGGGTTGACGGATCTGGCCCTGGCCACTTACTACAATCCGCGGGCGCTGGCCCTCTTTTTTCAATCGTAAGACAAGCGTTTCCAAATAAGTTAGCATACATTCACCAATTGAGATAAACCCGGATATTCACAAACCACAACCGCAACCATTCCAATGCTGATTCACCCTCGAAAAAATCATTTTCTTTTCCCGTGGAAAACGGTCCTTGCGGCCGTTTCGTGCGGGTTGTCCATGACCGCCTGCAACCGCCATATCCAGGCCCCGCCCAGCATGGTGCCGGAAGTGGCGACGGTGACAGTGGCGCGGCAACGAGTGGAGCTGACGACGGAGTTGCCGGGGCGCACGTCGCCGTATCGGGTTGCCGAAATCCGGCCGCAGGTCAACGGCCTCATCCAGAAGCGCCTTTTTACGGAAGGCTCGGATGTGCAGGCCGATCAAGTGCTTTACCAGATTGATCCCGCTCCTTTCCAGGCGGCGCTCGACAACGCCAAAGCCGCCCTGGGCCGGGCCGAGGCCAACCTGCCCGCGCTACAGTTGAAGGCGGACCGCTACAAGCAGGCGCTGGCCGACAAGGCGGTTGCCCAGCAGGACCTGGATGACGCCACCGCCGCCCTGAAACAGGCCGAGGCGGATGTCGCTTATTATCAGGCGATGGAGGAGACGGCGCGCATCAACCTCGGCTACACGCGCGTGGTCTCGCCGATCTCGGGCAGGATTGGAAGGTCCTCCGTGACGGATGGCGCCATTGCGACGGCTTATCAACCCATGGCCCTGGCCACCATTCAACAACTGGACCCCATTTACGTGGATGTGCCCCAATCCACCACCGAACTGCTCCGTCTGGAGGAAAAACGGATGGACCGCGACGGGACAAACGCCAACCAAGTGGAACTCATCCTCGAAGACGGCACGAAGTATCCTCTGGAAGGGACCCTTCAATTTCGCGACGTGTCGGTGGATCCGACCACGGCCTCTGTGATCTTGCGGATGGTGTTCCCCAATCCAAACGAGGTTCTCCTGCCGGGTATGTTCGTTCGAGTGGTGGTGAAAGAAGGCGTCAATGAGCAAGGCATTTTGATTCCCCAGCAAGCTGTGTCGCGCGATCCGAAGGGAAATCCAGTGGCATTGATTGTCAACGCCTCCGGCAAAGTTGAGCAGCGGATGCTCAGCCTTGACCGTGCGATTGGAGACCAATGGCTCATCTCTTCCGGGCTTGTGGCCGGTGAGCGGGTCATCGCCGAGGGGATGCAAAAAGTCCAGCCCGGCGCGTCGGTGAAAGAAGTCTCCTTTGAGCCCGAGCGGAAACCGGGAGCGGAACCGACGGTGAAAACGAGCCAACCGCCCCCGGCATCGAACTAACGGAGACGCGCCATGTTATCGAGATTTTTCCTGAAGCGTCCGGTCTTCGCCTGGGTCATCGCCATCATCCTGATGGTGGC
>Ga0181530_10001227_pt1 | contig 32500 bp, 29 predicted proteins | sample PEATcosm2014_Bin_42_FD_119769 | JGI IMG/M metagenome (GOLD analysis project Ga0181530, IMG submission 119769) | Peatland microbial communities from MTU Mesocosm Facility, Houghton, MI, USA - PEATcosm2014_Bin10_60_metaG | ecosystem: Environmental > Terrestrial > Soil > Wetlands > Peat | place...
CTGCTCTGGTACGCCCTCGACCACCGCGACGAGTTCAACAACCTCACCCTCATGTACGGCAGCAAGCGGCCCGAGGACATGCTCTTTCGCGAGGAACTGGTGGCCCTGGTGGACCGCGCCGATATCAACTGCCTCCTCACGGTGGATGCGGACCCCTCGGGCACGTGGAAGGACCACGTCGGCCTGCTGCCGACCATGTTCGATTACGCCAAAATCGATCCGATGACCACCTACGCCGCGGTCTGCGGCCCGCCGGTGGTCTACAAGTTCATTCTCCAGCGCCTGCTGAAGCTCGGCTTCCCCAAGAACCGGATTCTCATGTCGCTGGAGCGGCGCATGAAATGCGGAGTCGGCAAGTGCGGGCATTGCAGCATCGGCTATAAGTACACCTGCCTGCACGGTCCCATCTTCACTTACTGGGACGCCATCAACCTGCCCGAGATGATTTGAAAGGAGCGAAGCGGATGGGCAAACCGACGGTTGGAATCTTCGGCCTCACCGGGTGCGCGGGCGATCAGCTCGCCATCCTCAATTGCGAAGATCAGCTTCTGGATCTGGTCGCTTTTATCGACATCCGGGATTTCCTGATGGGCTCTTCGGGAAACGACACCGGCTGCGCGCTGGACGTGGCCCTGGTGGAGGGCGCCGTGCTCACGGAGCGCGACGCCGAAATGCTGCGCGCCATTCGCCGGCGTTCCGGGCTGCTGGTGGCTCTGGGAACCTGCGCCGTGTGGGGCGGCGTGGCCGCGCTCGATCGCGACGCCGATCGCGCCCGGCTGCTCGAGGAGATCTACGGGGAGACCGGCCATGGGTACGATTCCATGGCGGCTCGCGCGTTGCATGAAGTGGTGAAGGTGGACCTCCGCATCACCGGCTGCCCCATCGAAAAGGATCAATTCCTGGCCGCCATCGCGGGGCTGCTGAACGGCGATCTGCCGGTTTACCCCGAGTATGCCGTGTGTACGGAGTGCAAGATGCGCGAGAACAACTGCCTGCTGATCGAGCGCGGCGAAGTCTGCTGCGGCCCGCTCACCGTGGCCGGCTGCAACGCGCGCTGCCCCGAACTCCGCATCGCGTGTATCGGCTGCCGCGGGCCGCTCGGCGACGGCAATCCCAACTCCATGCTGGAAATGCTGGAGAAGAAGGGCATCGGGCGCCGCCAGGTGGAAGACAAACTGCGAACCTTCGCGCCCATAGGAGCCGGCCAATGAGCACCATCGTCATCGACCATTTAGCCCGCGTGGAAGGACACGGGGGCATCACCGTTGAACTGGAGGGCGACGCCGTCAGCAACGTGCGCTTCGACGTGTTCGAAGGCGCGCGCCTGCTCGAGGGCCTGGTGCGCGGACGCCGCTACGACGAAATTGCGCCTATCGTTTCGCGTATCTGCTCCATTTGCTCGCCGGCGCATTGCCTGACGTCCTTAAAGGCCACGGAGAACGCCCTGGGCGTCCAGGTTAGTCCCCAGACGGATCTCCTGCGCGAACTGCTGTTGCGCGGCGAGAGCATTCAAAGTCACGCCCTGCACCTGTTCTTCCTGGCCGTGCCGGACTACCTCGACCGCCCCAGCGCCATTGCCGTGGCTGCCGAGCATCCCGCCGCCGTCATGCTGGGGCTGCGGCTCAAGCGGCTGGGAAACCTGATTCAGGAGACCATCGGCGGGCGGGCCATCCACCCCGTCAACGCGGTGCCCGGCGGGTTCGGGCGGGTCCCCAGCGCCGACCAGTTGATCGCCATCCGCAGCGCCCTCATCGAGGCCATCCCCGACGCCGAGGCCATGCTCGATCTCATCGCCTCCCTGCCGGACGCCGGCTTCTGCCACACCCCAACCGCGTACGCCGCGTTGTATTCTCCCGACTCCGACCGTTACTACGCCGGCGACCAACTCATGATCGTCTCCAACGGCGATCGGGCCACCGTCCCTGCTGCCGATTACCGTTCCCTGACCAACGAGCAGCCCGTCGCGCATTCCCACGCCAAGCACAGCACCTTCAACGGCAACCCGTTTATGGTGGGTTCGCTGGCGCGCCTGACCGTAAATCCGAGCCGGATCACGGAGGGTTCCGCCACGGCCTCCGGGCGGCTGAAGCTTTCCATCCCCTCCGACAATCCCATGGACAACAACAAAGCTCAGGCCGTGGAGCTGGTCAACGACCTGGGGCTGGCCCTCGACATGGTGGAACGGCTGATCCATGACGGCGTCAAGGACGAAGGCTGCGTCCCCGTGACTCCCCGCGCCGGAACCGGGGTGGGCATTACGGAAGCCCCGCGCGGGCTGCTGGTCCACAGCTACACCTATGACGACCAGGGCTGCGTGGTATCGGCGGACGTGATCACGCCCACCGCCATGAACGCCGCCAGCCTGGAGCAGCACCTCCGCAAAACCGTTGAACAAAGTGCGGAGCGCGATGAAGCCACGCTCAAGAAGAAGCTCCAGATGATCGCGCGCGCTTATGATCCTTGTATTTCCTGCTCCGTGCACTTGATACGGAGATGAAGCCCGACCTGGTGATCGGCCTCGGCAACCCGCTGATGGGGGATGACGGGGCCGGCGCCGCGGCCGCCGAAGTTCTCGCCAACGATCGCCGACTGGCGCGCCGGGTCGATGTGATTTCCGCCGATACCGACGTGTTGAGCTGCGCCAACCGGATGGAGCGCCGCCGCCGCGTCTTGCTCATCGACGCCGTTCAAGGCGATGTCCCCGGAAACGTTTCCGTGCTGCGCGAATCCCCGTCTGTCGACGGGCAGCAGCACGCGCATCATCTCTCGGCCCCTGCTATGCTTGCCCTGCTCCGCCAGGTAACCCCCACGCTTCGCGACACGGAGTTCATCTGGATTCTGGTTACGGTCAGTTCAGCCAGCGTGGGGATGCAACTTTCCCCGGAAGCCGCCACCGCCATCCCGAAAGTAGTGGAACGGGTGCGTCAGGAATTGAGACGGCGGTAGTTATTGGACGTGGTAGCATAAGTGCGGGCTGTATGCGCCGGCCGGTGTCTCTGCTCTTTCTTGCCGTCTTCTTGTTGCCCGCGCAGGACCTCCCGCCTGAGGTCCTCACGCTGGCGCGCATCCGCGACCGCGTGCGGGAAGCCGTCGAACGGCTGCCGGACTGCACCTGTGTCGAGACCGTGGCCCGCTTCCGGAAGCCCTCCGGTAAACAGCTCAAGCCCTTGGACCGCGCAGTTCTGCAGATTCTGTTTAGCGGCGGCAAAGAGCTGTTCGCTTTCCCCGGCGATTCGCACTGGGAAACCAGCCCGTTCGCCTTCGTGACCAGCGGCATGATGAGCAGTGGCCTCTTCGCGCTGCATCTCAGAGCCATCTTCCTCGACAGCCGGCCCATCATCAAGTACCAGGGCGACGAGTCCCCCACCGGGCGTCGCGAAGCCCGCTACGATTTCCACATATCGCGGATGGCGAGCGGCTATAAGATCCAACACGCGGCTGCTTCCGGCGTGGTGGCCATGCGCGGTTCCTTCTGGGCCGATCCGGAAACTTACGATCTTCGCCGGCTGGAGTTTCACGCCGACGAGATTCCGCCCGAGCTACCCTATGCCGATATCTCCACCGCCATCTACTACAATCGCGTACGCATCGGCGAGCGCGACGTCCTGTTGCCGCAGACCGCCGATGTGCGGACCACAGAGTTGAATGGCGAGGAGAACCGGGACCTCATCGAATTCACTCACTGCCAGGGATTCCATGCCGAAAGCACGCTGGTTTTCGGCGCGCCCCGCGATACCGCGGCTTCCCAGAGCCCCGCCGCAACTTCGCCCCAGCCGGCCGCGGCGGAAGCCACGCTGCCGCCGGATCTCGGCATCACGGTCGCTTTGAGTGCTCCCGTTGACGATCGCGCCACCGTCGGATCGCTCATCCAAGGGAAGGTGGCGGGCAGCGTAATGCAAAAGGGGACGGTGCTGGTTCCGGAGGGCGCCCTGGTCGAAGGCCGCATCCGCCGCCTGGAGCGCTATTCCGACGCCGGCGACTACTTCATCGTGGCGTTGGAATTCACCCGCCTCGAAACGCCCGGCGGAAACCTGCGCTTCTACGCGGACCTCCAGGATGTCGACCGCCGCGAAGGCGCCGAAATGGTGCTCACCAATGTTACGCGCCTGCAGCCGGGCGGGTTCCAGTCCGCCGGTCGGAGAGCTGGCACGGTGACCTTGGACAACCCGTACAGCCAGCGGATCTGGACGCACCAGATACCCGGCGTGGGCACGTTTTTCGTCCGCGGCTCCAGTTTTTCTCTGCCGTCCGGTTTCAAGACGGTCTGGAAGACGCAGCTTTACCCGCTGCAATCCCCGCCAGTCCGATAAATCTCACCCCTACACCCCCACGCCCACGCGCCAGAGCAGATATCCCACCGCCTGTTTGACGTAGTTCCAGCGGTCGTGCAGCGGTTCCGGGTTGTGCTCTTTGCGCGGTGAACCGTAGGCCTTCAAGCCGCGGGATTCGAGCATCTGCTTGACGCGATAAATGTGGTAACCGTCGCTCACCACGATGGCGGAATTGAGGCCCATGCGGCGCATGATTTCGCACGCCAGGGTTGTGGAATGCACCGTGCTCTCGCCCTCGGTTTCCACAATGACGGCCTCGGGCGGCACGCCCCGGCCGATCAGGTAGGAGCGGCCCACGCCGCCTTCGGTAAACACCAGTTCGCCGCCGGCGCCGCCAGTGGTCATGATCTGGGGAGCCAGCCTGCGGTTGTACAGTTCCAGCGCGTGGTCCAGCCGCGCGCGAAACACCTGCGAAGGCCGCCCCCGATACTCGGCCGCGCCCAGCACCAGGATCACATCCGCCGGTTGCGCTTCCTCGCGCGTGGCTTGCTGCCCGATGCGCACCGAGAGGCAACCGACGGCGACCATCAGTCCCGCCAGTGCCGCCGCCATGGCGCCCCATACGGCCCGCTTTAGGTGCGGTATTCTGAACATTCGGAAACCTTATTGTAATCAGATGGCGAAGGCTGAGACGATCGCAAGCGCCGCCAACCCGCTGCTCAAGGACGTGCGGCGCGCCATCGCGCGCGGCGCGCTCACCGAGCAGGGTTGGTGCGTAGCGGAGACCTTTCACCTGCTGGAAGAGGCGCTGCGCAGCGATTGCGAAGTGAAGATCGTGCTGGCCGCCGAGTCCGTGCGGTCGGCCGCCGAGGCGCACGTCCGGCGGCTGGCGGGCGTCAAGGTGGTGGTCTTGCCGGACGCGCTGCTCCAGAGCGTTTCCGGAACCGAGACCAGCCAGGGGGTGATGGCCCTGGTTAAACCGCCGGTCTGGAAGCTCGAGCAGTTGTTCCGCGGCTGCCCGCTGGTGGTGGTGCTCGATGGATTGCAGGATCCCGGTAACGCCGGCGCCATCGCGCGCGCCGCCGAGGCTTTCGGCTCTACCGGCCTCCTGTTTCTGAAAGGCACCGTAAGCCCGTATAATCCCAAGACGCTGCGCGCTTCCGCCGGCTCGCTGTTCCGCATCCCGTTTCTCCATGGCGTGGACGCCGCCCTGGCGCGCGCCGCTCTCCGCCAGAACAAGGTCGAGTTGTATGCCGGGGTTCCGGCGCGTGCCGGCGCCGCGGTGCGCTCGCTGGCGGATGCCGATCTCTCCGGACGATGCGGCCTGGTCATCGGCAACGAGGCGCGCGGCGTCGGCGCGGAGCTGCGCTCGGCCGCGCTCGATATTTCGATCCCCACGGTGGGAGTGGAATCGCTCAACGCCGCGGTGGCCGCCGGCATCCTGCTTTACGAAGCGCGGCGGCAGAGAGCGTTGCGGCCGTGAGCCTGTTCGACTCCACGCCGCCGAGTGGCCCAGAGGGCAAGCCCGAAACACACGGCCAGCGCCCTCTGGCTGAGCGTATGCGTCCCGAGCGGCTCGAAGACTTCATCGGGCAGGAGCATATTCTCGGGCCGGACAAACCTTTGCGTCGCCAGATCGAGCGCGATGAGCTCTCCTCCATCATCCTCTGGGGACCGCCCGGCACGGGCAAGACGACGCTGGCCAAACTCATCGCTCGCATCACGCGCTGCGAGTTCATTCCGTTCAGCGCCGTCCTCAGCGGCATCAAGGAAATCAAAGCGGTGATGGTTGACGCGGAGCGGCTGCGGCGGGTGGGTCGCCGCACCATCCTGTTCATCGATGAGATCCATCGGTTCAACAAGGCGCAGCAGGACGCTTTTCTGCCCTACGTCGAGCGCGGCGACATTATCCTCATCGGCGCCACCACCGAGAACCCTTCCTTTGAAGTGATCTCGGCGCTGCTTTCCCGCTCCCGCGTCTACGCACTCCGCGGGCTCACCGTGCCGGAAATCGTGACCCTGCTCAAACGCGCTCTCCCTGTGGTGGGCCTCCAGGCGCCCGAGGAACTGCTCGAGCAGATCGCCATCTACTCCAACGGCGATGCGCGCCAGGCGTACAACACCCTGGAAGCGGCGGCGGCCGGGGCGCCCTCTGGGCCCGGAAGCGAGCTCACCCTCTCCGCCGTTCAGGACGCTATGAACCGCAAGACGCTGCTCTACGACAAGGGCGGCGAAGAACACTATAACGTGATTTCTGCATTGCACAAGTCGGTGCGGTCGAGCGACGTGGATGCCGCGCTGTACTGGCTCACCCGCATGCTCGAAGGCGGCGAGGACCGCCTCTACATCGCGCGCCGGCTGATCCGCATGGCCATCGAAGACATCAGCCTGGCCGACCCGCGCGCTCTGGAGCAGGCCGTGGCGGCCATGCAGGCGGTTCACTTTCTCGGGATACCCGAAGGCGACCTGGCGCTGGCGCAGGCGGCCATCTATCTATGCGTGGCGCCGAAATCCGACTCCGCTTATCGCGCCATGAACGCGGTGCATGAGGATGTCGAGCAAACCATCGCCGAGCCGGTCCCCATGAACCTCCGCAACCCCGTGACGCGCCACATGAAAGAGTGGGGCTACGGCCAAGGCTACCAGCACGCGCACCAGTTTGAGGACGCCATCGTCGATATGGAATGCCTGCCGCCGTCTCTGGCGGGACGGCGCTATTACTTCCCCACTGGCCGCGGCCTGGAGAAGCGCATTGGGGAGAGGCTGGAAGAGATCCGGCGGCTCCGGCAGTCGCCGAACCGCGGCCATTAGCGCTGGGCTGCCGCACGGGCGGGAACGCCAGGACGTGGGACTCTCTCCGGAGTCGATACCCTCATTTGAGGGCATTCCTCCATTTGTCTGAGGGATAGAGAAAGACCCACATTATCGGGAGAAAGGTATTGCATCCGACGAATCGCGATGCTACACTGGTCATGGTGGAACTAGTACCATAACGGACGTTAATATCATATTTTTTTAGGTTTAGAATGATCGCGAGTTTCTTAATAATTGGGTTCTCAGTACTCCTTTTAGCGTATTGGTTCCGCTATAGCTGCATTCTGTTGCTCCGCGCTCATGCGGAGCGGACGGCTTCGGCGTCGGCCGTGCCGGATATCCGGTTCTGTTTCGCGGAGGTGCAGGCTCAGCTTAGAACCGCCGAGGTACTGGACCCGCTACTCCTTTCGTTGCAACGCGACCACGAAATTCTCATCTATTTGTTGCAACACGCCGCCGGCCTCAGCCTGGAATCTTTTGAAGACCGTCTCCTGGTGCTGGACTACAAAGTGATGCAGTGGTGGTATCGCCTGACCAGGGTTGCCGCGCCGCGGCAGGCCCGGCAGGCGCTGTACGAAATGGCGTCGATTCTGAACGTGCTGGCCCAGAAAATGGGCGAACAGGCCGGCGTTCAGAACGAAGCGTAAGCGCGGCCCACCCCCAGTTCGCTCCTCTCTCCTCTCTGTGCGCGTCCCTCTGCCATGGGCCATGGGGATGTGCCGTCCGGCGTGATCTACAATGAGAAACGTGGGATCCGAAGCGGCACTCCAACTCGCCGTCGAGCGGCTCGACGCGGTCCGCCGGGAGATCGCTAAAGTCATCGTAGGGCAGGACGATGTCGTGGAAGGCGTGCTGATTTGCCTGCTGGCATCCGGGCATGTGCTTCTGGAAGGCGTTCCCGGGCTGGGCAAGACCACGCTGCTCCGCACTCTGGCGCGGACTTTGCAACTGAAATATTCCCGAATCCAGTTCACGCCGGACCTCATGCCAGCCGATATCGTGGGCAGCATGATGATCGAAACCGGCGACCGGGGCGCCAAATCTCTGCGTTTCCAGCCCGGCCCCATCTTCGCCAACCTGGTCTTGGCCGATGAGATCAACCGCGCTACACCCAAAACGCAGTCGGCGCTGCTCGAAGCCATGCAGGAGCGCACCGTCACCAGCGGCACCGCTACCCACCATCTGGACCGCCCCTTCCTGGTGATGGCCACGCAGAACCCCATCGAGATGGAGGGCACTTACCCGCTGCCCGAAGCGCAGCTCGACCGCTTCCTCATGAAGATTCTGGTCACCTATCCGAGCCGCGAGGAATTGCATGGCATCATCGAGCGCACCATCCAAAAGGAAAAGCAGGTTCCGGTTGCCGTAATGGATCGGGAAGCCATTTTGGAAGTCCGCTCGGTTTGCCGCGAGGTGCTGGTGGCGCCCCACGTGCGCGAGTACGCTGTGCAGCTTGTGATGGCCACGCAGCCCGAGCAGAAGGAGGCGCACGAGCTGGCCAAAAAGTATATCCGCTACGGCAGTTCGCCGCGCGGCGCCCAGGGGGTGGTGGAATGCGGGCGGGTGCTGGCGCTGATGCGCGGCCGGTTCCACCTGGCCATCGAGGACGTGCGGCACGTCGCCCCCGCGGTGCTGCGCCATCGCATCATCCTCAACTTCGACGCTCACGCCGACGGCCAGACGCCGGAAACCATCCTCGACGCCATCATCCAGGGAGTAACCGCGCGGGCTTCCGTCGCGTAGGTATCGCATGGCATCGCCCCCGTTATTGGAGCGCGAGTTCCTGGAAAAGCTCGAACGCCTCACCATCCACTGGCAGAAATCCTTCGCCGGTCTGGTGGGCGGCCATAATGTGTCGCGCTTCGCCGGCGCCGGGCAGGAGTTCCTCGACCACCGCACTTTTCATCACGGTGACGACCTGCGCGCCGTCAACTGGCGCGCTTACCTGCGCCTGGAAAAGCTCTTCCTCAAGATGTTCCAGGTAGAGCCGCGCGTGCCCGTCCGCCTGCTGCTCGATTCGAGCGGTTCCATGACGGCTCACGGCGGGCGGAAATTCGATTACGCGCGGAAACTGGCGGGCGCGCTCTGCTTCGTCGGGCTGGTGCGGCTCGATTCGATCTCGATCCACGGCTTCTCCAACCGCCTGGCGCGGCGCATTTTCTCGACCGGCGGGCGGTACCGCTTCCCCGGCGTGATGGACGGCCTGGCCTCGCTCGCGCCGGGCGGCCCCACCAGCTATCACGCGTTGGTCCGCGACTTCATAGGCACGTACTCGCAACGCGGGCTGGTCATCGTCATCTCGGATTTTCTGGACGACAACGGCTGCGAGCGGGCGCTCCAGTACCTGGCCGATTTCGGCCACGAGCTGATGCTGCTCCAGATATGGGCCGAGGAAGACCGCACGCCTCCATGGACCGGCGAACTGGAGCTGCGCGACGCCGAAACGGGGGCGGCCCTCAAGCTGGATTTCGACGAGGCCGCGCGCGCCCGATACACCCGCGCCTTCGACGAGTATTGCTCCGCAATCGAGACCGTGGCGATGCGCAGCGGCGGGCGCTACGCCGGCATCGCCACCTCGCAATCGCTCGAGAGCGTGCTCTTCGGGGAGCTGATCCGCGTGCGGGGGATTGCATGAGCTGGGGCCGGGCATGTACCTTCTGAATCTTTCGCTGGCGCAGTTCTTGACTATCTTCGGCTCCGTTTCCGCCCTCGCCGTAGCGCTTTACCTGCTCGACCGGTCGCGCCACCGCCAGGTGGTTTCCACGCTGCGCTTCTGGGTGGCGGCCGGGCAACCCGCGGTGGCCGCGCGACGGCGGCGCATCCAACAGCCGTGGTCGTTGATTCTGCAACTGGCCGGCATGGCACTGCTGACGCTGGCCATGGCGCAGTTGCGCTGGGGTGCGCCCGCGCTGGCCGGAAGGGACCACGTTCTCATCCTCGAAACCTCGGCCTGGATGGCGGCGCGCTCCGGCAATCGCACTCTCATGGACCTGGCCCGCGACCGCGCGCGCCAGTATCTTCGCGCCCTTCCCGCGCGCGACCGCGTCATGCTGGTGCGCGCCGACGCCCTGGCCACTCCCGCCACGGCCTTTGAGCCGGACCGCCGCAAGCTGGAAGCGGCCATAGCGGCTTCCCAGCCCGGCGCCACCGCTCTCGATCTCGATCAGGCGCTGGCATTCGCGCGCCACATCCAATCTCAGGAAGGCCGGCGCGCGGGAGAGATCGCGGTCGTCGCGACCGGGCGCACGGCCGGGCGCGATCCCGGCGCCCCGCCGCCACCCCGCAACCTTCGCGTGCTCTTGGTGCCGGATGCCATCGAGAACTGCGGCCTGCGCAAGGTGGGCGCGCGGCGCTCCGCCACCGACCCCGGCCTGTGGGAGATCTACGTCTCCGCGCGCAACTACGGAACCGTGGCTCGCACCGTGACGCTCTCGCTCGACTTTGGGCCGCCGGGTGAAGCGGGCAAGGTGGCGGCGGGATCGCGCCGTCTTCTGCTGCCACCGGGCGGCGATGCGGAAGCCAGTTTCGAATACCGCACTGCCGCCGCGGGAATCCTGGGTGCGAGCCTTTCACCGCACGACGCTTTCTCCGCCGATGACCGCGTGTCGCTCGATCTGCCGCCGCTCGCCGTGCTTCCCGTGACCGTCTATTCCAACGAGCCCGATTTGCTGCGCCCCGTTCTCTCGGCTACTCCGCGGGTTGCCGCGGTCTATCGCAAGCCGGAGGAATACCGCACCGATGATCGGGGCCTGGTGATCCTCGACCGCTTCATTCCGCCCCAGCGTCCGGCCGCCGATTCCATCTGGATCGACCCTCCGGCGCAGGGCTCGCCGGTGCCCATCCGCTGCACTGTGGAACAAGCGCCGTTCGAGCGCTGGGATACCGGCAATCCCGTAGCCGCCGGGCTCCGCGCCAAGGACTTCAAGCTGGAGAAGGCCTCGGTTTTCGAAACTGCACCTACGGACTTGCGCATCGGCGAGGTCGCCGCCGGACCGGTGATCGTGGCACGGCCCGGCAACCCCAAGATGGCGGTTTTCGGCTTCCATCCCGCGCTTTCCGGCATGCGCTACGAGCTGGCCACACCGCTGCTTTTCGCCAACCTGCTGCGATGGGTGTCGCCGGAAATCTTCCGCCAGTGGGAAATCGCCGGCGGCAGCGCGGGAACGGTCAATCTCCAACTGGATCCGGACACCGCGCCGGCGAACGTCAAGGTCATCTCGGAAGACGGCTCGCCCGTGCCCTTCACGGTGCACGAAGGCACCCTGAACTTCTTTGCCGGCCGGCCCGGCGGCGTGCGCGTGCTGGCCGGCGACCGGGAGTACGTTTATTCGCTCACTCTTCCCCAGCTCTGGGATAGCCAGTGGGAGCCGCCCGCCGCCGCGCGCCGCGGCCTTCCCCGTTGGCAGCCGGTCGTGGAGGGATCGCGCGATTTGTGGCCGTGGCTGGCCATCGCCGGCGGCTTGGGGCTGCTGCTTGAATGGCTGCTCTACGGAAGGTTCCGGCGCGGTTCCGCGCGACGTTCCGGCCTGCTGCTCAAAGCCGGTACCATGGCCGCCATCCTGCTGGCGCTGGCCGCGCCGCCCATCGCCGTCTACCGGACCAAGGTCGCCGTGGCCGTGTTGGCGGACACTTCGGCCAGCGTGTCCGCGGAAGACCTGCGGACCGAATCGGCGCTCACCAGCCAGGTGGAGCGCGCGCGTGGCCGCCACTGGACGCGCGTCATCCCCTTCGCCCGCGTCACACGCAACGCCGCCCCCGAGGAACACCCCAACGACGGCTGGCGCCTGCGACGCACTGCCGGCGCCGCGGGTCGCTCCACCGACCTCGAATCCGCCATCCGCGATGGTGCCGCCTCGCTGCCCGCCGGCATGTTGCCGCGCCTCCTGCTGATCTCCGACGGAAATGAGAACCTGGGCAGCGTGGCGCGCGCCATCTGGCAGGCGCAGCAGCTTGGCGTCCCCATCGATACCATACCGCTGGCCGGCCGTGCCCAACCCGGGCTGCGGCTTAATTCCATTGCCATTCCGGGTCAGGTTTTCAGCGGTGAGCGCTTCACAATTGACGTGACGCTGGAATCGCCTGCCTCGCGGCGAGCCACCATCGAGATGGCGGCCGACGGCAAATCCATCGGCTCGAGCCAGGTGGAGCTTGTGCCCGGTCCCAATCGCCTGCGGCTTAACGCCAGCGTCAACGCGGTGGGAGCGATTGCGCTGGCCGGGAGGATCTCCGCCGGCGATCTGGGCGAGACGCGCTTCGAAAACGCCGTCACGCTGCGGCGTCCCCGCGTGCTCTTGGTTTCGCGCGACCCCGCGGCCAGCGAGCAGCACCTTCTGCGCACGCTCGAGGCCAACCAGTTCGAGGTCGAGCCAGCGCCCGGCGGCGTCCCGGAGAAGCTCGACGATTACCAGCTCGTGGTCATCAATAACTGGGATTTCCGCGCCATTCCCGCCGCGCGCAAGGCCGCGCTCGAAGATTTCGTAAAACAGGGCGGGGGCTTGCTCTGGATCGCCGGCGAGCGCAACGTCTACGTCGAGAAAAAGGGCGAAGAGGACCCCTTGGAACGCGCGCTCCCCGCCCGGCTTGCGCCGCCGCGCTCGCCCGAAGGCACCGCCGTGGTCCTGGTCCTGGATAAATCGTCTTCCATGGAAGGCCGCAAGATCGAGCTGGCGCGGCTGGCCGCCATCGGAGTGGTCGAGAACCTGCGGCCCATCGACCTGGTGGGCGTGCTCATCTTCGACAATTCGTTCCAGTGGGCCGTGCCCATTCACAAGGCCGAAGACCGCGCCTTTATCGAGCAACTGATCTCCGGCATCGTGGCCGATGGTGGCACTCAGATCGCACCCGCGCTCACGGAGGCCTACCGGCGCATTCTCCCGCAGCCCGCCGCCTATAAGCACATCGTGCTCCTCACCGACGGTATTTCGGAGGAAGGCGACAGCTTCCAACTCACCAGGCAAGCGCTCGCCAACCATGTCACCATTTCCACCGTCGGCCTGGGGCAGGACGTGAACCGCCCGTTTCTGGAAAAGGTGGCCTCCAGCGCCGATGGCAAATCGTACCTCCTGAATGACCCTTCCGGCCTCGAGCAGATTCTGCTGCGCGACGTGGAGGAGCACACCGGCCTCACGACGGTGGAGAAATCGATCGCGCCGAAAATCGTCAAGCAGGCCGAAATCCTGGATGGAGTCGGCATGGAAAATGCGCCCGCGCTGCGCGGGTACGTGCGGTTCGAGGCGCGTCCGGCGTCGGACACCATCTTGACCGCCGGCGGTCGCGACCCGCTCTTGGTGCGCTGGCAATATGGTTTGGGACGCGCGGCCGTATTCACTTCCGACGCCAAGAACCGCTGGGCCGTGAACTGGGTGACCTGGCCGGGCTTCGACCGGCTGTGGGCCAACATCTTCCGCGACATCCTTCCACGCGCTTCTCAAACCGAAACCGCAGCCGATTTCGACCGCGCCTCCAACGAGCTGGTGGTGGACTATCATTTTTTGCTCTCGCAGGACGCCCCGCCCCCCGACATCTTCGTTTTCGGACCCAACGGCTTCCGAGCGCCGCTGAAGGTCGGCAAGGTGGCCGCGGGCCATTATCGCGGGCGCCTGGCCATCGGCCAGAACCAGGGGCTTTTCCGGGTGCGCCCGCTGGCGGAGTCGCGCGCCTTTCCCGAGGTGGGTTTCTATCGCCAGGAAGACGAGCTGCGCGAATACGGCAATAACGAAACGTTGTTGCGCCAGGTAGCCGCGGCCACCGGCGGCCGCTTCAACCCCGCGCCGCGCGAGGTCTTCGATGCCGGCGGCCGGAGCATCCGCTCGACCATGGAATTGTGGCCGGGCCTCCTGGCACTGGCCATCGCCCTGAACCTGGCGGAATTGATTCTGCGCAAATGGAAAGGTCTCAAACTGACATGAGGATTCAACGACTCGGCTCCGCGGGGCCGCAAGTTTCCGCCCTCGCATTAGGCACGATGGGAATGTCCGATTGGTACGGACCCGCCGATGAGACGGAGAGCATCGCCACCATCCATGCGGCCATCGACGCCGGCATCAACTTGCTGGATACCGCCGACTTCTATGGCATGGGCCATAACGAGATGCTGCTGGCGCGCGCCCTCGAGGGCCGGCGGGACCGGGTGCTTCTTTCCGTGAAGTTTGGCGCCATGCGCGCCCCCGGCGGCGCGTTCATCGGCGTGGACGGCCGTCCCCAGGCCGTCAAAAACTTCGCGGCCTATAGTCTGCGGCGTCTCAAGACCGATCGCATCGACATCTATCGTCTGACGCGCCTGGACCCCGCGGTTCCCATCGAAGATACCGTAGGCGCTATTGCCGATCTGATCCAGGGCGGATATGTTCGCTTCGTGGGTCTCTCGGAAGCCGGCGCTGCGACTGTGCGCCGCGCCCATGCCGTGCATCCGATCTGCGACTTGCAGATCGAATACTCGCTCATAAGCCGCGGCATCGAGAAAGCCATCCTGCCGGCGGTGCGCGAACTGGGAATCGCCGTCACCGCGTACGGTGTGCTCTCACGGGGCCTGCTGACCGGTTCGCAGCCACGCGAACAAAGCGACATCCGCGCGCGTCTGCCACGGTTCACCGGGACGAACTACGAGCAGAACCGGCCATTGATCGGCGCGCTGGCTCGTCTGGCGGAGGAGAAAAGTACGACGCCGGCCCAGCTCGCCATTGCCTGGGTCCTGAGCAAGGGCAGCGGCATCGTCCCCGTGATCGGCGCGCGCACGCGGGCGCAACTGGCGGATTCGATGGGGGCGCTCGATCTTACGCTATCGGCCGGTGACATTGCCCGCCTGGAGGAAATCTGCGATCACTCGCGCGTCGCCGGAACCAGGTATGATGCCGCCCAAATGAAGATGCTCGATAGCGAACGGTGAGGCGGCCCTTCCACGCAAACTGCGGGAAGAGCCGCCTGATCTAACCTTACCGGCACAGCGGCCGGACACGGGTGAACGTTAATCTGCCAGCCGCTTGGCAGTGGCTTCGGTAACCATCGGCGAACCATCGCGACCCGGACGAGAGATCTTCAACTTCAACTCGTTGCCGGAAACCGTGCCGGTGTACTCCGACGTCATCGAATTGCCGCCCATCTGCATGGCGATCTTGAAAGAGATGTTGTCGCCATCGACCTTGCCTTCGGAGATCTGGGTTTCCATGGGGTCGCCGCCGCCGCGGCCAGGCCTCACCATACTGCCAGTCAGCGTGCTTCCATTGGCCTTCAGGTTAAGCGTCACCTGGGTAGGGTTTCCACCCCCCCTGCCGGCTTGCTCGTATACCCACTTGCCGGTGACATCCGCCGCCATCGCGGCGAACGCTACAACAAGCAGAATCGTAACTACAAAGAACAGCTTTTTGGTCATAGTAACTCATAGGCGTCGCCCCACACCCGGATGTTACCCTCCGTGGTGGTATCCGGCTAATAAACACAAATACTTGAGAAACCCCACGGCATTGCCCACCATACAGAGGGGAGTAGTTTACACGGCGCGGCCATCCGCTGCCATGAACCACGACGAGTCTTGGGGAACAACCCGCGGCCGGGTGGAAGTCCTGGTCCTCGAAGACAATCCGGGCGATGCCCGGTTGCTCCATGCCGAGTTCAGCGGCGAAGTTCTGATTGACGCCCATCTTACCATCGCTCCCCGTCTCTCCGATGGCTTGCACCTGCTGGCCAGCCGCGAGTTCGATGCCGTTCTGCTCAACCTCGACCTCCCCGGCAGCCGCGGCATGGAGACCTTCGAACGCCTCCGCGCCGCCGTGCCCGAAGTGCCCCTGATCGTTTATACCGGCGTCCACGACGACGAGGTCGCGTTGCGCGCGCTGCGCGGCGGCGCTCAGGATTACTTGGTCAAGGGCCCCGGCATCGGGCCGTTGCTGGCTCGCGCCGTCCACTTCGCCGTCGAACGCCACCGCGTGCGCGCGGAACTCGATCTGCGCGCCGCCCGCCTGGAGAAAAACCGGGAGGCCTTGCGGAACATCGTCGAAGCCAGCGCGGACGTCATCCTGATCCTCGACCGTTCCGGCGCGGTGCGCTTTGTCAACCGCGGCGCTGAGAAGATGTACGGCCGCTCGGCCGCCGATCTGGTGGGCCAAGCCGGCGGCTTCGTCATCCAGCCCGGCACGGCCGAGATCGATATCCCGCTCCCCGGCGGCACGGCGCGAACCGCCGAGGTGCGCGTGGTCGAGATCGAGTGGGACGAAGAGCCGGCCTCCCTGATCCTGCTCCACGATGTTACCGAGCGCAAGCTCGCGCAGCAGCAGATCGAAGCCCAGAATGTTCTCCTCGAAGATCTCGTCCGCGAGCGCACCGCCGAACTGGTTGCCGCCAATTCGGAAATCGAGGCATTTGCCGACTCCGTCTCCCACGATCTGCGCGCCCCGTTGCGCCATATCAAGGGCTTCACCCAGATGCTCGAAGAGGAAGCCGGCGCCGGCCTGGATGCGTCCGCGCAGACGCTGCTGGCCCGCATACTGCGTTCCGTCGAGCAAATGCGGAAGCTGATTGACGATCTGCTGGGGTTCTCCCGATTGGGGAGTTGCCCGGTCTCCAGGCAACCCGTGGCTCTCGGCCCCCTGGTGACCGGGGTGATCGAAGAACTTGCGCCCGAAACCCAGGGACGGCCCGTCGAGTGGTCGGTTGCCGGCCTGCCTTCGCTCGATGCCGACCCCAGCCTGCTCCGCGTCGTGCTGGTCAACCTGCTCTCCAACGCCCTGAAGTTTACGCGCGGCCGCGACCCCGCCCGCATCGAGGTCTTTCCCACTGCCGACGGCCACGCCGCGCCCGTTATCGCCGTGCGCGACAATGGCGTCGGCTTCGCCGCGGAACATGCCCAACGCTTGTTCGGCGTCTTCCAGCGCCTGCACTCCCAGACCGAATTTGAAGGCACCGGGGTCGGCCTCGCCACCGTCAAACGCATCGTCACCAGGCACGGCGGGCGCATCTGGGCCGAAGCCGTACCGGGCGTGGGCGCTACCTTCTTCTTCTCGCTCGGCCCGGGGGAAACCCCACCCGCCCGGCCATCCTGAAAGCCGGCGCTACACATCTTGCCATCCGGGTCGATGAGTACCAGTGTGAAAAGCCGGAGCGTATGAAGGTAAGCACCAGTTGGCCTGTGTTGGTGGCGGAAGACAGTCCAGCCGATTTTCTCCTCCTCCAAGCGGCCTGGACGCGGGCCGGCAACGGGCACACCCTGCTGTGCGAACCCGACGGCACCGCGCTGCTCCAACGCCTGCGTCTCCCGGGTATGCGCGCGGCCCTGGTCTTGATGGACGTGAACATGCCTCGAATGAACGGCCTGGAAGCCCTCGCGGAAATAAAAGCCGACCCCCGCCTGGCTGCCACCCCAGTGGTCATGTTCAGCGTGTCGCGCAACGATGGGGATGTCCGCCGCGCCTACCAGTTGGGCGCCTCCTCTTACGTCGTCAAGCCCATCGGCCTGCACGAGTTGGTAAGCGCGGTCACCCTCATCCGCACCTACTGGCTGGGATTAGTCGAGGCGCCTGAATGAATCCGGAATCCGCAATCCAGGTCCTCATGATCGATGACGACGAAAACGACGCCATGCTGGTCCGCCACATGGTCGGCAAGATACCGGATGCCGGCTGCCATCTCCACTGGGCCGGATCCTACGAGCAAGGGCTCAAGGCGCTGGGGGAAATCGACTGGGATCTCTGCCTGGTCGATTACCAGTTGGGCGCGCACACCGGCGTGGAGATCGTCATGGAATCGCGCGCCCGCGGCGTCGATTGCCCGTTCCTGCTGCTCACCGGAGTCGGCAACCGCAGCATCGATTTGCTGGCCATGCGGGCCGGGGTGGTGGGGTACCTGGAAAAAAGCCGCCTCTGCCCGCTGGAACTGGAACGGGCCATTCGTTACGCCATCGGCACCCGGGCGGCGCACCAGGAGCCCGCCAGCCCCGCGTTCAGCCGCATCCCCCCCGAAATCGTCGAAGCTCTGACAGCCGGCTTCGACTCCCATAACCCTTTCGTGGTGATTGCTCTTATGCTGGACCGCGACTCCGTGCTCCGCAACCGCCTCAGTGCGAGCCATGTCGAGCACATCAACGCCGATCTCGAGGCCTTGCTCCGCGCCCGCATCTCCAGCGGCGAAACCCTGTTCCGCCCCAGCGAGGGCGCCCTCCTTGTGGTTTCCAGCACGCAGGACGCGCGTGAGGGGCGGCAGTTCCTGGCGCTGCTGCTCTCCGAGCCGCTGGCCGTGTCCGGAGGCGACCGCAGCCGGACCGTCTCCTTGCAGGCCCTCCTGCGGCGCAACGTTTTCAACTCCTCCGGCTACCTCTGCGCCACCGCGCTCATCGCCGACCTGGACACCTTCTTCGCCACTGGCCCGCGGCTCCCCGGCCCGGACTTCAGGAGTTTCTGAGATGCCGCCTCTTCCGCCCGCCCTGTTCGTGGCCGCCTTTGCCGCCGCCACGCTGGCCGCGATCGTCGAGGGTTCCCAGGACGCCATCGTCGCCACCACCATCGATGGCGTGGTTACCTACTGGAATGAGGCGGCCGAACACCTGTTCGGTTACTCCGCCGCGGAAATGATCGGCCAGGCCATCGGCCGCTTGATACCGCCCGGCCACGGCGGCAAAGAGGACAGCATCCTCCAGGACATTCGCTCCGGCGAGCGCATCGAACACTGCGAGACGCTCCGCCTCACCAAGGATGGGGGCCTGGTCGACGTGTCGCTTTCAGTCTCTCCTATCAGGGATGCTTCCGGGCAGATTATCGGATTGGCCAGGATCTCCCGCGACATTACCGAGCAGAAGCGCGTCCGGCGCGACCTCGACCGGTTGCGCTGGATGCTGTCTCCCCCGGCGGGGGCGCACGCTCCCGAGTTGCCCGCTCAGGGCCCCGCCGAGCGCAACACGGCGCGCAGCACGGTTGTAATGTTGCCCCGAACGTTGCGGGGGACCGCCTGCCGCCTCGGCGAGCGCAACACGGCGCGCCTGGTTCTCGACGCCGCCGGCAATTCCCTCCTGTCCGGGATCGCCGCCGATTTTCACGTCCTCATGGGCACCTGGTTCGCCGTGCACGAGGCCAACGGCGATCTCTCGTACAGCGTGCTGGTCTCCGACTGGTGCCGGTTCCTGGATGCCGGTTCCATCCAACGCTGCGCCGCGACCGGCGTCTGCGAGCCCCAATCCTGCTGCAAGTGGCTATGCCGCGGATCCCCAGCCAAGGAGGCTTCCATGGAGATCATGGCGCACGGCGAACCCGTGGATCTCCAGTGTCTCGACGGGCTTCGCATGTACGCCGTTCCCATCCGCGCCGGCGGCGAGTTGGTGGGGACCATGAGCATGGGGTACGGCGACCCCACCCGCGACCCTTCCCGCCTGGCGCAACTGGCTGAACAGCTCGGCGTCGAGGTCGCGGAGCTGGAAAGCTACGCCGCGGCCTACGAAACACGCCCCCCATTCATCGTCGAGCTGGCCAAGCAGCGCCTGGCCAGTTCCGCCCGCCTGCTGGGCGAAATCGTGCAGCGCCACCGCGGCGAATTGCTCCTCCGCCGCACCAGGGACGACCTCGCGCGCTCCAACCGTGAACTCGAACAGTTCGCCTACGTGGCCTCGCACGACTTGCAGGAGCCGCTCCGCATGGTGGCCAGTTACACCCAACTGCTGGCCCACCGCTACGGCGACAAACTCGACCAGGATGCGCGGGATTTCATCGCTTACGCCGTGGATGGCGCCACCCGCATGAGCCAGTTGATCGAGGACCTGCTGACCTATTCGCGCACCACATCGAATGCCCGCTCCGCGGCCGTGGTGGATACCCGCAACGCCTTCTCGCTGGCGCTGCGCAACCTGCAGGCGGCCATCCTCGAGAGCGGCGCAGAGGTGGTTTGCGGCGACCTGCCTCCCGTGCTGGCCGATGCCGTTCAGATCGTCCAGGTGTTCCAGAACCTGGTGGGTAATGCCATCAAGTTCCGCACCCCGGGCGTGCCGCCGCGCGTGCACATCGAGGCGCGGCGCTCGCCCGATCACCCGCGCCAGTGGCTCTTCCGCGTGGCCGACAACGGCATCGGCATCGACCCCAAGTACTTCGAACGCGTGTTCGTCATCTTTCAACGCCTCCACGCCCGCGAGAAGTACGCCGGCACGGGCATCGGCCTGGCCCTGTGCCAGCGAATTGTCGAGCGCCACAAAGGCCGCATCTGGATCGAATCCGAGCCGGGCAAGGGAACCACATTCCTGTTCACGCTTCCGGAAGTGGATCCGGAGAAGGGAGAACCATGATCAGCGCACCTTTCGACGGCACCGTCATAGACATCCTCCTGATCGAGGACAACCGGGGCGATGCGCGTCTCGCTCAGGAGGCCCTGCGCGACGGCAAGTTCCGCATCGGGTTCCACCACGTCTGGGACGGTGAGGAGGCCATGGACTTCCTGCGCCGCACCGGGAAGCACGCCGGCGCGCCCCGCCCGGACCTGGTTCTGCTCGACCTCAATCTCCCTCGCCTGGACGGCCGCGAGGTGCTGGCGGAAATCAAGGCGGATGCCTCCCTAAGGAGCATCCCCGTGGTGGTCCTCACCACCAGCAGCGCCGAACAGGACGTCTTCCACTCCTATGACCTCCACGCCAACTGCTACATCACCAAGCCCGTCACCATGGTCGACTTCCTCAAAGTGGTAAGTTCCATTCAGGATTTCTGGCTGACCATCGTCAAGCTGCCGGTCGCACCGCCGGCCTAACTGTGGCGCACGCACTCGTGCGTGCCGCGTCGACACTCGTGTCGACGCGAGATTTTTCGCCACTCCATCCCACTGATGTTCCGTATGATCTCCGTTCGCCGCCTGCCGCACCTTTATCCCCAGGGTCGCTGGCTGTTCCTCACCTGGAGCCTTCACGGCGCTGTCCGTCCGTATCGCTTCCCGCCACCCCACAAGGCGTCGGCCAGTCAGGCTTTCGTCTGGCTGGACCGCCAATTGGACATGGCTCGTGCTGGCCCCATGTTCCTTCGCCAGGACGCCATCGCGAACCTGGTGGTAGAGTCCCTGCATCGTGGGGCGGAACTCGGGCATTATGAGCTTGCTTCTTTCGTGGTGATGGCGAACCATGTTCATGTGTTGCTGCTGCCGAAGGTGCCGCCCAGCCGGTTGCTGAAGTCGCTGAAGGGGTGCACCGCGCGCGAGGCGAATCGTCTGCTGGGCAGGACGGGAGAGCCATTCTGGCAGCGGGAAACCTACGATCATTGGGTAAGAGATGGGCGGGAGTGGGAGAGAATTAAGTTCTACATCGAGAATAATCCAGTGAAAGCGGGAGTGGTTTCGCGCGCCGAAGAGTATCGCTGGTCGTCAGAGTGGAACCAGGTGCGCGCCGACACGGCTGTCGGCGCGGCACGCACGAGTGCGTGCGCCACCACGCCGGGTGCGGAGTAGCGGCGGATTACCGGTAGGCGAACAACATGGCGTACAGGATCAGCCCGATCATCAGCAGACCCACGCCCAGCGCGGCGAAGCCCAGCCGCCGCCAGAATCGCGCCGCCTGAGCCGACGGCTCGGGCATCAGGCTCTGCTCCAGTTGGCCGCTTTCCACCAGTTGCTGATACTCCCGCGGACGGTCCCGCTGGAACTCCTCAAGCGGCATGCCGCCCGTGAAAATCACGGTGTCGATGGGGAATTTCTCCGGGCGAAAGTGGGTATTGAAGAAATGCACCACGAAAATGAAGCTCACCGCCAGCAGGGCCTCGTCGCTGTGGATGGTGGTGGCCACATTGACCATCCAACCTGGAAACACCCGCGTGAAAATCTCGGGGAACCACAGCATAAGCCCGGTGCCGCCGATGATGGCAACGCCCCAGAAGACCGCGAAGTAGTCGAACTTCTCCCAGTACGTCCAGCGGCCATACTCCGGCCTCGGGCCGCGGCCCAGAAACCATTTGAGTGAGCCGGTGAATTCGCGCCAGTCCCGCCGGTTGAACAGCATGCTCTCCGGGCCGGCGATGAGCTGCCGCCAGCTCTTGCCGCTCTGCCGGCGCTGCCTTGCCAGGTCGTACAGGTGCAGCCCGAAATACGTGAAGGTCAGAACGGCGCAGAAACGGTGGATCAGCCCCGCCCCCTCGAAGCCTCCCAGCAAGTGGGCCAGCACCTTTGCCCAGCCCGCGTAGGAGAACTTCAGGATCATTCCCGTCAGCGCCAGCCCCAGGAAGCTGGAGACCACCATCAGGTGGAGGTTGCGTTGGAAGGGCTTGAACCGCCGCACGTACATCCCGGTTTCCGGCGGGCCGTTTTTCATCTGCCTGCGGTAATCCAGCGATCGCGGCAGCCAGGCCACGGTATGCGCGCCCGAAATTACCATCGTGCCCACCAGCAGCGAAGTCATCCCCCAGAAGGTGTAGAACAGGAACGGGTACTTGGCCGGGTCGTGGTGCGTGGCGTGCGTCAGGTACCCGGCGAACTGCCGGTGCGATCCCATGTGGCACTTCCCGCACGTGTTGACAATGTTGTTCCGGCTGAGCCGCGATCGCGGGTTGTCCACCGGCAGAATGTCGTGCGCGCCGTGGCAGTCGTAGCACTTGGCGGTCTGCAGATACCCCAGCTTGGAAACCTTCCCATGGAACGTCTCGAAATAGGCTGCCGTGATCTGCTGGTGGCAGCGCCCGCACTGGTCCATAATGTGCAGCCGGAAGTCCGAGAGGTCCGTGCGCTCGATGCTGTGCGCCGAATGGCACTCCGAGCACACCGGCAGGGGCTTCCCGGTCTTGGTCACCTCCGGGCTGTGGACGCTCATGTGGAACATTTCGTAGATGCCGCGGTGGCACTTGGCGCAGGTCAGCGCGATGTTGGCGCGGTTGACGCTCGAGCGCGGATCGCTGGCGGGCAGCTCGTGATGCGCCGTGTGGCAGTCGGCGCAATCCGCGGTCACGGTCAAGCCGCTTTGCAGCAGGCCCTTGCCGTGAATGCTCTCTTTGTAGTGCTCCACGATGTCGGTTTGATCGCCTTTATATCGAATGGCGGCCTTCTGCCCCGCCTGGTGGCACTTGGCGCACAGCGCCGGCACGTTGCGGGAGAACGTGGGCGAGGCTGAATCGGTCCTGCTGCGGGTGCCGTGCGGGCTGTGGCAGTCCTGGCAGGTTGGCGCATCCGGGCTCCCCTGCGCCGCCAGCGTGCCGTGCGTGCTTTCGCGATACTGGTTCACCTGGTCGGCGTGGCAGATCGAGCAATCCACCTTCTCGGGCATGCTGTCGCACGGCCGGTTGTGCGCGGGCGTGCCGCCGGTGTGGCACTGGACACAGGCTTTGCCCGCGTGCCGCGATGCGCCCAATTCCGCCTCGTTGGCGAACAGCGTAACCGTCTTTCCGCCGCGTGTGACCTTCAGGTTCGGGTCGCCATGGCACCGCTGGCAGTCGCGGTCCGACATGCCCTCCGGATAATAGACCTTGCGCACCTTGTGCGGCTCGTGGCAGTCCACGCAGGCCGGAATGAGGTTCGGTCCCTTCTCCCACAGCTCGCCGCGGATCACCTTGCGGTGCACGGTTTCGATCTGCGCGTGGCACTTGGTGCAGGTCTTGGCGATGTTCGCCTTGGCGATGGAGGAGCGCGCATCGGTGTGCGGCAGCACGAAATGCGCCGTGTGGCAGCTCGTGCAGACCGCGGCCACGGTGAGGCCTTTCTCGAAAAGCGCTTGGCCATGGATGCTGTCCAGGTAGTTGGCGTAGATGTTGGTCTCGGGGATGTCGTGCGTCAGGCTCACCGGCGTGCCCTCGCGATGGCAGCCCCCGCAGAGCTTGGGGATCTCCATCACCGAGGTGGGCGAGCGCGGGTTCGACGGCCGCAGAACGTTGTGAGTTCCGTGGCAGTCCTTGCAGCCCGGCGCGAGCTTGTCGCCGCGCGCCGCGGCCTTCCCGTGCAGGCTCGCTTCGTACTGCGTCTGCTCGTCGGGGTGGCACAAGCCGCAATCCACGCGGGCCAGTTTTTCGGGATGCGGAAACTCCTTCTTGGCCAGCTCGCTATGGCAGCTCGCGCATTCCAGCGTCGCGTGCGGCGAGGCAGCCAGAGCCGCCGCATTGAACGGCGGAGGCGTGCCTGATTCCCGCTTGCCCGTCCGCGGGCCCGTGTCGTGACATCCGGCGCACTCCTCAGAACCCGGAAGGGCCTTGGGCTGCTGGCCCGGCAGGAGTGTGGCCAGCGCCCCGGCCGCGAGCGCCAGACGCAACAGGTACGCCATCACCATCGGCCCGCTCTCGGAACATCGGGCGCCGGCGCCGGCCCGTGCTCCCGGACGCCCTTACCGTTCAGGAACGATGTATCCAGCGGGTACACGTCCGGATCGAAAATCACCAGGTAAAAATGCCAGACTACGATGGCCAGGCATGCCAGCACGGCCTCGTAGAAGTGTACCGCGGTGGCAAAATCCAGAACCTCTTTGGGAAACAAGCGCAGCGTCAGGTTGTCCGCCCACAGCACCAGCCCGGAAAAGCCCATGATCACGCCTCCCCACACCAGCGCCCAGTACTCGGCTTTCTCCAGGAAGCTGTATGGCGACAGGCACGGCTTTCGGGAGCTGAGCCCCAGGTTGTAAGTGAAGCTCTGCCAGGCCTCGGCCACGTCCGTGTAGCGCGGCCAGAGGTTCTTCCAGTGGCGGCGCAGTTGCGGATTGACGATCAGCGAGAACAGGTGCAGCATCGCCGTCAAAATGAATACTACGGCCGCCGACCTGTGGACCATGCCGCGCACGGACCACCTCGCCTCCCAGCTCAACATCGGCTTGGCCCACCACTGTTCGGGATACTTGAGCTGAAATCCGGTCCACGCCAGCACCACGAACGACACCAACAACAGACCGTGCAGAATCCGTTCGAAGGGTAGCACGCGTAGCGGCTGATGGTAGGTTCGGTGCAATTGTTCCGGTTGCGGTGTGGCGCTCCACCGCAATTTGCGGAACTTCCGGATCCAGTCGCCCAGGTTGTGCAGCAGCATCAGCCCTATTACCAGCGGAATCAGCACCAGGTAGGTTTGCCGCACCAGGCGCACGGAGACCGGTTCCGCGCGGCCGGCCCACAGGTGCACGGGCCCCAGCGCGTACCGCGTCCCCGCCCCCGGATGGCACCGGCCGCAGGTGCGCGGCAGGTTCTTCGGGTTGATGGTGGATTGCGGGTCCGAGGATGCCAGGATGTTATGCACTCCGTGGCAACTGGCGCAATTGGCCACGGTTTGCGAGCCTGCGGCGGACGCCAAGCCGTGGTACGAAGCCTCGAAGCTGACTACCCTGTCCGCCGGCATTCCGAACCTGCTGGTCAAGCGCACGTTGCCGTGGCACCGCGCGCACGTCTCCGGAACATTGCTGGGATTCACCAGTGAGGCCCGGTTGGTAGGCGCTTGGATGGAGTGTTCCCCGTGGCAGTCCGTGCAGACGGGCGCTTGAGCGACCCCCAGCTCCAGAGCTTTGCCGTGCACGCTGGAGAGAAACTGCTGGGAAATGTCGGTGTGGCACATGCCGCAGGTCTCGGGCACCTTCTTGCGGAACGCCTCGGTGTGGGTCGCGGCCAGTTCGTGAGCGCTTCCGTGGCAGACGGCGCAATCCGGGGCCGCGGCATTTCCTCGCTTCAGCGCCAGTCCGTGGACGCTCTGCGCATGCTCGCCCACCTGTGCCGGGTGGCAACGGCTGCAGGCGGGTTTTGGGACGCCTTCCGGATGGGGGTACGTGTCATGGTTCAGGTGGCAGTGGGCGCACCCCACCGATGCATGGGCCGAAGCGCGAAGCTTCTGGCCTTGGTCGTGGCAACCGGCGCAGGAGTTGTTGTCCTGCGTCTGGCTGAAGGCCGGCAGTATGCACACCACGGCGCTCAAGACCGCAAGGATCAGGAATCGGCCAGCGCTCAAAAGTCCCCTGCGAAACACCATTGCAAGACTTCGTGAAATCGGAATCAAGGACCCTTTAATCTTAGAACCTGTAGAATTCCGCGTCAAGTCAGGGGAAAAATGCCTCCAACTACATCATTGGTGTATAGATTTTCTACGGTTCTTCCACCATGCGCAGCCGCAGCTCCCGAAGATCCTTCAACAGAATGTCGGGCTGATGCGACTTCAGCTCCTCTGCTGGTGTCAGTCCAGTCGCCACGGCGATGGCGCGGATGCGGTTCGCGCGCGCGGCCAGAATGTCGGCGGGCGCGTCGCCGATGAGCGCAATGGGTGCCCCGTGCGCGATCCAGCCGCGGCGGCGGGCTTCGCGGATGGCGATCTTCGCCAGACCCGCCCTGGTCTTGGCCATTTCGCCGAAGGCGCCGAACCGAAAGTACCCGCGCAGGCCCGCGCGTTCCAGCTTGCGCCAGCCGATGCGCGTCAGGTTGCCCGTCACCAGGCCGAGCAGGATGCCGCGCCGCGCCAGGCGCTCCAGCGCCGCCTTTACGCCGGGACAAAGCTTGCCCTCGAGGACCGGGCACACCCGCAGGTAGTGGCGCTCGGCCGCGCGCAGGATCTCGGGCATCGTTTCGCGAACCAGTGCGCGCTTGGCGCCGGCCCGCCGCAGCATCGCCACCACAATGTCCGGGTCCAGCATCCCCTGCACCGGGATACCGTCGGTGGTGGTTTCCAGTCCCGTCACGCGGCGGACGCCATGGACCAGCGCTTCGCGGTGATGCGGGCCGGCGCGCCTCACCAGCGTGCCGTCGATATCGAAGAGAACCAGTGCGCGATAGGTCAAAGGTAATCATACGCCGCTACAATGGTTCTGTGCAGCGCTCCAAATTCCGCATCGGCCTGGTCCAGATGGCCTGCTCGAAGGACCCCAACGAGAACCTTGCCAAGGCCGAATGGCGCATTCGCGAAGCTGCCGGCAGGGGCGCGCAGATCGTGTGCGTCGAGGAATTGTTCCGGTCGCAATACTTATGCCGCGAGGAGGACCCCGGCCTGTTCGACCTGGCCGAGCCGGTCCCCGGGCCCACTTGCGACAGTTTCGCGCGGCTGGCGCGGGAGCTCCAGGTGGCTATCATCGGGTCGGTCTTCGAGCGGCGCGCGGCGGGTGTATATCACAACACCGCCCTGGTCATCGATGCCGATGGCACGCTCCTGGGGATCTATCGCAAAATGCACATCCCCGACGATCCGGGCTATTACGAGAAGTATTACTTCACCCCCGGCGACCTGGGATTTCGCTGCTTCGACACCCGGTTTGCCCGCGTCGCGCCGCTAATCTGCTGGGACCAGTGGTATCCCGAGGCGGCGCGCCTGGCGGCTCTGGCCGGCGCCCAGGTGCTGTTCTATCCCACGGCCATCGGGTGGCATCCCGCCGAGAAGGCTCGTCAAGGCGCGGCCCAGCACGAGGCCTGGCGTACCATCCAGCGCGCGCACGCCATTGCCAACGGCCTCTACGTGGCCGCAGTCAACCGCGTGGGGTACGAAGGGCCGCCGGAGACGGGACTGGAATTCTGGGGCGGGTCGTTCGTGGCGGATCCGTTCGGCCAGGTGCTGGCGGAAGCTTCGCAAGATGGCGAAGAGACTCTCATCGTCGAGTGCGACCCGCGCCGCATCGAGGAGGTGCGCCGCAACTGGCCGTTTCTGCGCGACCGGCGAATCGACGCCTACGCAGGCATTGCCACCAGGTGGGGCACGCTTTAGCCTGCCCGTTGCTCGGTATCGCTACCGGGCTACCGCCTGGAACCCCGGCTCCACATGTACCGTCTTTCCGGCCATCACGTAGATCTTCTCCGTGAACTGCTCGCCTCCCGGTGCCCGAAGCTCAAGGTTGTAAGTGCCGGGGCGCATCCACATGGTCTTGAGTTTCCCGGCGGTCCCCGCATATGCGCCGTCAACGAATACTTCGGCGGCTTTCACCTTCGTGTCCAGTTTCACCTGGCCGGCGTTGGGTACGCCATAATAAGCTCCGTAGGGATAAGGGCCGTAGAACGGGCTGTAATAGCCATACCATCCCATGGGCGCGAACCCGCCAAACCCGCCACCGATAAAAATGCCCACGCGGGCGGAAGCCGTCAAAGGCAGCAGCATCAACGCTGCGCTGGCAATCAGCATCATCTTTTTCATAGTGCACCTCTGCCATGGTTACTTGCAATTCCACCGCCAAACCGTAACACGTTGTGATGCAAAGGGTTAGTGAATGCTGCGGCTCGCTATCCGGCTGAGAACCACCACCGCTGCTGCCCTACAGCCAGCGCCGCTTATAATAAAGGCTTCATGACAGCCGAACTTGCATGTTTCGAAGAGCGCTGCCGCGCCCGGTACCCCATCACCGAAGTCATCTACAACTGCCCGCGGTGCGGAGCGCTGCTGGAGGCGGTGTATGGGAAGCCGGCGCAGCCCGCCGAAGAGCTGAAGACGCTGTGGCGCGCGCGGCGCACGTCCAACGCCCCGCTCGACCAAAGCGGCGTGTGGCGCTACCGCGAATTCATCCCGTTTCTTTCCGACTACCAGGGCGTGGTCACGCTGCGGGAAGGAAACACGCCTCTGCTGGAAGCGCCGCAGGCGGCTCGGTATGGAGGGCTCGACAAGCTGGTGTTCAAGCACCAGGGGTTCAATCCCACCGGCTCTTTCAAAGACAACGGCATGACCTGCGGGGTGGCACAAGCGCTGCGGCTGGGAATGACGCGCGTGGCGTGCGTTTCCACGGGAAACACCTCGGCCTCCATGGCGGCCTACTCCAGCGCGGCCGGCTTGCAGCCGGTGATCTTCATTCCGCACGGGAATATCGCTTACGGCAAACTGGCGCAGGCGCTGGAATACGGCGCGCGCACGCTCCAGGTAGAGGCCAATTTTGACCAGATCCTGGCCCTGGTGCGCCAGCTTGCCGAGCGCATCGGCATCTACCTGCTGAATTCCATGAACCCTTTCCGCATCGAAGGGCAGAAGACCATCATGCTGGAGATGATGGACCAGCGCGATTGGCGCGTGCCCGACTGGGTGGTGTTGCCGGGCGGCAACCTGGGCAACACGTCGGCTTTCGGCAAGGGACTGCGTGAGATGCGCGATCTCGGGCTGATCCCCCGCTTGCCCCGTCTCGCCGTAATTCAGGCTGAAGGAGCGGCGCCATTCTATAATCTGCTGCGCGCGCCGGACCGTTCGCGGCTCAACGCGGTGGATCATCCGCAGACTCTGGCCACCGCCATCCGGATCGGAGACCCGGTCTCCTGGCCCAAAGCTTTGTACGAGGTGACGTGTTCGGACGGCGTGGTCGAGAAAGTGACGGAGCAGGAAATCGCGGACGCGAAGGCCGTCATCGGGCGCTGTGGAATCGGTTGCGAACCGGCCTCGGCGGCCACGCTGGCGGGAATCCGAAAACTAACGGCGGCCGGAACCATCGCGCGCGATGCGGATGTAGTGGCCGTATTAACCGGGAATGTCCTAAAGGATCCGGATTACATCTACCGATACCACACCGGTGCGCTGGAAGCGCCGGATGGTACGCGAATTATGCCGAACTACGGAAATTCCCCCACAGTGGTGCCCAACGACGCGGACCGAATTGTCGAATTATTGGGCAATTGATTTCTATACCCTCAAATGAGGTGTTTAAGCATAACCCGCAATTTAGTTCGAGAGTATCCCTAGACTTACTATTGAATCCCCCTAGGAGTTCTGATAGAAGAGTACTATGCCTGAGACTCGACCAACGGTCCTCCCCCCCGCCCGAGGAGTTCGAAAAGAATTGCAGCATCTCTACGCGCGCCGCTCGACCATTGATGCCTTGATCCAGTCATTGGAGAATTACGATCAGTTCCGCGCCTTTCGAATGGAGCGTCTGCACAGGACGGCCCGACGGTCGGGTCATTCCCTCAAGATTGCCTGAATTCGCGCGGATAATTCAGGTTCCGAAGCAGCGCCGGGATGGTACCAGCGAACCACCCCCGCTCTGTCGAGGAGGATCAGCGTGGGAGTGGTGCTGGCGCCATAGGTCAGGAAATTGGCGGCGCTGAGGGGCGCCGGCATATCGGCCAAGGCTGCATAGTACCGGTGCCGCACCTGCTCGATGTATTGCTTCTCGGTGGCCGGAGCGGCCTCCTCGCCTCCGGCGGCGTATCCATACAACCTGGTGGGACCGACAAGGACCAGGCCTTTCGGGCCATAAGTGTTCTTCAGAGCGGCGAGCACCGGCGCTTCGGCTTTGCAGTCGGGACACCAGTGCGCCCAGAAAAACAGCAGGACCGGGTGGCCGCGCAGCGCGGCGAGCGAGACGGGTCTGGGACCGAGCCAGTCGTTTTCTTCGAGCGGCGGCGCTGGCTTGCCTTCCAGGGTGAGCAGGTTGATGTTCTTGCGGATTCGCTCGCCGAGCGAAGTGGCGCCGAACAGGCCGAGTTGCTGGCGCAGAAAGGCGATGGCCTCCGGCCGTTCTCCGCGGGCCGCGAGCGCCAGAGCGTGGACCTCGATAGAACCGCCCAGCGCCGTGGGGAGCCAGGGATCGCCGTCCAGCTTGCGAGTGCGCAGGAGATCGAGAGCCAGTTTGCGCGTCTCGGCGGCGTACGACTCGGCCTGGTCGTATCGGTTGGCGTCGAGCGCGCCGCGGGCCAGCCAGGAAAGCGCGGCGGCAAGCTCCGGAGTGGCGCCGGCTTGGGCCCGATAGGCTCGGACTGCGCGCTCCGCGCCGGCGAAATCGTGCTGTGCGATGAGCCCGAGGACGACGTTAACCAGGGAAACAAAGAAGAACAGCGCGGGCACCATGCCTCTATTCTACGGGCGGACGGCAGCCTCGGAAGGCCGTAGCGGCAGGTCGAGCGGGACGGGGGTTACAACAGGGAGCCGATGTAGGACGTCAACTTGGCGTCCATCCAGTCGGCCGGCTCAGCCAGCTTGAGGACCACCTTGCCCTGGGCATTGATAATGTAGGTCTCGGGATACATGAACGTGCCGTAGTCCTCATGGATCTTCAAATCGCGCGCGGTCAGAAACGCGGGAGTGTACTTCCGCAAGAAGGCGCGATAGGCCTTCTCGTCCTGATCCACGCTGATGCCCAGCACCACCACGCCCTTATTCGAGAATTCCCGCGTGAACTGGCTGAGCGAGGGGGTTTCCTGGACGCAGGGCGGGCACCAGGTGGCCCAGAAGTTCAAGACCAGCAGCTTGCCTCCGAAAGCCGGCACGGAGACGGTGCGGCCGTCATCGGTAGTCACGCTGAATCCAGGGGCCGTATCTCCCGCGACGACCACGCGCTCGTGGATGGAGGCGTAGATGACATAAACCAGGGCCACCAGAAGCAGCCCGATGCCCACTCGCAGGAACCGATCGACTTTGACGCTATGCATGAGGGAAAACTATAATCAATTGTATCAAGGGCCCGGCGTCGAAGAAGCGACTCATGGTGATCACCCGCAAAGTGGAGTTTTCGGCTTCCCACGTATGCCGCGATCCGCGGCTTTCGGAGCCGGAGAACCGGAGACTATTCGGCATGGCGGCTAACCCGCACGGCCACGGGCATAACTACGTGGTGGAGGTGGGCCTCGCGGGCGAGCCCGATCCGGTGACGGGGATGGTGCTGGACCTGAAGGAGCTGAAAGAAGTCCTGAACCGCGAAGTCGTGGAGCCGTACGACCACCGGTTTCTGAATTACGAAGTGCCGCCGTTCGACCGCGTGATCCCGACCACCGAGAACATCGCGCGCGATATCTGGCGGCGGCTGGAGCCGCACTTGAATCGGGGCGGCAACAAGTTGCATTCGGTTCGGGTGTACGAGACCCCGGACCTGTACGTGGATTACTTCGGAGACGAGACGTGTTCCGCGTGACGCGGCGGTATCAATTCGCAGCTTCGCACCGGCTGCATGTGGCGCAGTTGAGCGAGGAAGAGAACCGCCGGCTGTATGGGAAATGCAATCATCCGTACGGGCACGGCCACAACTACGTGCTGGAAGTGAGCGCGCGCGGGCCGTTGGATGGCGCGACGGGGCGCGCGGTGGACACCGCATTGCTCGATGAGATGGTGGCGCGGCAGGTGCTCGACCGCTTCGAGCACCGCAATCTGAACGCGGAAGTGGAAGCGTTCGAGCGGCTGGTGCCGACCTCGGAGAATTTGGGGGTCGAGATTTGCCGCAGTTTGAAGGCGCATTGGAAACAAATCTTTCCGGGCGAGTGGCCGAAGCTGGAGAAGATCCGCATTGCCGAGACGCCGCGGAACATATTTGAAATCAGGGCCGATGAAATCGAATAAGGCAGTCGTCAAGGTAATGCATCCGAAGCCGGAGGAGCAGAGCATCGCTCCACTCATCAGGGAAGTCTTGGAGCGGTTGGGAGAAGATCCCCAGCGCGGCGGGTTGGTGCGAACGCCGGACCGCGTGGACAAAGCGCTCCGGTTCCTGACCAGCGGATACCGGACGGACGTCCACAAGATCGTCAACGGCGCCTTATTCGAAGTGAAGTACGACGAGATGGTGGTGGTGAAGGACATCGAGTTCTTCAGCCTGTGCGAGCACCACCTTCTGCCATTTTTCGGCAAGATCCACGTGGCCTATCTGCCGCGGA
>Ga0181530_10001231_pt1 | contig 32468 bp, 27 predicted proteins | sample PEATcosm2014_Bin_42_FD_119769 | JGI IMG/M metagenome (GOLD analysis project Ga0181530, IMG submission 119769) | Peatland microbial communities from MTU Mesocosm Facility, Houghton, MI, USA - PEATcosm2014_Bin10_60_metaG | ecosystem: Environmental > Terrestrial > Soil > Wetlands > Peat | place...
AGAAAAGGAAGACAAACGCCTCGAACAACTGGAACTGGTGGCGCTTTGAGCGCCTCCCGTTTTTAATCGCTTTGAGCGGTTCACGCTATCTCAAGCCTCCGGCTTTGCCGGAGGTTGCTGACTCCTTGGGCATGGATTCAAAACTGATTCTCGAAGCGGCGCGCGGGACGCTGGACGACTCGTTGTCGTTCCCCGAGGTCGTCGGCCAACTGCTCGCGGCGGGCGTGGAATATTATCACGTGGATTCGCGATACGTCCGGCGGTATGCTAACAGTGGTTTAAGTCATGAGTTCATCGCTAAAAAAACATTCCGAACCCGGCCCCGAGGCCGTGCAATGCCTCGCCCGCTCGGTCGTGGATACGCTCGCCGAGGAGCCGGCGCTCGAAGCGGTGACCATTGACCGCGCCCAGCATAAAATCTCCGTCGCCACGCTGGGCCGCACGGATGTTGCCCGGCTGACCGAACGCATCACGGCCAAATTCCAGGAAGCCCAGGCCGCCGACTCCGGCCATGTGTGTTCGTTGCTCAGCGGCCGGGGCGACTGCCTTTCCTGCCACCGGCCGTTGTCCGAGGCCGAGCAAAACAAAATCACCATCCACAACGACGGCCCAACCACCACCATCGCCCGCATGACCTGTCCGACCGCGCCGAAATTCTGGCGCTGGCGCGACATTCCGTTTCCCAAGGTGGTCCAGCGCGACGTCGAATTTCTCGAAAGCGCCGAGCACATTGACGAACACATCAATGAATGGAAAACGCAGCTTGCCGCCGCGTTGCTTTGCGGCGCTCTCGGATTGACCGCGCGTTTTCTGTTGACCGGCCAATGGTCGGTGGCGGCTTACGTTTTTGCTTATCTCGCCGGTGGTTTTTATCCGGCGGAAGAGGTTTGGGAACGGCTCCAGAAACGCACCATTGACGTGCATTTTCTCATGATTTTCGTCGCCGCCGGTGCCGCCTGCATCGGCGCGTGGGCCGAAGGCGCCACGCTGCTGTTTTTGTTTTCATTTTCCGGCGCGCTCGAACATTACGCGCTCGGCCGGACGCAAAAGGAAATCCGCTCGCTCTTCCGCGACGCGCCGAAAGTCGCCACGGTGCTGGATGAGCCGGGCGGCGAGCGCGAGGTCAAAGTCGAACAACTCGCGCGCGGAATGCGTTTGCTCATCAAACCCGGCGCGCAATTTCCCGTGGATGCCGAAATTGCCAGGGGGAGCACCGCCGCGGACGAATCGAATCTCACCGGCGAAGCCACGCCCGTCGGGAAGAACATCGGCGACATCGCGCTCGCCGGCACCATCAATCTTTGGGGTGCGGTCGAAGTCCTCGTTGCGCGGCCCGCCGCCGAAAGCTCGCTGCAAAAAATCGTCACGCTTATCAAGGAAGCCCAGCAGCGCAAGGCGCCCGCCCAGCAATTCACGGATAAGGTCAGCACTTACTACACTTACGGCGTTTTGGGACTTTCGTTGGCCATGTTTTTTGTCTGGTGGCTTGGCCTCCGGCTCGCGCCGTTTGCGTCCGCCATCGAATCGCAAAGCGCGTTTTACCGGACCATGACGCTGCTCGTGGTCGCGTCGCCGTGCGCACTGGTCCTTTCCATTCCCTCGGCGGTGCTCGCGGCCATCGCCTGGGGCGCGCGCCACGGCATTCTGTTCCGCGGCGGCGCGGCGGTGGAAAAACTCGCCGGGGTCAACGTCGTCGCGCTCGACAAAACCGGCACGCTCACGACCGGTGAATTGCGCGTTGAAAAGGTCGAAAGTTTCCCGGCCGGCCGTGAAGCCGAAGTTGCGCGGCTGGCTTACTCACTGGAGAAACTTTCCACGCACCCGCTCGCCCGCGCCATCACGCGCCATGGCAAACAGCAGCAGCTTGAACCGGTCACTTTCGAGCAATTTGAATCGGTGACGGGGCAGGGATTGCGCGCGAAATGGAATGGCGTTGAATGTTTGCTGGGACGTCGCGAATGGATCGCTTCGGAGCGCCGGCTTCCAGCACGGCGGGACGGGGTTGGAGTTCAGGCTTCAGCTTGTTCTGGGGACACGCCAAAGCGTGAACTCCAACCCGCCGTGCCGGAGGCCGGCGTTCCAACGGATGCCGGCCTCTCCGATGTCTGGGTTGCGCACGGCAATTTGCTTGGCCGCGTCATCCTGCGCGATGACATCCGTCCCCAAGCCGCATCGGTTGTGGAAGAATTGCGCCGTGAAGGCTTGCGCACTGTGGTTTTGACCGGTGACCGCCGGGCGACCGCCGAATATTTGCGCGACCAATTGAAGTTGGATGACGTGCGCGCCGAATTGAAACCGGAGCAAAAAGTCGAGGCGGTTCGTGAGTTGAGCGGGCAGGGGAGGAAGGTCGCCATGATCGGCGACGGCGTGAACGATGCGCCGAGTCTGGCCGCCGCGCACATCGGCGTGGCGATGGGCGCGCGCGGGTCGGACGCGGCTTTGGAGCAGGCCGACGTGGTGCTGATGCACGACCGGCTGGAAAATTTTCTGGCCGCGTTTCGCCTGAGCCAGCGCGCGCGCCTCATCATTCGCCAGAATCTGGTCATTTCGCTCGGCACGGTGGTGGTGCTGGTGTCGTTCGCGCTGCTCGGAAAAATTCCACTGACGATTGGCGTGGTCGGCCACGAAGGCAGCACCGTGGTCGTGGTGATGAACAGTTTGCGATTGCTTTTTGGCAGTCACAAGCAGGATGCTTGAATCACGATGAAACGCGGGACTAATCCTTTCAGAAAATTTGTTTCGGAACACGCCCGGCTTTTCCAAAGCGGAAGAAGATTAGCGCCGGGCCGTCCGCAAAAATTCCCGCGGCATCGGAAGGCGCCGGAAGGCGCGCCGAAAGCGTTGATTTTCTCGCCGCATCCGGACGACGAGTGCATCGTTGGCGGACTGGCGTTGCGGCTGTTGCGGGAAGCGGAGTGGAACGTCATCAACGTTGCCGTGACGCTGGGCGGCAAAATCGCGCGGCGCGCGGAGCGGTTGTCTGAATTGCGCGGCGCGTGCGATTTCCTCGGCTTCGGCCTGGCGGTGGCGGATTGGGACGATATCAATCCGGTTGCGCGCCAGGAAAATCGTCCGTCGTGGCGGGCGGCGGTCGAAATCGTCGCCGAAATCCTGGCGGAGCAGCAGCCGCGCGCGATTTTTGTTCCGCACGAAAACGACCGGCACCCGACGCACATCGGCACCCATTTTCTGGTTCTGGATGCGCTTAAAAAATTGTCCCTTCGTTTCGAATGCCATGTCGTCGAAACGGAATTTTGGGGGCAAATGACCGATCCCAATCTGCTCGTCGAATCGGGCGTCGAGGACGTGGGCGACCTCGTGGCGGCGCTGGCGTGTCACGTCGGCGAAGTCCGGCGCAATCCGTATCATGTGCGGTTGCCGACGTGGATGATGGACAACGTGCGGCGCGGCGCGGAACTGGTCGGCGGGCCTTCGCCTCGCCGGAGCGGCTTCGTCCACGCAGGCGGGCAGGGTGGTGCGGCGCCGGATTTCACGTTTGCGACGATTTACCGGCTTCGCCAATGGTCGCATGGCCGGCTGATCAATGTGTTGCAGCGCGGAAAATTCTTGTCGCGCTCGAAAAATCCCGCCGGCTTGTTTGGGATTTAAACGTCCCTCGCCGCTCAAGCGGGTGGGCTGACGCGAAGCGGCGGGTGAGCGGTAAAATATCCGTGTTCATCCGTGTCCATCTGTGTTCAAGTTGTCAAAACCCGCATAAATAAATGGTTTCTTGATGCGTTGGACGGCCACTGTCAGCGGAACTGTCAGTATGGCGATGGATGCACGCACTATTCGCCATTACTCTGCCACTACTACGACTACGCTGAAACTCGCCCACTACACCGTAACGTGTCGCGACGGTTCTGGTACATAATTCAGACCTATGCACATGAAAAATATCGGAGTTGCAAAACCGCAAAATTAGTCAAGCGGCCCGTAATGGCGTTTGCTAGTTTAGTGGGTAAATGAGCGGTTCCCGGCCAAAGCATGAGACAACGTGGAATGATTATAAGGAGCGCATTTTGCGGGTGTTGACGCATATCCAGGAGCATCTGGATGAGGCGTTGGATCTGGAGGAGTTGGCGCGGGTAGCGTGTTTTTCGAGTTTTCATTTTCATCGCATCTTCGCGGCGATGACGGGTGAGACGATTGCGGACCATGTGCGGCGGCTGCGGTTGGAGCGGGCGGCGATGGAACTGAGGTCGGGCGGCAAGCAGGTGATCCAAGTGGCGCTGGACGCGGGTTATGAGGCGCATGCGGCGTTCACGCGGGCGTTCAAAACGGCCTACGGAGTTTCGCCGGCGAAGTTTCGCCGCGCGACGGGTCCCATCGCCATTCTCGCCGCGCCGTCCGGCGTGCATTTTCGGCCGGGAGTCCCTTTGACCACATTCAACACAAACCACATCACAACCAAAATTATGAAAGTCATTACCAAAAAAATCAAACCGATGCGCGTGGCTTATTTGCGGCATGTCGGGCCATACGAAAATGCCAAACAAACGGGGTTTGACCTCGTGGCACGACTGTCGGCGGACAAGCAGATTCGCAAGCGTTCGGTGTATATCGGCATTGGACACGATGATCCATCGGTGACCCCGGCCTCGGAGCTTCGTTACGATGCGTGCATCACGGTGGATGAAGAATATGAGCCGAAGAAGCCGGTTGAGTTGCAGACCATCGTAGGTGGCGATTACGCCGTGGCGAAAAATTGCCCGTCCGGGAAAATCAAGGACGCCTTCCAGTATCTGTATGGCAAATGGCTCGCGCGGAGTTCCCGGGAGTTGCGGCCGGTGCCAAGCTTTATCGTGTGGGTCGATGCCTACAAGGGGGTCGCGCCCGGGAAATGGCGGGTGGATATTTATATGCCGTTGCAGCCGAAGCGGCCCCTGAATAAAGCGGAGCAAATGAACATCGAAGTGACGACGCTGGAACCGCAGCGGGTCGCGTATATGCGGCATGTGGGACCGTATAACGGGGCGCATCGCGTATGGCTGGATTTTATGACGAGGCTGAAGAAGGACGGACTGCCCCGCAAGGATTCGTTGCTCATCGGCGTGCTCATGGATAATCCGAAGACCACGCCGCCAGAGAAATTGCGTTATGACACCTGCGTGACGGTGGATGAGAAGTATGTGCCCATGAAGCCGGTGCGTGTGCGAACGGTAGCGGGCGGCGATTATGTGGTGGCGAGGAATTGTCCGATCGGGGCGATCGCCAAGGGCTATGAGAAATTGTTCCGCTCGTGGCTGCCTAAGAGCGGCCGCAAAGTACGGAACGCCCCGTCGTTTTTGGTGGCGGTGAATGGTCCGGAGGGGATGCCGCCGACGTTTAGGTTCACGGATATTTATGTGCCATTGGAGGGGTCGAAGTAAGAATCGGTTGGGAGAGTCGCCGTGACCGGACAGCATCGGAAGCTGCCCTACTGGGATCAATGCGGGATGCCGAACTGGCCAGAAAGCTGAAACAGAGCGTGCCGAGCGTGCGTTCCGACGCTTAAACCGTGAAACGGCCATACCTTCACAAAGACGCATTGTCAGTCAAAGTGTCAGTTAAAATTAACGCCAGTAGTGAAAAATTCTGGCGATTTAAACCAAATCGTCTTTAATTTTCCAAACGATTTGCTAATTTCCTTTTAATTTGAATCAATGCAACAGACCGAGTCCATCTGTGGTTAAACTTTTTCCATGAAGGCGAAATTCATGCGCGAGGCCATTCGTCTCTCGCTCCAGAAAATGCGCGGCAATCACGGCGGGCCGTTTGGCGCCGTCGTGGTGCGCCGCGGCAAAATCGTCGGGCGCGGGTGGAATCAGGTCACTTCGGCCAACGACCCGACGGCGCACGCGGAAGTCATCGCCATCCGTGAAGCCTGCCGCCGCCTCAAGACGTTCCGGCTGGACGATTGCGAGCTTTACGCGAGTTGCGAGCCGTGCCCGATGTGTTTGGCCGCGATTTACTGGGCGCGGATGGAGAAGATCTTTTATGCCAACACGCGGCGCGACGCGGCGGCCATTGGTTTTGATGATGATTTTCTTTACCGCGAAGTTGCCCGGCCGGTTTCCCGCCGCCAGCTTCCAATGAAACAACTGCTTCGCGGGGAAGCGCTGAAAGTGTTTGCGGAATGGAAAAAGAATCCGGACAAAATCCTGTATTGAATTTCTCGTGGAGGCCGCGAAGAGTGCGGTGGAATTGTGCGTTTGACGCTGTTTTGCGGTCTGCTAAAGTCGTCCACAATGAGCCTTGCAATGAATATCTTTCTCCGCCGTGTCAAAATGCAAATCCGCGCTGGCAACAGGATGTGTTGCGCAAATGGAACGGAGCGCGGGTGTCCCACCCGCAGCAGCCAGGATTGCCAATGAGCGCACGTCATTCCACAGGTTTTAGTGTTGTCGAATGTGCTGCGGCTGAGACAGCCGCGCTCCACCGCTTCCAAAATGATTTGGGCAATACGCCCAACCGGAACGGTGGCCGTGCGGGAATGCGGAGAATTGTCCGCGGTTTGCTTGGAGGGATGGTTTTATTTTTTCTTGCTGCTTTCCCAAGTCATGCCGCTGATGGAGGGCTTGCCGCCCCGGGGGTTGTCCACCGTTACGGCCAGCTTCGTGTGAAAAACGGCCAGCTATGCGACCACAGCGGCAATCCGGTTCAACTCCGGGGCATGAGTTCTCACGATCTGAAACAGTTCCCGTTCACCCGGAGCACGGTGAGCAATCTGGTGAACGACTGGCATGTCTCCGTGGTCCGCGCGGCGATGTATACGGACAGCTACGGGTCGAGTTATATTCGGGATCCCCGGGTGAAACAAACCGTCAAACTCATCGTGGATGAGGCAATCCGCAACGATGTTTATGTCATCGTGGATTGGCATGTTCTCGAGGACGGCAATCCCAACCGCTATAAAGCGCAGGCGAAGAAATTCTTTGAGGAGATGGCGGAGACCTATCGTGGTTCGCCCAACGTGATTTATGAAATCTGCAATGAACCCAACGGGACCAATGTGACTTGGAAGGAGATTAAAGCCTATGCTGAGTTCGTCATCCCGGCCATTCGCGCCCTTGATCCGGACAACGTCGTCATTGTCGGGACCGGCGCCTGGTGTCAGGACGTGCGCGCGGCGGTGGAAGCGCCCCTGAATTTTACGAACGTCCTGTATGCCCTGCATTTTTACGCGGGAACGCATCGCGACGAATTGCGCCGCAACGCGGATTTCGCCTTGTCCCGGAATTTGCCCATTTTTGTTTCAGAATGGGGATTGACCGATTACACCGGGAGGGGCGGACTTTATCTGGATGAAGCGCAAAGGTGGGTTGACTGGATGAATGAACACAAGATCAGTTGGGCCGGCTGGTCTTTCAGCAACGCGGATGAAGCCAGTGCCGCGCTCAAGCCGATGGTGAAGATGGACGGGCCTTGGCGGGATTCGGATCTCACTCCATCCGGAAAATGGATCAAATCAAGGATTCAAGCCGATTGATCGTCCGGCGCGGCAAATGACAGGTCGCTGTGGTGGGAACACATTCGGACAACGCTTGCCACCGGCCATTCTTCATTCGTAAAGTTGGCAAACGATGGACTACTGGCTGAATCTAATCTGCCGCTACTGGCCGCACCTGGCCGCGGGCTTTGATTTTCTGGCCGCGCTTCTGGCCTCGGTTCATGCTCTGCTCCACAAACGCGATTCCCGCGCCGCGACACTCTGGCTCGGACTCATCTGGTTTCTGCCGGCATTCGGCCCGATCCTTTACCTGATATTGGGCGTGAACCGCATCCGCCGCCGCGCCGTTTTACTCGGCGTGCATAAAACCAGCCAGGGCCGGATTCCCAAAGACCTCGGCGAACCGCAACCTGACGGCGCGGAACACCTGAAAATGCTCGCGCGCGTTGTCGGCCGCGTCGTCGCGCAACCGCTCACACCCGGCAACCACGTCCAGCCGCTCGTCAACGGCGACGAGGCGTTTCCGGCCATGCTGGCGGCGATTGAATCCGCGACCCAATCCATCTCGCTGGCCAGTTATATTTTCGACAACGACGCCAGCGGAAGACAATTTGCCGCCGCGCTCGGCCGCGCCGCCAAACGCGGGGTAGCCGTGCGCGTTTTGATTGACGCCGCCGGCACGCGCTACTCGTGGCCGCCCATCACCCATGTTTTGAAACGGGCGCAGGTTCCGTTCGCAAAATTTCTGCCGGCGTCCCTGCTCACGCCGTGGCGTGTGGCCACCGTCAATCTGCGCAATCACCGCAAAATTCTCGTGGTGGACGGCCAGACGGCCTTCACCGGCGGCATGAACATCCGCCGGGGCAACGTGCTTGCCAGCAAACCCAAAAGCCCCGTTCAAGACCTGCATTTCCGGGTGGAAGGTCCGGTGGTGACGCGATTGCAGGAGGCGTTTGCCAACGATTGGGCGTTCACCACCGGCGAGGTGCTGGACGGCGAAATCTGGTTTCCGGAACCGCGATCCTCCCATGCGGGGGTCATCGCGCGGGTCATCACCGACGGGCCGGATGCGGATTACGACAAATTGCGCTGGACGCTGCTGGCCGCGCTGGGCGAGGCGCAAACCTCCGTGCAGATTCTCACACCGTATTTTCTGCCGGACCCGGCGCTCATCACCGCCTTGAATCTCGCGGCGCTGCGCGGTGTGCAGGTGGACATCGTTTTGCCGGGCAAAAGCAATCTGCCCTACGTCCATTGGGCGTCACGCGCCATGTGGTGGCAGGTGCTCGAACGCGGCTGCCATATCTGGCTTACCCCGCCGCCGTTTGATCACTCCAAACTGATGATTGTGGATGGCCACTGGGTTTTGCTCGGTTCGGCCAACTGGGACGCGCGCAGTTTGCGGCTTAATTTTGAGTTGAACGTCGAATGTTACGGCCGCGAGCTTGCGCACGAGATGACGGCGGTCCTCGGAAAAAAACTCCACCACGCGCGCCAGGTGACCAAGGCGGAGGTGGACGGGCGGATTCTCCCGGTAAAAGTGTGTGATGCCGCCGCGCGATTGTTTTCCCCATTTTTATGAAAATTCACATTGCAGCAGGTAGGGCGGGCAGTCCCTTGCCCGCCGTTCGTCTGGACGGTTGCAGCGCGCACGGAGTGACGCGCCCTACCAATTCAAACAATTGATCAAATTTATGAAAACCTTTGACAGTCTTACCGAGCAGGAAATCCTCGCGCTGGCCATCTCGCTCGAGGAGGAGGACGCGCGTGTTTATGAAGATTTCGCCGCCGGCCTGCAGGAAAATTATCCCGAACAGGCCGAGAAGTTCCGCATCATGCGCCGGGAAGAGGACAGCCACCGCCATCGTCTGCTCGAACTTTACAAAAGCCGTTTCGGTGATCATGTGCCGTTGATTCGGCGGCAGGACGTGCGCGGATTTGTGAACCGCCGCTCCGTCTGGCTCGTGCGCCCGCTCGGCTTGAAAACCGTCCAAAAAACCGCCGAAAGCATGGAGTTGGAAACGAAACGATTTTACGAAGTCGCCGGGCGGCGCGCGACCGACACGGGCATCCGGCAATTGCTCGGCGACCTCGCGGAGGAAGAACGCAACCACGCGCACACGGCCGAACGCATCACCCTCACCAAACTCAGCGAAGACGAAAAGTCGCAGCAAAAACGGCTCTTCCTGTTGCAAGTCATTCAGCCGGGCTTGGCCGGCCTGATGGACGGGTCAATTTCGACGCTGGCGCCGCTGTTTGCCGCCGCGTTCGCCACGCACAACAGTTGGGAAACGTTTCTGGTCGGGCTCGCCGCCAGCAGCGGCGCGGGCATCAGCATGGGTTTTGCGGAGGCGTGTTCCGACGACGGCAGCCTCACCGGCCGCGGCCATCCGTGGGCGCGCGGTTTTGTATGCGGGCTGATGACCACGCTGGGCGGCCTCGGCCACACGCTGCCGTTTTTGATTCCGAATTTGAAAACCGCCGTCGCCGTCGCCGTGGGCGTGGTGCTGGTGGAGCTGGGCATCATCTCGTGGATACGCCACCGGTTCATGGACACGCCGTGGGCGTCGGCGCTGTTCCAGGTGGCGCTGGGGGGCGCGCTGGTGTTCCTGGCCGGAATTTTGATTGGCAATTCGTGAAAACAAGAATTACCAACCACGGATGGGCACGGATGAACACAGATTAAGACAAAACTAAAAGCGGTTTGATGCTTCTACGGTGGTTGCCAATGATTCCGTAATATGAAAAATGACGATGAAGAAAAAACTTTGACCCCCGAAGACATTCTTCAGGAATATAAATTTGTTCAGAAGGAGTGGCATGACGCTGAAAAGAAATTCTATGCCGAAAACGAGAAAAAACGAATTTGGATGTGCAACTGCGTTAGGTGAAATGAGCATGGCGTTTCAAGAGCTTGAAAACAGGCTTTTGGAATTATTCGCATCGTTCACTGACAAAGATGACTTAACGACGGGGCTAATTATTGGCAGCCAATTATCATTTCGCAAATTGTGTGACACATCAGAGGCGCTTTGCAGGCATCGGACAAAGGACAAAGAAGCGATAACAGAGATTTCTGCTATCGTGAAAAATTGTGCCAAACTCGAAGGACAACGTAATACCTACATCCATTCATATTATGCGAGTGCTTCCTTTGGAGATGCTCTTGAAGTATTTGCTCGTTCCAAGCACAAAATCAAAAGAGGCAAAGGATTTTCGTCAGATTGCGACTCACATGAACCCGAAAAACTGCGTGATCTGGCGTTTGATATGGAATCAGAAGCCCGGAGAATAAAAGAATTCTTAGAGTGGCTTCGAGAAGACGGAATCGTCCCCCCAGAATCGCCAGAGTCGCCGTTTCTGTAAGCCGTGCCGAACTTTGCCAGGTTTTAAAGTGCGCGGACATGTCTGCACTTTTAAAGTAACGCCATCGGCGCGGCATATTTGTAGAATCACAATTCAAACACAATTTCAAGCCCCGGCAGGGCGGCATATTCCGATGATGTCGCTCCTGAACGGAGCTTTGGAACATTTTGCGATGCGTTTCTACATAGATGCCAGCCCTACGGGCTTCCCGTTTACATCACCATGACCACGTCGCCGCGGCTAAAGCTGGTCATAGTCCACTTCCGGGGCGGGACCAAGTTTTTCCCAGGTGTCCGCGACGAAGCTGTCCATCAGGGTTTCCATATCGCGCTGGCGTTCGAGGAATTTCAAGTAATGCAGGATTTCACGCACCACCAGTTCGGGCTGGCGCTTGATTTCTTCAATCAACATTTCCCGCGTGCTCATGGTTTTATTATCCGGCAAAATCCGTTTTTGGCAAGCCGTATTGCCCGGCCCTCCATCCCAAAATAATTTCACACCTTCAGCAACTCGCGGCAAGCTTGCTGTAATTTCTTCAAGCCAGCTTTTGATTTCGCCTCGATGTAGCAGCGAATCAGCGGCTCGGTGCCGCTGGCATGGTTTACCGATAAACTTCGCGCCGATGGCCGACGGTGATGACGATGATTTGCAGTTCGCGGTCGTGGATTTCGTAGATGATGCGATAGTCGCCCACGCGAACCCGCCAAGCGGTGCGGCCTTTGAGTTTTTTCACACCGGCAGGACGCGGGTTGTCTTCCAATTCGCGCAAGCGGACGAGAATGCGGCGGGCAACGTCATTTGCCAGCCGGTCGAGCTGTTTCTGAACCGACCTCGGCAGGATGACCTGAAATTTCATGAGCGCCGGGATGATCGGCGCGCGCGGTATCCGGCCAGCGTAGTGAAATCGCCCGCTGACAGTTCCGCCGCGATTTTCGGGCGAGCGGCATCGTAGGCGCGAATATCGGAAAGCTCCTCCTCGGCCTCGCGAAGACGCTCGTAGGTTTGCAGGTCAAGCAAAACACCCACCCGCTGGCCGTCCGTGTCGGTCACGAATTTTTCTACGGCGGTCGAAACTTTCATAACATTAAAATACCGCATCCCGGCAGGCTTGCAACATTTCCATTCACGCCTTCAACAATTCGCGGCAGGCGGATTGAAGTTTTTTCAAATTCGCCATGGATTTCGCCTCGATGTAGCAGCGAATCAGCGGCTCGGTGCCGCTGGCGCGGAACGCCACCCATTCGCGGTTCGGCAGCAGAAATTTGTAGCCGTCGGTGGTGATGAATTTTTCCACCTTGAACGGCCCGATATTTTTCAGGCCGCTGCCCAGCTTCGCCAGCAACGCGTCCTTTTTCTCCGCCGCAAAGCTGACGTTGATGCGGTCGGTGTAAAATTCGCCGATTTGTTTGGCGAGTTCCTTCAAAATCTGGCCGAGCGATTTCTTTTCGGTTGCCACCAGTTCCGCCATCAGCAGGCAGGCGAGGATGCCGTCCTTTTCCGGCACGTGGCCCTTGACGCTCAAGCCGCCGGATTCCTCGCCACCGACGATGATGGGTTCGCTTTCCATCAGCGCGCCGATGTATTTGAAGCCGACCGGCGTTTCATAGACCTTCACACCGAATAATTCCGCCACGGCGTCCACTTGCTGGCTCGACGGCACGGTGCGCACGACCGCGCCCGTCCAGCCGCGATTTTTCTTCAAATGATACAGGGACAATGTGAGCACCTTATTGGGCGTCAGCCAGGTGCCGTCCTTGTCCACGATTCCAAAACGGTCGGCGTCCCCGTCGAGGCCGAGGCCGAGGTGGGCCTTGCCGCTGCGGACAAATTTGCTGACGCCGGCCATGTTCTCGGCATTCGGCTCGGGATGATGGCCGCCGAACAGCGGATTAATGTCGTTATTGAACAAGGTAATTTTCGCGCCGACGCTTTCAAGGAGCCGGTCGAGGTACCCGTGGCCGGTGCCATGCTCCAGATCCACCGCAACATCGAGCTTCGCCTTTTTGAGCACGTCAAATTCGATGAGCTTGTGAAGCTGTTTGAAATACGCGGGCTGCGGGTCAAACATCCGGCATTGGAACGTGCCGATGACCGCGCTTTTGAACGACCAGTTCGCCGCCTGAAGCTTGGCGATGTTTGCCTCAATTTGCCCGGTGACTTCCGGCGTGGCGGGCGCGCCGTTGCTCGTGGAAAATTTCAGGCCCTGATATTCCGGCGGATTGTGGCTGGCGGTCATGTTGATGCCGCCGATGGCTTTGCGATGGCGGATGTTGTGGGCGATGACCGGCGTGGGCGTGTCGCGATTGCAAAGCAAGGGTTCCAGGCCGTTGGCGGCGAGCACCTCGGCGGCGGCCAGTGAAAATTCGCGTCCCAGAAACCGTGTGTCGTAGCCCAATATGATGGTTGAGCGTTGAGGGTTGAAAGTTGAGAGTTGCTTCAGATAGTCCGCGATGCCCTGGGTGGCGAGGCGGACGTTGTCGAAGGTGAAATCGCGGGCGATTATGCCGCGCCAGCCGCTGGTGCCAAATTTAATCATGTTGGAGTTCACGCTTTAGCGTGTCTTTTTCCTGTTAAAAATAATGGTTGCGTCATCCGAGCAAGCTGAAGCTTGAACTCCAACTCAACTTTTCCAATCAAACGCCTTTTTCTTCACGGCGTAAAGGTAACCGGCGAATAAAATTGCCAGGAACGAAATCATCGAGACCAGTATCAAATTCGTTGTGGCCGGGTCTTTGAGCATGTCTTTGTAAACGACCGCCCACGGAAAAAGGAACACGACCTCGATGTCGAACAGGATGAACAGCAGCGCCACGAGATGGAACTTGACCGACATCCGGGGGTTGCCTTCACCTATCGGAATCATGCCGCACTCGTAGGCGGTGTCCTTGATCCGGCTGCGTTTGCCGCGTTTGCCGACCAGCGTGGACACCAGGATCATCCCGAACGGCGCGGTGATGGCCAGGCCGAGCAGCATCAGCACCGCGAGATACTGGGCGAATTGCGACTGTTCCATGCGCGGAAATTTAGGAACGGCGGGCGGAATTGGCAACAGTAATCACGGTTTGCCCTTCTGTAAAATGCACTGTCGCGGCGCTCAATGAGCGTCGCACTTCTCAAAGTCCGGAAAAGGTTATTGCACGCCGACGCGGTAGAAGCTCGTCACATTGGTTGCGTTTGCATCCGTCACTTGAACCACACCGCCAGTGCTGGTGATGGTTTGCAGGGTCTGCCAGACAATGGGGGGGGCGAGATTGGTGGTCACCTGGACCGTGTAAATGGCATCGGCCTGTCCGTTGAACTGGAATTGAAAGCCATTGGCGGATGACACGGAAAATGAAGCGGGTTGCAACCAGGGTTGAGCCAGCGGCAGGACATGAATCACCAAATTGGTGGAAACACCGCCGGGATTATCCGTGTTGTAGGCCGTAAAGACCACGGTGTAATCGCCGGGACTGGTCCAAAGGTGCGAGGTGAAATAACTGACATTGGTGACGATGGGCCCGTCACCAAATGACCATTCCAGTCCCGCCGCCCGCCCGGTAATCAGTCCGGCCAGTGCCAGGGAATGATTTACCAGCACGTTGGTCTGGGTTGATTGAATGGCCACGGCCAATGCCCCGACGAAATCAGCGTCATAAACTTCATCCGCCCCCATCGAAGGCGGACTGTTCCATGCCTCGCCGTCCAGGTCCGTGCCACTTGCGTAGAGAGAACTGCCGGTGCCACGGCAGGGAGAAACTGCAGACAAGTGACAGGCAGCATCCACAAAAACCGGATCATTCGTGATGTTGCCATTGGCGGCAGGCAAAAATTGAGGGAAAATACAATTGTTGTAACCACCCAGAGTGTTTCCATCCCAATTATCAACACTGCCTCCCACCGAAGAAGTATTGTCATAAATGATGCTGTTGTAAGCCAGAAAGGTCCAATAAATGCCGCCGCCACTTGGTGCGATATTTCCTGCTATTGTACAGTTGTAAAAAGTGCCAGAATAGGCGCCACCACCGGCGCTGGCTGCGGTGTTACCTGTCACCAAACAATTGTAAAGTAGGCTGTGATAAGTGCCGCCACCATAGTCGGCCCAATTCCCTGAGAGCGTGCAGTTCCAGAGTGTATTTGAACACGACCCGCCACCGTAACCAAAGCCGGTATTGCCGGTCAGCACGCAGTTGTAAAGCATTCCCAAATATGCGCCGCCTCCACTTCCATTTTCGTCCCCATTGTTCACCAAATTGCCGACGAGCGTGCAACTAAAAAGCGTCCCGCCAAAGGTTCCACCTCCCTTTCCGCCCGGAAATGAAGTGGAGACTCTGTTGCTGATCAGATTACAATTGTAGAGGACGGCCTGATAAGCCGCTCCACCGCTGCCAACTGACCCGCCGCTGTAAATGGAATTATTTGTGAACGTGCAGCTATAAAGCGTGCCTTGATAAGTACCACCGCCAAAAACATAGGCGGAGTTCCCAGTGATAACGCAATTGGTCACCACGCCACCTGGCTCGCACCACACAGCTCCGCCGCTCATCTCTTTCAAGCTGTCACCGCTCGACAAGGTATGTCCACCCGTGAGTGTGAATCCGCTCAAAATCGCATTGCTCCCCACATAAGCGCACCGGCCCTGGAATGGCTGAATCGTTGTGGCTCCGGGGCCATTCACGCTTTGCACCACGACCGGGTTGGTCAAAGCCAGATTGTTATACATTGAGCCATACACAATCACTCCCGATGTTTGATAGGCTCCATTCGTCACCAATATCAGCCGTCCCGGCGTCGTGCCGGCGGCAATTGCCTGTTGAATCGTGTTGGCTGCAGTCGTCCAATTGGTGTATGGAGATGTGGGGCTGAGGCCGTTCACGTCTGCATAATAGACGGGGGATTGCACCACCTGAACCTGGGTTGTCGCCGACAATCCATAACCCAGGCTGGAATAATATGCCGTCAGCACCACGTTATAGATTCCCGACGAAGTCCAGGCATGGCTCACGTTGTATTGATTGGTGACTGCGGTGCCGTCGCCGAAATCCCACCAGAAATAATCGGCGCATCCGCCAATCTCCGCAACAAACGGCACGGCGTAACCCGTCGCAAAACTGGCAAAGTTGAACGCAACCCGAATGGCCGGTATTTGATCAATCGCTGGATTATATTCGTATGCACCCATGTCGAATTGAGCGATGCCATCGCCGTTCCCATCCAAGGGCCGGGCGACACCGCGGATATCATTGGTGGGTGCGAAAATAATACCGATGGGTGAATAACAATTGGTTGAACCCGCATCAATACACGGCGAGCCACACTTCAATTGGAAGTCGCCACCCGCAGCATCCACAAATGCGGGGTCATTCGTGATATTTCCCGTTCCATTCGGATCAAGGGGTATTGTGCAACAATAATACATTGCTGGATAATTCGTCCAATTCGGGCCTGTGGGAGCGGAATTGAAAGAGATGATGCTGTTGAAGGCGATGCCGCCATAGATACCGCCACCGCCGCCCGTCGCCGTGTTACCAGCCACCGTGCAGTTGACGAGCGTGGCCGAATAAGCGCCCGCGCCGAGGCCGTATCCCGAATAGCTGTTAGTGGCGATATTCCCGGTCAACAGGCAATTGTAAAGCAACCCTTGATAAGCCCCGCCACCATAGATCGCCGCCGCGTTTCCAGAAATGACGCAATTGAAGTTGGTGCTTTGGTAAGTCCCGCCGCCGTAATTGGCCGCGTTCCCAGTGATGGTGCAATTGAAGTTGGTCCCTTGAAAAGCGCCGCCGCCTTGTCTGAGGTTGTTATCGCTGTTGCCGGTAATTATGCAGTTGTAAGCCAGGCACTGGCAGGCGCCGCCGCCGGACCCGGTGAATCCGTTATACATCGCCGCGTTGTTGCTCAATGTGCAATTGTAAAGAGCGACCCGGTAAGCGCCGCCGCCACCGCCGGCCAGATTGTTCGCCAGTGTGCAGTTCCACAATGCCCCTGCTCCGCCTGCTCCGCCGCCGGAACCGGCGATATTGCCCGTGAGTGTGCAATTGGAAATCGCACCGCCATAAACACCGCCGCCGTAACCGCCGCTGTAGGTTCCAGGAACATTGGCAAAATTGCTGATCACCAGACAGTTGACGGCCGCACCACCCGCCTCGCACCAGATGCCACCGCCACTCTCTTCATTCGTCAGGTTCGGGCCGCCGCTAGTCCTGACCTGCCCATTGGTGATGGTAAACCCGCTTACCACCGAATTGCTGCCCACATACACGCAGCGCGTTTGTGTCCCCCCGACAATGATTGTTGATTGTGTCCCATAGACGCCCAACAAGGTGATGCCGTTAGTCAACACCACACGATTGGTTTCCTGTCCGTAAATCACCGTGCCGCCATTTGTATAAGTTCCGGCACCGGCAACCACAAACTCGCCCGCCTGCGCCGCGCCAACGGCGTCCTGAATGTTCGTCGCCGCTGTAATCCAGTTCGTGTAGGGCGTTACCGGGTTCGTGCTCGTCAAGCTCACATAATGTACCGGGTTCGTGTTTTGATTTTCGTAAGCGCCCAGGTCCACGGTTCCGCCGACGATGCGCGGATTGCCGTCCAAATCCGTGCTGTTGTTGACGAAGGAATTATTTCCCGCGTTGATGCACGGCGAGCCGATTTGCAACCGCAGATTTCCGCCCGCCAAAGCCACAAAGGCTGGAGGGTTGGTAATATTTCCGTCATCGGACAACGGCGGGGTTGAGCAACAATAATTAAACTTGGCGAGATCCAAATTGGATCCCGATGGAGCGGAATTGAAGTAAATAATTGAATTAGCCAACGTCGCGCCGGTGCCGCCGAAAACCCCGCCGCCGGAATTGCCGGCCGTATTGGCCACGATGGTGCAATTGTTGTAAGTGCCGCCGTAGCCGCCGCCGCCGTAGCTCGCCGTGTTGCTGACGATGAGGCAATTGTTTAACTGCCCCAGGTAGTTGCCGCCGCCATCGGCCGCGCCGTTTTGGGAAATGACGCAATTATCCACCGTGCCGCCGAAAACCCCGCCGGCCCACAAAGCCGAGGCGTTGCCGGTGATGATGCAGTTCGTCACCACTGCGGCGGAAGATTGGCAATAAACGCCGCCCGCGTAACTATTCGCGCTGACCGTCGCGCCCCCGGTCACAGTGAAACCCGACAGGGTCGCGCCGCTGGCCAGATAAACACCCCGCACCGCGCTGGCACCATTGGTCGTACCCGGCACCTGATAGCCCTTGATTACCGTCACGGCGGGACCGTTGACACTTTGCACCGTCAAATTCGCGCTGGCGACATACACACGGTTCGATCCCATACTGGACCCGCCACCGGTTTGGTAAACGCCGTTGGTAACAAGAACGGTGTCGCCCGGGCCTGCCAGGGAAACGGCGTCCTGGATGTTCGTTGCGGCGGTGCTCCAGCCGGCGTAGGGCGGGACCGGATTGGTGCAGTTCAAACTCACGTAATGCACCGTTGCCGGGGCGTTGATGGCCAAAAATACAAAACCGGCGATTGCCAGTTGGAGAGGATACGTTTTCATCAGTTGCCTATGAAGAATTTGCTAATGTTTATCACCAACCCTCATGCAGGTCAAGCCAAATGCAGCCGCGATTTCATTTCGTTTTTGCATGGCGTAATTTTATCGAACGGTTTAAATAAACAGGCATATAACTCGTGTAACGATGAACATTCAGAATCCATCGGCGAAACCACCGGGCTGGAAACAATCCCTTCTGTGGCTGATGCTGGCCGTGGCATGTTTTCATCTGGCCTACACGTCCAGTAAATTTCCAGCAGCGGGCCTGATGATATTCGGCTACGCCTTGGGCCTCGTCCGGCTCACCGACCAGCCGACGATCCGCCGCGCGTTTTATTTTGGTCTGGCGACGGGATTTCTCTGCTATGCGCCGCAACTGTTTTTCTTCTGGCGCATCTTCAACGCCTCCGCGATTGTGCTCTGGCTGGTGCTGGCGTTTTGGATCGGGCTGTTCGCGGCAATGGTCTGCGGCTGCATCCGGCGCTGGGGAAAGGTCAAAGCTCTGTGGCTGGTTCCGATTGTCTGGACCGGGCTGGAGTATTTCCGCAGCGAACTTTACTGCCTGAAATTTTCGTGGTTGAACGTCGGATATGCATTGCCCGCATGGTTTGGTTTTTTGGGAGGAGGAATGTATGGTGTCGGTTTTATGGTATTTGCAACTGCGGTAGTGATTGTATTTTTTTTGATGCGATCCAAAATCGCAATGATTGTTGCCTCGATTATGGTTGTGCTGTTTTTGCTGGCGTCGGCCATCACCTGGGCAGAAAGACTTTCGCCGCCATTGCATATTGTCGGCATCCAGATGGAATTCCCTTCGCCGGGTGTTCTGCCCAAGGCGCTCGACAAGGCCCTGGCTAAAAATCCCGACGCGCAGATTTTTGTTTTGAGCGAATACACCCTCGACGGCCCGGTGCCGGATTCGCTGAAAAACTGGTGCCGCGAACACGCGTGCTTCCTGGTGGTCGGCGGCAAGGACCCGGTGGGCACAAACGATTATTACAACACCACCTTCGTCGTCGGCACAAACGGCGAAATTGTTTTCCGTCAGGCCAAGAGCGTGCCCATCCAGTTTTTCAAGGACGGCTTGCCGGCCCCAATACAGGAGGTCTGGAATTCGCCGTGGGGCAAAATCGGCATCTGCATCTGCTACGACTTGAGCTACACGCGCGTCACTGACCGGCTGGTGGAGCAGGGCGCTCAACTGCTCATCGTGCCGACGATGGACGTTGAGGATTGGGGCCGGCACCAGCACGAGCTTCACGCGCGGGTCGCGCCCGTGCGCGCGGCGGAATACGGCATCCCGATTTTCCGCCTGGCCAGTTCCGGCATTTCGCAAGCGGTTTCTTGGAATGGCACTGTCATCGCGCAAACCTCTTTTCCCGGCAGTTTGGACATTCTCTCGGCGCAACTCCGGCTGCCAATGCGGGGCGCGCTTCCATTGGACCGGTGGCTGGCGCCGGTGTGCGTGGGCATCACGGCCCTCGTCCTGCTGACGTTGCTGTTTTTTGACTGGCAGGACAGGCGCGCCTCCCGCACAAAAAATGCGCTGTAAGCGCGGCATATTCCGGCCATTGTGCCGGTCGTTGGAGTTCACGCTTCAGCGTGTCCGCCGCCCGTTACAAGCTGAAGCTTGAACTCCAACAATATTTTCCTTTCGCCTTCGCCCATTTGCCCTTTCAATTCCGCGCCATGTCGCGCGATTACGTCATTGAACCGTTCCGTTCCGGGATCAATTTGCAGATTGATTACGCGCGCGAACTGAATCCGCAGCAGCTCGCCGCCGTCACCGCGCCGCCCGGTCCCGCGCTCGTCATTGCCGGCGCGGGTTCCGGCAAAACGCGCACGCTGACCTATCGGGTCGCGTATCTGCTGGAGCAGGGGATCCCGCCGGATAGAATTTTGCTGCTCACGTTTACCAACAAGGCCGCCGGCGAGATGATGCGGCGCGTCGCCGATTTGCTGGGCCGGCAGCTTCCGTCGCTCTGGGGCGGCACGTTCCATTCCATCGGCGCGCGGATTTTGCGCTCGCACGCCGATTTGCTCGGTTACCGGCGCGATTTCACCATTCTCGACCGCGACGATGCGAGGGATTTGATCAAAGCCTGCATCGCCGACGCCGGCATTGAAACTAAAAAGGGCACGCATTTCCCGAAACCCGATGTGCTGTGCGAAATTTTCTCGCTCGCGGTCAACACGCACAAGACCGCCGCGGAAATTCTCAAAGGGCAATTCGATTACTTCGAGAAAATCACCCGGCAGGTCGCCGACATCCAGAAGCGTTACATCGCCCGCAAACGCTCGACGAATGCGATGGATTTCGACGACCTGCTCGCGCTCTGGCTCCGGCTGTTGCAGGAACACGCCGACGTGTGCGAACATTACCAGCGCCGTTTCCAGTTCATCCTCGTGGACGAATACCAGGACACCAACAAGCTCCAGAGCGACCTGATTGACCTGCTCGCCGAACGGCATCACAACGTCACCGTCGTGGGCGATGACGCGCAGAGCATTTATGCCTGGCGCGGCGCGAATTTCCTGAACATCTTCCAATTCCCAAAACGCCATCCCGGCGCGAAGGTTTTCAAAATCGAGACCAACTACCGGAGCACGCCGGAAATCCTCAGGGTGGCCAACGCCGCCATTGCCGCCAACACCGAGCAATTCACCAAGGAACTCGCGCCGGCGCGCAAGTCCGGCCTCAAACCCGCGCTCGTCGCGTGCAGTGACGCCGCGCAGCAGGCGGCGTTCATCGCGCAACGCGTGGTGGAACTGCCCGAGGAAGGCGTGGACTTGAACCGGGTGGCTGTGCTTTATCGCTCGCATTTCCACGCGCTCGAATTGCAGCTTGAGTTGACGAAGCGGAACATCCCGTTTTCCATCACCAGCGGCATCCGATTTTTCGAGCAGGCGCACATCAAGGACGCCACGGCGTATCTCAAGCTCGTAGCCAACCCGCAGGATGAACTCGCCTTCAAGCGCGTCGCGCAACTGTTGCCGGGCATCGGCGCCAAAGGAGCAGAAAAAATCTGGAAGATTTTTTCAGCGAAGATGGAAGATGGAAGATCGAAGATGGAAAAACAGCCATCAGAACTTGGCAAACCCCAACTCCCATCTGCCAACTCCCACCCCCAGACGCCAGACGCCAGACGCCAGGCCCTCGCGGCTGCACTTCAAAAATGTTCCCAATCTATCCCCCAAAAGGCGGCGACGGCTTGGAACCAATTTGTCGAGACCATTTCGCAGCTTGAAGACGAAACCGTCCGGCAGAGCGCCGCGAAGATGCTGCGCATTGTGATGGACGCCGGTTACGACGATTATCTCAAGGAAAACTTCGCCAATTACCGCAACCGGCTGGAAGACCTCGAACAACTCGCCGTGTTCGCGTATCAATTCGGTTCGGTCGAGGATTTCCTCACGCAGCTCGCCTTGCTTACCAATGTCGAGGCCGAGGACGGCGATCCCGCGAACCGCGACGCCGACCGAATCCGGCTCTCAACGATTCATCAGGCGAAGGGTTTGGAATTCGACGTCGTGTTTGTGATCATGCTGTGCGACGGATTGTTTCCGTCCGGACGCTCGATGGAGACCGACGAAGGCGAGGAGGAGGAACGCCGGCTGTTTTACGTGGCCATCACGCGGGCGAAGAACGAGCTTTACCTTTGTTACCCGCTGGAGCGCGCCAGCTTCAGCAAATCCGGCGGCGATTCGATGCAGCAGCCCTCGCGGTTTTTATCGGAAATCCCGCGCGATTTGTTGAACGAGTGGAACCTGCGCCCAAGGTGCGGCTGAATGTTAGCGGCAACACGACCGGCTCCTACAACATCGCGCTGGGTTATGCGGCTGGCGATAACATCACCACCGGCAGTTCCAACCTTGACATCGGCAACGTAGGGCTTTCAACCGACACCAACATCATCCGCATCGGTAGCGGGCAGGCCAGACGTTCATCGCGGGCGTCATCAACGGCAATGGCGGCGGGTTGACCAATCTCAATGTCAGTGCGGCGCAATTGACCGGCGGCGCGAATGGGAACTTCTTTGTCGGTCCGGCGGGCAACGAATTCGTCAATCGTATCGGACCAGAGTGGTCAACCCTTCCGGATTGGCGACGTCCACGCCTTGAAGGAAGACGATGTGTTGATATCCGAGATTCTTCAGGCCAACAACCCAGGGTGTGCCGCGGTCGCGAAACTGGTCGCCAAGCTCCTGTTCGGTATAATTCTCAAGAATGACCACGGCGGTCTGATGTTGGGGCAATGTCACTGCCTGGGCCAGAAGCTGGTCATTGCCTTCCCTGGCCGATGGGGTCGGTTGCAGCATCTGGCAGGTCTGGTTGTCCCAGGATTGAATGACCAGTGCGGTGTTGTCGGTGTTGTGAAACGCCCGGGACGGGGTTGCACAGGAGGTTGCGATGATGGCCAAAGCCACAACGGCCAACAAGGTGCAGATGTTTAATGATTTCATATGTTCCCGCTGGTTGATGCGTCAGTTTGATTTGCTCTCTTCTTACCACCGTGTAATACGCAATTGCAATGCCATTGATTGCGGGCCGATGCAATGCGGGCGTACGTCGAGGACATGTCGTCCAAATCATTTTGGAGACGGCGGAGCGTGGCTGTCTCAGCCGCAGCACGTTCGACAACCCCAAAATCCATGAAAATTCGTGCGATCATTGACAATCCGGCTGCTGCGGGTGGGACACCCGCGCTCCGTTCCATTTGGGCAACGCGCCCTTTGACTGCGGGCTGATGCAATGTCCCGGTGGCTGGGCGTGCTATTTTAGCTTCGGGAAAAATTCCGCCACCGTTTTGCACGTCGCCGCGCTCAATGTTTCAAGCGAATAGCCCTTAACTTGGGCGATGGTTTCGGAAATTTCCTTCACATAAGCCGGTTCGCAGCGTTTGCCGCGATACGGCACGGGCGCGAGATACGGACAGTCGGTTTCCAGCATGAATTTGTCCAGCGGCGTGGCGGCGACGGTGTCGCGGACGTTTTGTCCGTTCTTGAACGTGACGATGCCGGTGAAGCTGACGAGCGAGCCGATTTCCAGGACGCGGCGCATCCGGTCGGCGCTCTCGCCGAAGCAATGAAACACACCGCGCACCTTGCCGGCAAACGGCTTGAGCTGGGCGAAAGTGTCGTCAAAGGAGTCGCGCTGGTGGATCACGCAGTTCAGTCCGGCTTCGATGGCGACTTCGAGTTGCTGTTGGAAAATCTGCGCCTGCCTTTGTTTGTAGCACGCGTCGTCGTCGGCAGTGCCACCGGTCTTTCCGCCCGTCAGATGATGATAGTCGAGGCCGATTTCACCGATGGCGACGACCTTGGGATGCTTCACCAGTTTGCGCAGCGGTTCGCGAATATCGTCCGGCGCTTCATGGACGTTTGACGGATGCCAGCCGACGGCGGCAAAAATGCACTCAAAATGTTCGGCCAGTTTGATGGCGCGCGCGCTGCTTTCGAGGTCGGTGCCGATGGAAATGATCCGGGTGATGCCGGCGGCCTGGGCGCGGGCAATGACATCGGTCATATCCTTTGCGTAGTCCGGGTAATCAAGATGCGCGTGGGTGTCGTAAAAAATGGCCATAAAATTCAGGTGGCCGGGAATCCTTTTAGAAACATCGAACATCCAACATCGAACGCTGAACATCGAATAACACGCCGCCGATCTTCATTCGGAGTTCGATGTTGAATGTTGGATGTTCTGTCACGGGGAAAGGCTATGGCTTGGCCGGAGCGTTGGTGCCGGTGAGTTTTTGTTCGAGCACGGCCAGTCTTGCCTCGACGGATGGCTTGCCGGGGTAATCGGGTGATTCCTGGAGCAGCTGTTTGTATTTTTCCAGGGCGTCGGCTTCGCGGTGCTGCGCCAGAAGTTTTTCGCCCAGCGTGAGCCGGATGCGAATGCGCTGTTCCGGCGACGGGTTACGGGTCAGGGCGCGTTGATATGTTTCAATGGCCGAGGACGGTTTGCCCTGCATTTCGTAAAGGTCGGCGAGTTTTTCGGTGAGCACGGCGCTATTGGTGGTTGCGGGAATGGTTTCGAGGAGTGCGGCGAGCTGGGCAGCGGGCGTACCGTGAACCAAACCCAGATTCACCACGCGCAGATAAGACCATTCAATCAGCGGGTTGTGGGTGCGCGCGAATTCCGCGTGTAACGCCGACGGTTCCCGCCCAAAGGGCCGGTAAAGCGGGTCGCCGACGACGGTGGTTTGCCAGGATAAAACGGGTTGCGCGGTCCAGGCGGCCTCGCCAAACGTGAATCCGCCGACAATCAGCCGCGCGAGAAAGGCATAGACATTGGGTGAGCAGGGGAGATAGGGCTCGTTGACGCAGCCCATGGTGCAGGTCGCGCCTTTGGCGAGCAACGGCCCGGCCCAAAACTGGTTCGTGCTCCGCAACGTGACCGCGCTGAAGGAATGCAGATGATACGCGAACGCGCCGGGCATGAATTCAACCTTGGGCAGCGTGAACGGACCACTGACGTTTTGATCATACCAGCCGCAATAAATCGCAATCTGGCTCATCGGAAAATCGGCGGGGAAGGTGGCGGGATTTTTGTCCACGGTTGTTTCAAAACCCAGTTGGCGGCAGATTTCTGCCGCTCCCAGGATCCATTCGTCGCCCAAAATATAATTGGTGTCGGTTTGGGGCAGTCCGCGTGCGTCGAAGTAGGCGCGGCCCCACAAGCCGTCCTGTTCGGCGGCGAGCGCCTTGTCCACCAGACCGCGCGCAATCTCCACGCTGGGGCCGTCGAGCCGGGCGACCAGCAAAATGCCGTTGGTGGGATGGAGCTGCGCCGGGTTGGTGACGCCATAAACCCAGTTGGGCAGCGGTCCGGAAAGCGGGACGTTCAGTTTCACCAGCGGCAGCCAGGCCAGCTCGGAATCCACCGAGGCTTCGTTGCGCCGCCATTCCGGGCGCATGTTTTCGCTGGCGGGTTCGCGCAGATTTGGGTCGGCGGCAATTTTCAGCGGAACGCCCCAGCACAGCACCGCGTAGCGGATTTTGGATTCAACGACCGGGTGATCCACGCGAGCGGGCTGGCCGTTGGTCGCGGTGTTGGTCACGGAGCCAAACCGCCAGAGCTTGTCCACCAGGAGCCGGCTGGCCAGCGGGAATTGCAGCGCGTCGCGAAACTCGGCACGCGTCATTTCCTCGGTGATGGGCAGATCCAATCCGTAAATCTGCGTCTCCGGCACCTGCCGCATTTGGGCGTAATGCTCCGCCACCACTTTCGACCCGGCCAGGCGCGTGTTGTAAATTACGACCACCTCGTCGCCGCCGGCGCGAACGAACAGCGGCGCGGTGGCCAGCCATAAAAGAATCAAACGCGTTCCTAAATAATTCATGATTGGGGATTTGACCTCGCGCCCGGTGGCCGGTTCAATTCTATTTGCCGAAGAGTGCTTCATGCATTCCGGGCATGGGTTGGCCGGTTTTTATATCCCAATAACGAAAGTTTGCGCTCCAGTCCCAGATCGCCCAACCCAAACCTTGTTGTTCCGCCGCCTGCCGGAACGTCGAGCAGAAACGGGCGCGTGACGCCGGATCAGCCTTGAGGTAGCAGCCAAATTCGCCAATGTGAATAGGGTATCCGTAATAATCCGACCACGCGTGGAGGAATTTTAATTTATCCGTGAAGGCCAGCGCGCTGCTCGGGTTTTTGTCCGTCGGCAGGGTGTTGTAGGCTTGAATCCAGTCCAAAACGTTGGAATTCAAATTCAGCTTCGGGTCGGCCCTGAGCGGCTGCGCGGGCGGGCCGGGAAACTGGATGCCGGTTTGTTGCATGTCCGGTGCGGCCCAACCCGCGCCTTGATGGGTGAAATGAAGCGGGTCGTAACAATGGACGGAAACAATCACGTTGCCGTCGGGCGGCAGCACCAGATTTTTCAACTCGTCTATGCCGCCCCAGTTTCCCGGTTCAACGAAAATCGTCCGGTTGGGATTGCTCCGGCGAATCTCCGCGATGGCGCGGGCATAAATCGGATTCATCAAGCTGGTCGTGGCGTTTTCATGCGGTTCATTATCGAGTTCGAACGCGAGCCGGTTGGTGAAATCCTGGTAATGCAGTGCGATTTGACGCCACAACGCGAGAAATTTTTCCGTCTGCCCCGCCGGGTCCTTGTCCAATTCGTTGAAGTGATGGATGTTGATCATCACGGCCAGCCCGCTGTTTAGCGCGTTGGTGACGACAAAATCAACCCGGGCAAAAATTTCCGGCGCCAGCGTGAAATCCGGCGCGGCTCCGGCGTAATGCTGCCAGCCAACCGGCACGCGCACATGATCAAAACCCGCGCGCTTCATCTGGGCAAATTCATTCGCGGAAACGGTCACCCCCCAGCCCTGGTTCGGCGGCACTTCAAGATAGTCGCCCAGATTGACACCGTGCTTGAACCACCGGGCCGCGCGGTGTGCCGGGGAATCATGCCCGGTCAGCGGTTTCATTTCCGGTGGATTCGAAGGTGTGAATATGTTGTCGCCGGCAGCGCGCGCGGCGTCAAACCCGCCGAACTGAAACCATGCTGCGGCTAAAATGGTCCAAATAATTTTCATGCCGGCATTGTCCTTTCAATGTTTAATTGCCTGTTATCCTCAGCCCGTCCCACGCGAGCATCACTCCGGATGGCAATTCCGCCTGCGCCCGGTCGTGGTCGTAATCGTGCGTGAGGTGTGTGAAATAGGTCCGCGCCGCGCCGATGCGCCGGGCCGCCGCCAGCGCTTCATCGAGGCACATGTGGGTTGGATGCGGCGTGTAACGCAACGCGTCGAGCACGGCGACTTCGACGCCCTGGACCTTTTCCAGCGCGTCGGCGGGAATTTCCTTGCAATCGCTCAGATATGCGAGCCGTTTTTGGCCGCTTTGCATGAAGAGATAGCCGTTCGTCATCGTCGAGCAGTGCGGCAGGGGCAGGGGAATGATTTCCAAATCGCCCAGGGTGAATGGCCCGTCAATCACATGCGGTTCGGGGTGAAAATACCCCTTCCAAATCGGCCGCCCATCAAAGGCATAAATGTAAACCCGTTTGAGCGCCGCCATCGTTTCCTCATTCGCATAAATCGGCAAGGCGCCTTTGCGCAGATCGCAAAATCGGCGGCAATCGTCCAGACCCATGATGTGATCGGCGTGGGAATGGGTGAAAACAACCGCATCGAGCCAGCGGATGTTTTCGCGGAGCATCTGGATGCGAAATTCCGGCGTCGTGTCCACGACAAATTTGACCTGGTCCGTGGCGATGTAAATGGAAGGCCGGGTGCGATGGTTTTTGGGATTGGCCAGGAATTCCGGCGGATATTCCTGGCCGATGAGGGGCACGCCCTGCGACGTGCCGCTGCCGAGAAAAATGAATGAAAACGACATGATTAAAATTTTCTTTCGTTGCCGGCTGCCAGCCTATTCAATTCAACCACGGATGCACACGGATAAACACGGATTTGAAGACACGCATCGCGCGAATGATCGCGAAATGCATGAATGTCTTTCCCATGCGTGCCAATTCATGGAGTCAGCGTCCAGCCATTTTTATCCGTGTCCATCCGTGTCCATCCGTGGTTAAAAATATACCAGGACAAAATCTAACCATGTTGACCACGCTACGCATCAAAAACCTCGCGCTGGTGCCGGACCTGACGCTCGAGCTTCAGCCCGGCTGCAATGTCATCACCGGCGAGACCGGCGCGGGCAAATCCATCATCATCGGCGCGCTCAACCTCGTTCTCGGCGAACGCGCCGACCGTTCGCTCATCCGCAGCGGTGAGGAAAGTTGCTCGGTCGAGGCCGTGTTCGATGTCACGGAATTGCACGTCAACCGACGCGGAGCGCCGGCCTCCGGCACGGCTCGACAGGGCGGCGATTTGAAACACGCCGTACCGGAGGCCGGCGCTCCCTCGCAACTGGGGAAATTTCTGGAGGAAAACGGCCTAGAGCCGTGCGAGGCGAATCAGCTCGTCCTCAAACGCACCTTCACCGCCGGTGGCACGAACCGCCAGTTCGTCAACGGCTCGGCCACCACGCTTAACGTCCTGGCGGCGATTGGCGAATGGCTCGTGGACATGCACGGCCCGCACGACCACCAGTCGCTTCTGCATTCCGCGAAGCAACTCGCCATTCTCGATGCGTTCGGCAATCTGGAAAAGGAGCGGGCGGCGTTTGGCGGACTGGTTCAACGCCGTGCCGCGCTCGAAGGCGAAAAATCCGCGCTCGTCGTGGATGAAAAAACCTACGCGCAGCAACTGGACCTGCTGCGTTTTCAAGTGAACGAAATTTCCAGCGCCCGGCTCCAGCCCGGCGAAGATGAAGGGGTTGAGGTAAAATTCCAGCGCGCGAGCAACGCGGCGAAGCTGGTGCAATTAAGCCAGGCCGCGCTGGACGCGCTGGACGGGAACGACCCATCGTTGCTCACCCAGGCCGGCGCGGTGGGCCGCACGTTGCAGGAATTGCGGCGCGTGGACGCGGGCGCGGACGCGCTGGTTGAATTGCACGGCCAGGCGGCGTCGGCCCTGCGCGAGTTGCAGTCGGAACTTTCGCGTTACGCGGAAAAAGTGGACGTTGACCCCGCGCAACTTCAACGGCTCGAAGAACGGCTCGATCTCCTCCACTCGCTCAAGCGCAAATACGGCGCGACGTTGGCCGAGGTCATCGCGTTTGGCGACGACGCGAAACGCAGACTCGAGAGCCTGGAACAGCGTGACGGCGAACTGGCGCGTCTCAACGGTGAATTGCAAAAGTTGGATGTCGAACTGTTGCGGGCTGGCAAAGACCTTTCCGCCAAACGCCGCAAAATAATTCCGCAACTGGCGAAAGCCGTGGGCAAACAACTCGACGATTTGGGTTTCAAGCAAAGCAAGTTTGACGTGGCCATCAAGAGCGACGCTCAACTTTCAACTCTCAACCCTCAACCATTCACCACCGGTTTCGACGAAATCGAATTTCAATTCGCTCCCAATCCGGGTGAACCCGCCAAGCCGCTCCGCGCCATCGCGTCGTCCGGTGAAATGGCCCGCGTCATGTTGGCGCTCAAAACCGTGCTGGCGGTGGAAGACGAAATCCCGGTGCTGATTTTCGACGAGGTGGACGCGAACATCGGCGGCGAGACGGCCAATGCGGTCGGCGAAAAGATGAAGCAGATTGCCGCCCGGCGGCAGGTGCTGTGCATCACGCATCTGCCGCAGGTTGCTGCGCCCGCCGATGCGCATTACGTCGTAACCAAGCAGATCAAGAATGGCCGGACGATTTCCGGGATTGAGTTGTTGGGCAAAAAGGAGCGCGTGACGGAACTGGCGCGGATGCTCGGCGGCCAGAGTGACGCCGCCCGGAAGCACGCGGAGGCGTTGCTAAACGGATAATGGCTGCAAACATTGAAATCCCATCCAATTTCTCACAAAGCCGATGGTTTTTTACAGGTAACAAGCTGTCCTGCCCGTGTTCCAGCCGGTAAAAACCAGTAAAAATCCACGGAAATATGGATAATTGGAGGCGGGATTATGTCTTTGACATACCCAATTTTGGACCGAATTTTTAAGGATTGTTTTCGTGGAGTTTTTAGGCGCGTCGAGCGGCGGAAATCACCTTTGCCCTGACCCATTTGGCCTTACCGATGCCAGACTCCTTTACGGCCTGCATGATTTCAGCGTGTTCAAGTGGCGAGACTCGAATTGAAATGAACTTCCCGCGCTTTTTCTTTTTGGGAAGCATCGGCCTACCAACTGGATTCGATTCGCTCATGGATTTTTCTTGCCTTTCTTTTCATCCGGCGGCAACGGGGTTTGAAGCAGCGCCTTCAATCCTTCCTTAAAATCCACGCCGTATAAATTCGGCAGCATGACCTTAAATGTGCATCATTTATTGAATTCTGTCAAGCATTTATGTAGCACTTTTATTGATTTTTTAGGCTGTTTTTGTGCCTCTTTTTTCATTGTTTATGCCTTAAAAAACAATAGATTCGATAAAGATGGCCAAAAATTTACCAATCTCGACTCCGAAAAAATGCGGCAATAATAAGACCGCCGCAAATGAACCCCGTGACAAAGAAAAGGCCAAACCAAAAAATAAATTCAGGTTCCAGTTTTCTTGGAATCGTTTTCGATCCAGACTCTCGACTGGTGAATGGGTGGCTTTTGGCGTTGATTCGTATGTCATTATTTGGGTCTGGTCTGACATCATCACCTGCACTGTCCCCAAAAGATTGATATTCCTTTGTTTTTCTCTTTATGTCGCTCATGGCGTTGCCTGTTATTATTTTTTTAAGTTGTTAGAATTAATTCCACCCTGGGCTTGGCCGATGATTGCAATATTTGGGGGTGTAATTGTTTTTTGGGGGCTTTGGATAGAACATGATGGCGGAAATTCATTTTCTAATGTGAATGATTTCAGGCGGCATTTTTGGAAAGTGAAATGGGGTTGGCGCGTATTAATGATTGGCATCGGGGCAGAAATCGTCTTGGGGTTGGTAGCGGCAGGGAAGGATGTAGTCGCATGGAGTGTGGCCAATGCCAAACTGCAAGACAGAATGATAACTGAAACGCAAAGAACAAATTTCATAAACTTTTTACGCAATGCCCCCAAGGGGCCAGTAAGAATGATGGTTGGTAATCTCCCGCTGGAAACGCGAAATTACGCCGACGCCATTCACGACATGCTTTTTGACGCGGGTTATCCAACTCCCAATAAAATAGAGAAACAAGAAAAACACCCGGATTTTCTCCCAAATTTTGCATCGGAAACTTCCGTTGCGATTATTTCTCACAGCGCATTCGTGCGCCCGGTTTATGGTGATTTTATTTACGCAGCCTTTACTAACATACATATAAACACCGTCCGTTGTTCCTTTCGTGACACTTCCATTGATCCCAATGGAGGGTGTTACGAAATTCGGGTCATGTAGGAGCAGATTGCGCTTTTAGCCGGTTTCAGCGTCTTTGATGCTATTTCCCCCTGAATCGTGCGAACCGCGATTGACTTTGGTGGATTTATACCAACCGCAAGCGGTTGGTATTATGACACACAGAGAGTTTTCAGCACGCGGCGGGAAGGCTGGCACTGGCGAAGCGAAACGCCGTTCCCCTGAGCATTACAGGCGATTGGCGCGGCTTGGCGTAGCTGCCCGGCTTCGCCAATGGGCTAAATCACGGGGACGCGGTAGCGTGGCGCGGGACGCATTGCGGGGCGACTAGCAAAGCTACCGCAAGCGGTTGTTGACTTCGTACAGTTCGTATGAATCGTGCATGGAGCGGAGCAGCAATAGCCTGCCTCAGCGTCTCAATTTTCCATTTTACGGGTGCTTCAGCCATTCGATTACATTTTTCCCAATAGCGGCATGAAACCTATTCGCCACACTTTTAGCAATCCACAATTTTCCACACGCCGCTAATTCGTTTCCGCCAGCATTTCCTCAATTGTCCACTGGTGATCTGTCAGGCTCGCAGCTTGCGCTGGGGTCTGGCCGTGTGCGCTGTGCTTGCGGCAAAAATTGAAATGCCAAACGAACAGCGCAACCGCATGTTTCAAGTTATCCAGCTTCTTTGAATATCCCAGCGTGCAACGAGTGAAACGGCGATTGAAAAGCCGCACAGAGAGGTTTGTGCGCTCGGCATGGGCGGTTGTGGCATTTTCCATAATTGGCATCCTTAAACCGCTGGATCAATTTTATGCGGGGTGGTGGGGCGTTTCGTAGAAAGGAAATGTCGCGCGCGTATCAAACCAACTATGGCAGGAGAACCGTTGCAAATTACAAAGCAGAAAAGGATCATTGGGTTGCCTATCGGCGGGTAAAGAGAGAACGTAAAGAATTCAAAGACTACACAAACACTTATGACGATTTGTTCAGGGAATTTTACTATGACACCGATGACCTTATAAGAATTCTGGAAGAACTAACGATCTGGCATGAATGCAAGCTGAAGGCGAAAATGTTGGAAACAAGCCGCGAAAGGCTTACGATTTTGCGGGATTTGATAGAAAAATGGCTGAATCAGAAACAACCGGACAGGACATAATGGGGTGGGGAAAAAGCGCAATCTGCTCCTACATGACCGAAATTCGGAGCAAACGATTGGATTGAAGTGAGTTGCACCTAAAAAATGGTTGTTTTGATTTCTGAGCGGACGTGCTTGGATTTTTCAGGTAGACCGTTGCCATGAAGCGGCGACTTCCTAC
>Ga0181530_10001235_pt1 | contig 32412 bp, 25 predicted proteins | sample PEATcosm2014_Bin_42_FD_119769 | JGI IMG/M metagenome (GOLD analysis project Ga0181530, IMG submission 119769) | Peatland microbial communities from MTU Mesocosm Facility, Houghton, MI, USA - PEATcosm2014_Bin10_60_metaG | ecosystem: Environmental > Terrestrial > Soil > Wetlands > Peat | place...
GAGTCCCAGCCCGAGGAAGCCGATCGTCAGCAGGACGAGGCTCAGCAGCGGAAGCCGGCTTGGCGAGCCGCGTCGCACGGCGCGGCTGGACACACTGCGATCACCCGTAACGGGCTGGGCGCGAAGACTTGGCACACGGCTCCCATCCGTCGGCAGAGGCGATCAACGCGGAATCCCGCAGTACGTCAGTAAACCTCACGTCCGGGCCCGTCCGTGCGTTCATGGCCGGACGCGTGGGTGTCCCGCCCACGGACTGCGCGGCCGGGCGGGGCGGGACATCCGGAGTGCTGGATGCGGCAGGCCCGAGTCAGTCGTCACCGGGCGCCACCCGGCTCATGCTGGCCTGGGCTATGCTTGTTAATTGAAGCTTCAAGTTGCTCGGGCCAGGCGTTATCCTGGCTTCGAGTCCCAAGCCGAAGGAATGCCGTGACCTCCATCTTCGATCCCGCGGAACCCGCCGGGGCCTTCGACGCCTTCGTGCACGACGCCGCGCGGGCCAGCCGGGCACAGCGTGCCTGGGGCCCGGACGACGGGCCGTTGCCCGCGCTCTACATCAGCCACGGCGCCCCGCCGCTATTCGACGACGCACCGTGGATCCGTGAGCTGTTCTCCTGGGCGCAGACCATGCCCAAGCCCCGCAGCATTCTCATCGTCAGCGCCCATTGGGAGTCGGCGCCGATGACGCTGTCCGCTTCCGCCGCCGCGACCCCGCTGGTGTACGACTTCGGTGGCTTCCACCCGCGCTACTACCAGATGACGTATCCCACCCCCGACGCCGGCGAGCTGGGCCGCCGCGTGGCGGCCTCCCTGCCCGACCGTGAGCCGGTGCACGAGCACCCACGCCGCGGGCTGGATCACGGGGCCTGGGTGCCGCTCAAGGTCATGTACCCGCTCGGGGACGTGCCGGTGCTCCAGCTCAGCCTGCCCACGCACGACCCCAGCCGGCTCATGGGCATCGGCCGGCGCCTCCGGCCGCTGCGGGAGGAGGGCGTCCTCATCATCGGCTCCGGTTTTATGACCCACGGCCTGCCGTTCCTCACGCGCGAGATGCTGACCGGCGAGGTCGTGCCGTCCTGGTCGGCCGACTTCGACGCCTGGGCCGCCGACGCGCTGAGCCGGGGTGACGTCGACACGCTGGCCGCCTACAAGTCCAAAGCGCCCGGGATGCCGTTCGCGCACCCCACGGTCGACCACTTCATCCCGCTGTTCATCGCGCTGGGCGCCGCGGAGCGGGAGGACCAGCCGGTTGAGACGGTCATCAAGGGCTATATGGCCGGCCTGTCCAAGCGCTCGTTCCAAGTCAACTGACCCGGCGCAGCTGCCCGGGTAACTGGACGACGGAGCCGGGCCGCCATAACCGCGCACGCAAGGGCCTCAGTGTCGGCTGCGTTGCCTCGCTGCGCGGCCCCTGCGGCACGGTTCCCGTAGACCGTAATGGCCGGTTAACAACGATTTAAACGCACCAAAATGTAACAAGTCGGACTCAACGGGCCGGGTCATACCGGAGGTGCGCTTGCGTACCTCTTCCCAGAGGTCCCGATAGCAGCGGGCGGCCGGGCTGCGCGGCGCGAAGACGGACACCGGAGCGCGCTCGGCGGCCATCCGCTCGATGATGGCGAGGGCGGGGATGGTGGCCGCGGCGATGTCCGGCCGCTCCAGGGGCAGCCGCTCGGCGATCTCGCGGTGAAGCCGCTTCCGGCGGTCCACCATTGAGAAGAACGCCAGCACGTCGGGGCGCGGGCCGTCGAAGTCCGCCACGAACCCGGTGAGCTGGTCCAGGGTCCGCAGCGACAGGGTGGCGGGGATGAGCGGGACGAGGACCAGGTCCGCGGCGTGCAGCACGTTTTCTGACACCAGCGAGACGCTGGGCGGGCAGTCGAGGATAACGACGTCGTAATCCCCGGCCAGCGGGCCGAGAAGCCGGGAGAGCCGGCGGACCCGGTTCTTCGCCGCGTCGAGCAGCAGATCCATATTCCGGTAGGTGAAGTCGCCCGGCAGGAGGTCAAGGCGGTCGAAGTCGGTGCCCTTGATGGCCTTGTCCAGCGGGCGGGTGCCGCGAATGAGGGCCTTCCCGCCGCCCTTGACGCGTGGCCGCACGCGGAACATGAACGTGGCGGCCGCCTGCGGATCCAGGTCCCACAGCAGCGTGCGCAGACCATCCTGCGCGGCCAGGTGGGCGAGATTGACGGCCGCCGTCGTCTTCCCGACACCACCCTTGATGTTGTAGGTGGCGATCACCCTCATGCGCTGTCCCGGCTCACGCACTCTCCCGGCTCATGCACTGTGCCGGCTCATGGACAATCCCGGCTCGCGCAGTCTCCCGGCTCATGCACCGTGCCGGCTCACGCACTGTGCCGGCTCATGGACTGTCCCGGTCGGTCAGCACCGCCATCCGGCGCCGTCCCGCGGTGCCCGCGAACCTGGCGAACCGCTCCGCGAACTCGGCCCGCGACTGACGTTGGCGGGTGCCCAGCTGGGCGGCCAGCTCGCCCATGGCCAGCAGCGTGGCCGCGGGCGCGGCCTGCTGCGCCAGCATCGCGGCCGCCAGGGACTGGATCTCCTCGCGCTGAACCTGGCTGTCCTGGAATTCACCCAGGCAATCCTGGAGGCGCTTCAGGTCGCCGAGGACCGCACGGTAGGCGCCCGGATCGTGCAGGGAGGCGAAGAACTCCAGTACGTACCGCAGTTCTTTGCACCGTTTGCGCAGGGTGTGCAGGCTTTCCGGCGGTGAGCTGGCCGTGATCGCCGATCCGAGCTTGATGACCCGTCCGTGGGCACGCCTGGTCCGGTCCGCGGCCAGTTCGGCGGCGGGCGGCCCCGCGGGCAGGCCCGGGTACGGGACGAGCAGCGCCTTGCGCCAGTCGCCGACGGTGGCGGCGAAACGCGCCGAGCGCAGCGCCCGGCCTAGTTTCCGCCGCTCGGCGGTTCGGCGCCGCCCCAGGTAGGCGAGGAACGGATCCAGGTCGGCGGGATCGGCCGCCACCAGCCGGGCGACCATCGGGGCGAAGGACAGCAGGTGCACGTCCAGGTCCCGCACTGGCGTGGTCAGGTCACCGAGCCACCTGAACTCGGCGGCGAACCGCAGGGTGAGCTCGCCGGGCAGGACATCGCCGAGGAGCTTGAGCCCGGACCGCGTGCGCCGCACGGCGATGCGCAGGTCGTGCAGAAACTCGGTATCCGTGTCGTGCAGCACGCCGTCGACGTTCGCCTCGAGGTTGTCCAATTGCTGCAGCAGGATGGCCCGGACGGCGTCGGCGCCCGGCATGTCCGGCCGCAGCGCCACGTCGACCTTGCCGGTGTAGTCGAGGGGAGAGCGCCCGGCCGCGCTGAGCGCGGCACCCAGCGCGGTCTGCCGGCTGAGAGCCAGGCCGGCACCGGCGAGAATACGCCCGGCCCGTCGCGCCTGCGCCAGATAGCCGCGCACCTCGGTCACGGCCAGCCGGGCCGGGATCGGGGCGTAGCCCGGCACGAGAAGCGACATACCGTCGATGGAGATCCGGGCAACCGTCTTGTCGTCCTCATTGCGCAGCCGCACCTCGCGCACCTGGCTGATCAAACTGACCGTGGGCAGCAAGGCCCGAAGGCCGGCCACGGCCGCGACCCGGTCCCGCAGCGGACCCGGCGGGAGGGCCTCGGGCAGGGCCGGCCAGCGGGCCAGCCCGGTCGGTACGGTGAGCCGCTGGCCGCCCGTGCCGGTCAGCACCAGTTCGCCGGCGCCCCGGGGTTTCCGCCCAGCCTGCGTGATGACATGCTGCAACGTGAGCCCGGCCCGGTACAGCTGCCAGTCGAACGTGTCCAGCCACGTCCGCCGCACCCGGCTGGCTTGACGGTCCTCTTCCACGCCGAAGGCCGTCGTCAGCTCATCGCGCACCCGGTCGGGCAGTATTGCACCGGAGTCCGGGAGGATGTATTCGCGCGCGCGGGCCTCCACGACGCGGACGGTATCACCCGCAGTACCGGAATTGCTAGGAGTGAACGCCCGGCGAACTCCGGGTTACGCGATGTGGAGCAGGCATGGGCACGTTTGGATATCAGTAGGGGAGGTAAGTTGCTTGTACGGGATGTGAAGGGATACCCCGATGGGGAAGTTTTCGCGGCAGTTCCACGATCTGATGTCTTCGGTCCGATCTGCTTGGGGCAGACGCGCGCGCGACGGGGTCACCGGGTCTGCGGGACGACCAGCCCGGAGCGGACAACCGCGTCGCGACCCCGGGGACCTGCGCCGCAGCGAGGCCGCGCGCCGGGCCGAAGCCGCGCTACGCGACGTCCGGACGGGCGACGCCGGACGCCGGGCCCAGGAGGCCATCCGGGACTTCCGGGAGAGCGAGACCGCCCGGAAGGCGCAGGAAACCGTCCGCGACCTGCGGGACAGCGAGACGGCCCGCCGAGCCCAGGAGGCCGTGCGCGATCTGCGCGACAGCGAGACCGCCCGGAAGGCGCAGGAAACCGTCCGCGAGTTCCGCGAGAGCGAGCGAGGCCGCAAGGCCGAAGTGACCATCCAGGAGGCCGAGGCCGCCGCGCGGGCCGCATACCTGCGCCTGCGCCGCTCCATGGGCGACCGCTAGGCCGCCCCGGTACGCAGGGTCTTCCGTTCGATGGACTTTTCCGCCTGGCCGGGACCACCGGTCCCGCCTGGCCGGGACCACCGGTTGCCGTTACGTTCCGTGAACAGGCAACCGCACATGGATCGGGCCGGTGTGTGAGTTTCTCGCGCGTGAGCGATAACATCATCAAAATTCACCAGCAGCGCGGGTCCGTCAGGCGTCTGGCTGAGCCAGGCACGGAGGCGGACCGTTCCGCTGTGCCGCTGGTGGCAAAGGGAGGCACGAGGTGGCGTCGTCACCGCGTAACCCGGTCAGGCCCGGTGCCGACCACCCGGCGCGGGCCAAGGCGGGCACGGCCGGCCGCCACGCCGACACCCTGCACCGACCACCGGTCATGGCCGACGTCGCGCAGCTCGCCGGGGTCTCCCACCAGACGGTCTCCCGCGTACTCAACGACCATCCCAATGTCCGGCCAGACACTCGGCAGAAGGTCCTGGAGGCAATCCAGCAGCTGGCCTACCGGCCCAACGCCGCGGCCCGGGCCCTGGTCACGCGGCGCACCCACACCCTGGGCGTGATCGGCATCGACTCGCCGCTGTACGGGCCGGCCATGATGCTGAACGGGATCGAGCGCGCGGCCCAGCACGGATACTTCGTCGTCATCGCGAGCCTGCCCGCCCTGGACCGGCGCTCGATGCTGGACACCGTGGAGCGGCTCCGCGGGCACGCGGTCGAGGGCATCATCGTCATCGCGCCGCAGACGTCGGCGGTCGCGGCGCTCAGCCACGTCCCCGCCGACCTGCCGCTCGTCGCGGTCGGCTGCGGGACCCGGGCTCCGCTGACGTCGGTCGCGGTGGACAACGCGGACGGCGCGGGCCGCGCCACCCGCTATCTCCTCGACCTGGGGCACGAAACCGTCCATCATGTGGCCGGCCCCGGCAGCTGGCTGGACGCCCAGGAGCGGGTCGAGGGCTGGCGCGCGGCGCTGAGCGAGGCGGGCGCCGGGGAACCGGAGGCCATCTCGGGCGACTGGACGGCGCGTTCGGGTTACGAAGTCGGTCAGGAGCTGGCCACGATGGATGACGTCACCGCCGTCTTCTGCGGCAACGACAATATGGCCCTGGGCCTGGTCCGGGCCCTGACCGAACACGGCCGTCGCGTCCCGGACGACGTCAGCGTGGTCGGGTTCGATGACGTGCCCGAGGCGGGCTACTTCCTCCCGCCGCTCACGACGGTCCGCCAGGATTTCGGCGAACTTGGCCGGCGGGCGCTGAGTGCGCTGGTCGATCAGATCTCCGGCAGCCCCGGGACCGGCGCCCACCTCCGGGTGCCGCCGGAGGTCGTGGTGCGCGCGAGCTCGGTGCCGCCGCCGGGAGCCGCTTCGCACCAGACTGGACCATGATCCCTGCAATCACCAGCGCTAATGGGAGGCGGAGTTGGTTGTGAGCGCTAACAACGAGGACCGGTACGTCATTGGCGTCGACTACGGCACCCTGTCGGGGCGCGCGCTCGTCGTCCGGGTCAGCGACGGGGCGGAAGCAGGCACCGCCGTGCACGAATACCGGCACGGGGTGATGGACCGTGAGCTGGCCGCCACGGGGGAGCCACTGCCGCCGGACTGGGCCCTGCAGGACCCGGCCGATTACCTGGCCGTACTGCGCATCGCGGTGCCCGCGGCGGTCAAGGACGCGGGCATCGACCCGGCGGCGGTGATCGGCATCGCCACCGACTTCACCGCGTGCACGGTCTTGCCCGCCGCCGCCGACGGCACGCCGCTGTGCATGATCGCCGGCCTTGAGGGACGGCCGCACGCGTACCCCAAGCTGTGGAAGCACCACGCGGCCCAGCCGCACGCGGACCGCATCAACGCACTGGCCCACGAGCGCAAAGAGCCATGGATCGAGCGGTACGGCGGCAAGATCTCGTCCGAGTGGCAGTACGCCAAGGCCCTGCAGCTTCTCGAAGAGGACCCCGAGCTCTACGGCCGGGCGGACCGCTGGATCGAGGCCGCGGACTGGATCATCTGGCAGCTCACCGGGACCGAGACGCGCAACGCCTGCACCGCTGGTTACAAGGGCATCTGGCAGGACGGTCACTACCCGTCGCGTGACTTCCTGGCCGCGCTCAACCCGGGCTTCGCCAGCTTCGCGGCCGACAAGCTGGAGCATCCGATCTCGGCCCTGGGGACGAGGGCCGGCTCGCTAACCGCCGAGGCCGCCGAATGGACCGCGCTGCCCGGGGGCATCGCAGTCGCGGTCGGGAACGTCGACGCGCACGTCACCGCGCCGGCCGCGCGCGCCGTCGAGCCGGGCCAGATGGTCGCCATCATGGGCACCTCAACGTGCCAGGTGATGAACAGCGACGGCCTGGCCGAGATCCCGGGCATGTGCGGCGTGGTCGACGGCGGGATCATCGCCGGTCAGTGGGGGTACGAAGCCGGCCAGAGCAGCGTCGGCGACATTTTCGCGTGGTTCACCGAGCACGCCGTACCCGGCTCCTACCGGGACGAGGCCGCCCTGCGGGGCATCTCCGTGCACGACCTGCTGACCGAGGAAGCCGCCGCCCAGCCGGCCGGCGCGCACGGGCTCGTGGCCCTGGACTGGTTCGGCGGCAACCGGTCGGTGCTCGTCGACCACCACCTGTCCGGTGCCGTCGTCGGGCTCACGCTGGCCACCCGGCCGGCCGAGATTTACCGGGCGCTGCTGGAGTCGACCGCGTTCGGGACGAGGGTCATCGTCGAATCGTTCGGCTCGGCGGGTGTCCCGATGACCGACTTCATCGTGGCCGGCGGCCTGCTCAAGAACGAGCTGCTGATGCAGATCTACGCCGATGTCCTGCGCCGCCCGCTGAGCGTGATCGGTTCTGACCAGGGACCCGCGCTCGGCTCGGCCATCCACGCTGCGGTGGCGGCCGGCGTGTACCCGGACGTGCCCGCCGCCGCGCGCGCCATGGGAAAACTCCGCCGCGAGGTCTACCACCCCGACCAGGCGAACGCCGCCGTTTACGACGAGCTGTACGCGGAGTACGTCACGCTGCACGACTATTTCGGCCGGGGCGGCAACAACAGCATGCACCGGCTGCGCGGGCTCCGCGACCGGGTCCTCGGCTCCCGCGCTGACGACGCTGATGTCGGCGACACCACATCCGGATCGCTCGACGACGGAACGGGAGGCCGCTGATGAGTGCTGCCGCAAACGGCGGCGGGGCGGCCACGGAACTCCTCGCCGAGCTGCACGAGATCGTGTCCGACCTGCACGCCGAACTGCCGCGGAACGGGCTCGTCGCCTGGACCTCCGGGAACGTGTCGGCCCGGGTCCCGGGCGCTGAGCTCATGGTCATCAAGCCCAGCGGCATCGGCTACGACGACCTGACGCCCGAGTCGATGGTCGTGTGCGACCTGGATGGCAACACGGTCAGCGACGGTTACAGCCCGTCCAGCGATACGGCGACGCACGCCTACATCTACCGCCACCTGCCCGAGGTCGGCGGCATCGTGCACACCCACTCGACCTACGCGACCGCGTGGGCCGCGCTGGGCGAGCCGATCCCCTGCGTGATCACGGCCATGGCCGACGAGTTCGGCGGGGAGATCCCGATCGGGCCGTTCGCCCAGATCGGCAGCGACGAGATCGGCCGTGGTGTGGTCGCCACGCTTACCGGCCACCGCTCCCCCGCCGTCCTGATGCGCAGCCACGGCGTGTTCACGATCGGCCCGACCGCCCGGGACGCCGTCAAGGCCGCGATCATGTGCGAGGACGTGGCCCGGACGGTGCACGCCGCGCGCCTGCTGGGCACCCCCGAGCCGCTGCCGCCGGACCAGGTGGACGCACTGCACAAGCGCTACAAGGAGCACTACGGCCAGCACTGAACGGTAGCCAGCACTGAACGGTAGCCAGCACTGAACGGTAGCCAGCACTGAACGGTAGCCAGCACTGAACGGCGGCTAGCGCGGAGCCGCCTTCACGCCCGCCGCCGGGCACCAGCCCACGGACAGACCAGCACCGCCAGCACCGGGCTTCCGGGACCGAATGAGCCGCACGGCCAGGACACGTCCCGCTAAGTCCGTTTCGAAAGGAGATTGACATGGCTGATCGCAAGCCGCGCATCGGCGTCCTCGGCATCATGCAGGACCTGTACGACGACATGATCCCCGGGATCGCCCAGCGCCAGGAGGGGTACGCCGGCCAGATCGCCAGTCATCTGTCTGACGTCGCCGAATTCATCCCGAGCAAGGCGATCAAGTACCGCGAGGACGCGGAGCGCGCGACGCGCGAGTTCGAGGAAGCCGACCTGGACGGGGTGCTCGTCGTCATGCTCACGTACGGGCCGGCCATGCGGGTGGCGCGGCTGCTGAGCGAGTCACGGCTGCCCGTCTGCCTGGCCAACATCCAGCCGGAGCCGTCGGTCACGCCCGCCTGGGACATGGCCGACATGACCTACAACCAGGGTGTGCACGGCGCCCAGGACACCGCGAACGCCATGGTCCGGGCGGGCAAGCGCTTCCAGGTCCTGACCGACGACTGGAAGAGCGACAGTTTCCGGGCCGACGTCGGGCGGTGGGCGCGGGCCGCCGCGGCCGTCACCGCGTGGAAGTCGCTGAAGACCGCGATCTTCGGCTACCCGATGAACGACATGGGCGACATCCGCGTCGACGAGAGCGCCCTGATCAGGACGCTCGGCCCGGAGATCCTCGCGGTCGCGCCCGGCGATCTGTACCGCGGGATGGAGCAGGTGACCGGCGCGCAGATCGCCGAGGTGATGGCGTTCGAGGACAAGAACTTCGAGATCGACCCGCGGCTGTCGCCCGAGGAACGCGAGGATCACGCACGCATGCAGGTGGCCCTCGAGCAGATTCTGAACGAACGTGGGTTCGGAGCCTACACCGCGCACTTCGACGCCATCGGCGAGGACGGCCGGTTCAGCCGGCTGCCGCTGGCGGCGGCGTCCAGCCTGATGGCCAAGGGCTTCGGCTACGCGGCCGAAGGCGACGTCCTCACCGCGTGCCTGGTCTACGCCGGGCACCTTCTGATCGGGGACGCGCACTTCACCGAGATGTACGCGATGGACTTCCCGACTGACTCGATCCTGCAGAGCCACATGGGCGAGGGCAACTGGAAAGTGGCTCGCTCGGACCGGCCAGTGAAGCTGATCAAGCGGTCGCTCGGCATCGGGCGGCTGGCGGACCCGCCCACGTTCAAGTTCCAGCTTCAGCCGGGCCCGGCCACGCTCGCGACGCTGGTCTCGCTGGAGGGCGAGAGGTTCCGGCTGGTGTGCGCCGAGGGCGAGAACCTGGATAGCCAGGAACTTCCGGCGCTGGAGATGCCATACGGGCAGTTCCGTCCCGCCTCGGGCCTGCGCGCCTGCCTGAACGGCTGGCTGCGCGCGGGCGGCCCGCACCACGAGGTGATGAACCTGGGCCACCACGCCGCCGACTGGCGCGACTTCTGCGACGTCGCCGGCATCGAGTTCGTGCAGGTCTGACTCGCCGGGCTCGCGCCGGGGCGCCCGCAAAAGTGCGCGATTTCGGTGATAACGCCCGCAGCGGAATCGCACACTTCTGACCGGATCCCCGGGTCTGGAGCAGCCTGGCCGGGAGGAGCCGGGCTGGGCTCAGTAGGAGCGGTTAGGGGACGGGTTCCGGGGGCGCGGCGGGGACGGCGGTCCCGGGGACCTTGGCGCGGTTCGCCGACTGCTTGTTGGCGCGGTTCGCCGACTGCTTGAAGGTGAGGCGGCCGTTGCGCATGACGCCGATGCGCTCCGCGCGCCGGGCGACGACGCTGTCGTGCGTGACCACGATGAGGGTCAGGCCGTACTCTCGCCAGAATTTCTCCAGCAGGACCAGGATCTCATCGCGGGTGTCCTCGTCCAGGTTGCCGGTTGGCTCGTCGGCCAGCAGCACCTTCGGCTCCTTGACCAGGGCACGGGCCAGGGCGACACGCTGCTGCTGCCCGCCGGACAGCTCCGAAGGCAGGTGCTGTGCCCGGTCCGCCAGGCCGAGGTCCGCCAGCGCCCTGGCCGCCTTGTCCCGGCGGTCGGCGCCGGGGATGCCCAGCGGCACCAGCGCCGTCTCCACGTTCTCCTGCGCCGTCAGGGTCGGGATGAGGTTGAAGGTCTGGAGCACGAACCCGATCTTTTCCGCGCGCAGCCGGGTCAGGGCCGTCTCCCGCATCTGCGCCAGATCCTGGCCGTCCAGGTCGACGACGCCGGAGGTCGGCCGGTCCAGGCCGCCGAGGATCTGCAGCAGGGTGGACTTGCCGTGCCCGGTCGGGCCCTGGATCGCCAGCCAGTCCCCGTCCTCGACGACCACGTCGACGCCGCGCAGCGCGGCCACCGTCCCGCGCCCCTTCGGGTAGTCCTTGGTAACTCCGCTGAGCTTATACATGACCGCATCCCCACGTTCCGGGCGAATCGATGTAGTGTCCACGCCGTCGTGGCGCAGTGGCCGAAGTTTGCCGGTGTGACCGGGCGCGCCGCCGTGGCGCTCGGGTGGACCTCATGCTCAGGCCACCTTGGCCAGGGCCGCGGCCGGGCTGAGCCGCGCCGCCCGCCAGCCGCCGAACGATCCGGCGATGAGGCCACCGGCGATAGCCAGGACCACGGCAAGAATGATCATCTCAATCGTAACCGAGGCGGTGAGGTGCACCGCCACCGTGTGGGAGGCGGTCGAGGCGCGCCGGAAGCCGCCGAAACCGCCGCCGCCGCCACCGCCACCGCCACCGAACTGGCGGGCACCGCCGGGCGTCGCGGAGCCGGTCGTCGACCCGACCGAGGCCGACAACGGGGGGGCCAGCTTATTCACCACTGCGATGCCGACCAGGCCGATAATCACGCCGATCACGCCGCCGATGATGCCGATCGCGATCGACTCACCCATCACCTGGCCGGTGATCCGGCGGCTGCGCCAGCCCAGCGCCTTCAGCGTGCCGAACTCACGCACCCGCCGCGACACGGCCGACATGGTCAGCAGGCTGGCCACCAGGAACGCGGCCACCAGCACCGCGATCGCCAGCCACTTGCCGAGGTTGTTGGCCAGGCTGGAGGTATTGGCCAGCGAGCCGGTCACCTCGTTGGCCAGGTCACTGGAGTTGGTCACCGTCGAGGATGGGACCGCGCTGGAGATCTCCTTGGACACCGCGAGAACGTTGGCCGCGCTGTTGGCCGCGACGTAGATCGTGTTCACGTCGTTCGTCAGGCCGGCCAGGGCCTGTGCGCGGGCCAGCGGGATGTAGGCGTCGGAGTTGTTCTGGCCCGACGGCTCGCTGACGATCCCGATGACCTTGAAGCTGGTCTTGGCGATGGTGATGGTGGACCCGATGCTCAGCTTGTTCTGCGCCGCGTAGTTGGAGTCCAGCACCGCGACGTTGGAGTTGGCGTCCGACGAGGTGAACGTGCGGCCCGAGCTGAGCTTGCCTGCGCTGAGCGGGCCGAGCTCGCCGTTGCCGATGTCCACGCCGTCCACACCGAATGAGGTCGGGGTGAACGAGCCACTGAAGCTGCCGCCTCCCCCACCGGCCCCTCCTCCACCGCCGAAGCCGCCGCTGGTGCTGTTGATGGCCGGCATGGTGCCGGTGATCTTCGTGTCGGTCAGCGTGAGTCCGCCGGCCGCCGCCGCCACGTCCTTCAGCCGGGACACGGTGGTCACCGAGGATGAGCCGATCGTGCCGAGGCCGCCGCTGCGCAGCGTGTCAATGTCGATGGCGGTGCCGGGCGCGGGCCGGGTGCGGGTCCCGGTCTGGCCGCCGAAGCCGAACGACCCGGGCGAGACGGCGGCCGGGGCCCTGGTCACGGTGATGTCGGTGCCCTGCCCGTACAGCGCGTGCAGAACGCTGGCTTGCGCATTCTTGACCCCGGAAGACACGGCGGTCACGATGATCACCAGGCCGATACCGAGGGCCAGGCCCACGGCGATGATGATCGCCTGGCGCATCCGCCGGCGCAACTCCCTCCGGATGTATGTCAGGAACATCTGGGGCTCCTACCGGTATGCCGAAACCCGCACCGTCGGCGCGGGGCCTGTCCACAGTGGCGGCGCAGTGCGCGCCGGGCGCACGCGAGGAATCACTGCGCCGCCTCAGATGGTGGCGGCCGTTCCTGAGCGGATACTGAAGATCAACTCCGCGGTACCCCTGGTCTTGGACACGAATCGGTAATAAGCGCAGGCCGCACAGAGCCCAGGCACAGGAAGCCCCGGCCATAGCCCGGCGAGACACGAACGCCCCGGGGACACCAATGCCGGTGCACGCGAACGCCCGGGCACGCGAACGCCCGGGCGCTGGCGGGATCGTGCTCAGATGCCGCGAGCGGCGCGGATCGTCTCCTTGAGCGAGCCCATGGTGGCGAGCACGGCTGACGGCTCGTACCCGCAGTGCGCCATGCAGTTGGCGCAGCGCGGGTCCTTGCCCCGGCCGTAGGAGTCCCAGTCGGTCGTCTCGATTAGTTCCCTGTACGTCTTGGTGTACCCGTCGCTCATCAGGTAGCAGGGCTTCTGCCAGCCCAGCAGTGAGTAGGACGGGATGCCCCAGGCGGTGCAGGAGAAGTCCTTCTTGCCTTCGAGGAAGTCCAGGAACAGCGGCGTGTGGTTCAGCCGCCACTTCTTCCGGCGGCCGTCGGCGAACGCCTTGCGGAACAGTTCCCGCGTCTCGGTCACGCCGAGGAAATGGTCCTGGTCCGGGGCCTTCTCGTAGGCGTAGGCCGGCGAGATCTGCATCTCGTCGATGCCGAGGTCGTCGTTCAGGTAGTTCAGCACGTCGATGATGTTCTGCGGGGTGTCGGTGTTGAAGAAGGTGGTGTTCGTGTTGACCTTGAAGCCACGCGACTTGGCCAGCTTGATCGCCGCGACGGCCTCGTCGAACACGCCCTCCTTGCAGACCGACTCGTCGTGCCGCTCCTTGAGCCCGTCGATGTGCACGACGAACGCGAAGTAGGGCGACGGCCTGAACTTGTCGAGCTTCTTGGGCAGCAGCAGCGCGTTCGTGCACAGGAACACAAACTTCTTGCGGTCCAGCAACTGGCGGACGATCTCGTCGATCTGCGGGTGCATCAGCGGCTCGCCGCCCGCGATCGAGACCATCGGCGCGCCGCACTCCTCGACCGCGGCGATGGCCTGCTCGACCGGCATGCGCTGCTTGAGGACGGTGTGCGGCTGCTGGATCTTGCCGCAGCCCGCGCACTTGAGGTTGCAGGCGAACAGCGGCTCCAGCTCTACGATCAGCGGGAACTTCTCATTTCTGGTGAGCTTCTGCTTCATCAGATAAGACCCGATGCGCAGGCTCTGGCGCATGGACACGCTCATGAATGCCGTACCTCCTTGGGCAGGCTGAATCGGATTGACTCCGTCGTGGTGACGCGCTCGTCCAGCTCGACGGGACCGAGCCCGCCGAGCACATCGATGATCTCGCTGACCACGGCCGGCGGCGCCGACGCGCCTGCGGTCAGCCCGATGGTGGACACCCCAGCCAGCCAGCCGAGCTGGATGTCCCCCGGGCCGTCAATCAGGTGAGCGGGAGTTCCCGCCCTCTCGGCGGTTTCCACCAGCCGCCGGGAATTCGATGAGTTCGCCGAGCCGGCCACGAGCACCAGATCGGCATCCGCCGCGACCGCGCGCACCGCCTGCTGGCGGTTGGTGGTGGCATAGCAGATGTCGTCGCTGCCCGGCCCGCGAGCAGCAGGGAAGCGGTCCAGCAGGGCACCGGCCACCTCCTCGGCCTCGTCCACGGCCAAGGTCGTCTGCATGAGGTAGGCGACCTTGTCCTCGTCCCGTGGCCGCAGGGCCGCGACGTCTTCCGGCGTCTCGACGAGCACGGTCGACCCGGGCGCCTCGCCGAGCGTGCCCTCGACCTCCTCGTGGCCGTGATGGCCGATCAGCGCGACCAGGTAGCCGTCCGCGGCGAAGCGCAGCGCCTCCTTGTGCACCTTGGCCACCAGCGGGCAGGTCGCGTCCACCACGGACAGCGCACGGCGCGCCCCCTCCCGCCGCACGGCGGGCGAGACGCCGTGCGCGGAAAACACCACGGGCGCGCCGTCGGGCACCTCGTCGAGCTCGTCCACGAAGATGACCCCGCGCTGTTCCAGATCGTGCACTACGTGGGTGTTGTGCACGATCTGCTTGCGCACGTAGACCGGCGACCCGCGCTGGGCCAGCACGCGCTCGACGATCTCGATGGCGCGCTCCACCCCGGCGCAGAACGACCGCGGCCCGGCCAGCAGCACCCGCCGCGAGCCGCACGCGGCGGCCCAGCGGTCCAGCACCGGGCCGGCCGCGCGCAGGGAGCGCAGCGCCGACAGCCCCCCGGTCAGCGCGCCCGGGTGCAGCAAAGGCCGGTCCCCGGTGTCGGAGATGGCCCGGATGACGGCCAGCGGACGGCCACCGGCGGCGGCGGCGAGCTGAGCCGATTCCATGTCGGCCGCCGCCATCCCTGCTCGTGCGAGCCGGTCCCGATCGGCATGGCGAACCAGGTGATCGACGGTGGCGACACGGCCCGCGCGAGCCCGCAGGCCCGCCCGGCGCAGCTCGCCGACCAGCAGCGGCGCGGACGGCGAGCGCAGCGCGGGGCCATCACCGCGGCCCGCGTCACCGACGGCGGTCACCTCGGTGGCCACGACCAGGTCGCCCGGGGTGAGATCCGGCGCCAGGCCCGCTCCGGTGCCGGCGATGGCCAGCATGCCGAACGGACCTGGGCGGACCTTTTCCGCGTGGCGGGCGGCCCGGGCGGGGCCGTAGCCCGTGCGCATGACGGTGGGCGGCTGCGCGTCGGCGCCGCTGGCTCCGCCGCCGGCCCGCGCGCTGTCGCGCAGCCCACGGCGAACGGCGCGCGCCTCGAACAGCAGCGGCGCGCACACCAGCAACGGTGCCCGCGTCGTTCCGGCCTGTGGCACCGGCCGCAGGGCGCGGGCGACCACCCCGTCCTCACTGTCCTGGTCCGGGACATCGGGCGCGCTGGGCGCGCCGCCGGTTGCGAGCGGCGGTGAGTGGATCGGCTTGGTCATCTCGTGCCTCCCGGTATGTGCCCGGAGGGTGGGGCCTGCCCGGAGGAGGCGGGTCCGTCCAGGGCTTCCCGCACGTAGCGGCCCAGCGCACTGACCGGGAACGCCAGCCGGTACAGGTGGTAGTTGATGTAGAAGTCACCAGGGAAACCGGTGCCGGTGAACTGCGGCTCGTCCCAGGAACCATCGGCGCGCTGGGTCGCGGCCAGCCAGGCGACCCCGCGTTCCACCGCGCGCTGCTCGCCGCGGCCCGCCAGCAGCGCCAGCAGCGCCCAGGCCGTCTGGGAGGCGGTGGAGGCGCCGCGCCCGGCCAGCGCCGGGTCGTCGTAGGACCGCAGGTCTTCACCCCATCCGCCGTCGGGGTTCTGGTGGGTTTCGAGCCACCCGACCGCGCGGCGGATGGCCGGCGCCGACGGCAGCACCCCGGCCGCGATGAGCGCCGGGACAGCCGCGCCCGTGCCGTAGATGTAGTTTGCGCCCCAGCGCCCGAACCAGGAGCCGTCCGGTTCCTGGTGGCGCAGCAGCCACACCACGCCGCGCCGGACGGCCCTGCTCGCGGCGAGGCCCTCGGCGGCCAGGGCCTCGACGATGTGCGCGGTGACATCGGCGGACGGGGGGTCGATCACCGCGCCGAAATCACAGAAGGGCAGCTTGGTAATGATCTCGCGGGTGTTGTCCGCGTCGAACGCCCCCCACCCGCCGTCCTTGGACTGCATCCCGGTCAGCCAGCGCACCGCCCGGTCGATGGCCGGCCGTACGCTGGCCGGCCGGCCGTCTGGCGTCCCCGGCAATGCGACCCGGCGCAGCGCGAGGATGACCTCGGCGGTGTCGTCGGTGTCGGGATAGCAATCGTTGTCAAATTCGAACGACCACCCGCCGGGCGCGAGATCCGGCCGGCGCACCTGCCAGTCGCCGGGACCGGCCATCTCCTCGCGAATCACCCATTCGGCCGCCCTGACCAGGGCCGGGTGATCGGCGGGCAGGCCCGCGTCGGCCAGCCCGACCATCACCAGCACCGTGTCCCAGACCGGCGACTGGCACGCCTCGAGACGGTGCACGGGCCCGTCGGGCGAGTCTTCCCTGACCGTGAACCGGTCCAGTCCGGCCAGGCCGCGCGCGATGATCGGGTGGTCCAGGCGGTAACCGAGCAGGTTGAGGCCGATCAGCGAGTACACCCAGGGCGGCTGGATGCCGCCCCAGCAGCCGTCGCGCTCCTGCCGGGCGATGACCCAGTCCGCGCAGCGGCGCAGCGCGGCCCGCCGCACGGCCCGGGCGGGACGGCCCGCGCGGCCGATCAGGGCCCGTCCCTCGTAGGCGTGCATGGCCTGGTCGAGGCGGTCGAAGATCTTCGCCCACGGGTCGCCGGGGCGGTTTCGCGGAGTGACGCCGGTGCGCAGTTCCGGGATGCCGAACGGCAGCTTGCGGACCGGGCGCTGCGAGGAGACGATCGCCAGCGCGACGATCGTCTGCCGGGCCCAGCAGCCCCAGTCGTAGATGTTGAGCGGGAACCAGGCCGGCAGGTAGATCAGCTCCGGCGGGATGACCGGCAGGTCGTCCCAGGGCCACTCGCCGAACATGGCCATCCAGATCCGGGTGAAGACGCGGCTCGCCTCCAGACCGCCCTCGGCACGGATCCACATCGCGGCGCGCGCCATGTGCGGCGCGGACGGCTGGTCGCCGGCCAGCCGCAGCGCGACATAGGCCTCGATGCTGGTCGACAGGTCGCCGGGGCCGCCGTAGAAGTTGGCCCAGGTGGCGTCGTGACGCTGCTGAGAGCGGATCCAGCGCGCCTCGGCGGCAGTGTGCACGGCGTCCCCGGCCCCGAGGAACTCGCGCATCAGCAGGTCCTCGGCGTCCATGGTGACGTTGGTCTCGAGCTCGCCCTGCCACCAGCCCTGCTCGTCCTGCAAGCGGAGCAGGTGGTCACGGGCGAGCGCGAGGGCGCGGCGGGCCGCGTCGCTCGCCGGGCCGGCAGCACCCGCTGGGCCCACCGGGCCGCCGTCCGCCATCTCGCTGCGCGCACGCGTGACCGTCATCAGATACCTCCGGTGCGGAAACCCCGCCGTTCAGGGCGGGGAGGAGCGCCGGGTGCGGCGCGGTAGCTATTACCACTGCCGGGCCGTGATGAACTCTGCGATCGCCATGAACTCGGCCCGCACGTCCTCCGGAATGTCGGCCTCGGCAAGGCACTTGCTGGCCGAGCTGAGCTGGGAGTCCGCCTCGGCCTCGGCCCAGCGCCGGCCGCCCGCGACCTCGACCAGCCCGGCCGCATAAACCAGCTCCTGCTCGGTCAGCTGCTCTGGGCGGGCGAGCAGCCCGGTGAGTTCCCGGCCCTGCGGGGTGCCGCTGCCCAGCGCCGCGACCACCGGCAGTGACTTCTTGCGCGCCCGCAGGTCCGACTGGACCGGCTTGCCGGTGACCTCGGGCGCGCCCCAGATCCCCAGCAGGTCGTCGGTGAGCTGGAACGCCTGGCCGATGTGGGCCCCGAAGCCGGCCAGCCCCATGGCCAGCGACGGCGCCGCCCCGGCGTGGATGGCGCCGATGCTGCACGCGCAGGCCATCAGCGCGGCCGTCTTGTCGCCCGCCATCTCCAGGCATTCGGTCAGGCCGACGTCGTCCCGCTTCTCGAAGGCGAGGTCGGCGCCCTGCCCGGCGATGAGCCGCTGCACCGCGACGGACAGGCACCGGGCGGCCCACAGCCCCTGCGGCGCGTTGTCCTCCAGTAGCAGTTCCTGGGCCAGCGCGAGCAGCGCGTCGCCGGCCAGGATGGCCGCGCCCACACCGAACACCGTCCAGGCGGTGGGCTGGTGCCGGCGCTCGGTGTCGCCGTCCATGATGTCGTCGTGCAGCAGGGAGAAGTTGTGCACGAGTTCCACGGCGACGGCCGGCGTCACGCCGCGCTCGGACGGCGCCCCGGCGGCGCGCGCCGACAGCAGGGCCAGCGCCGGGCGCAGGGCCTTGCCCGCACCCTCGCCGGACGGATTGCCCTGGGCGTCGGTCATCCCGAGGTGGTAGGCGGCGACCGCCCGGACCTGGGGCGACAGCCGGGACACCGCCGCCTCAATGGCCGGGCCGACGATGTCCCGGGCCAGCCCCACGCCGGCCGGCATGACGGCGGTCACGCGGGCGCTCCCACCGGCAGTCCCGCATCCGGCATCGGGCTGCGTCCGCCCGGTCCGCCGAGTCCCCGTCTCAGCTCGATCGCCGCGCTCAGTCCGCTGCGCACCGCACCCTCCATCGTGTCCGGCCATCCGGTATCGGTCCATGCCCCAGCGAGCGTCAGGCCGGGTAGCGCGGTGGCCGCTTGCGGCCTCAGCCGCCCGCATCCCGGGCCCTGGCGGAACGTCGCCCGCCGCTCCCTGGTGACAAAGAATTCGCTGACCCGCGCGTCCCGCGCGCCGGGCAGCAGTCCGGCCAGGGCCGGCACGAAAATGTCCCGCAGCTCGGCCGCGGGCACGTCCACGTACGGTTCCGCCGCCGACAGCGACACCGCGAGGTACTGGCCGCGGCCGCTCGCGCCGAACCCGGAGATCTCGGTCCGGTCGAAGAGCCACTGCACAGGCGAGTCCACGGCCGCCGCGAACGGCAGCCGGGTCACCCGCCGGTCGTAGATCACGTGCACGTTGATGATCGGCGACGTGCCCAGACCCTGCCACGTCCCGGACGGCACACCCGCGGCCGCCGGCACCAGCCTGGCCGCCGTGTACGCCGGGGTCGCGATGACCACGCCGTCCGCGGCGATGGTGCCCTGGCTGTCCCCGGGTCCGTGGCTGCCCCCGGTGCCGTGGCCATTCGCGGCCTCGTCCCCGTCGCCCCGGGCCAGCCGGATGAGATAGCCGGGGCCGGCCACCTCTACCGCGGCGGCCTTGACCCCCAGCCGCACCTCGGCGCCGAGACGGCGCAGCAGTGCCAGGCCCGCGGTGCCGTGCAGCTCGCCGAGCGGCGCCAGCGGGACGCCGATGTCCGCGGCGTCCTTCCTGCCGAGCAGCGCGGTCTTCACCACTGTCGCGGCGAGGGCCAGCGACGCGTCGTCGCCGTCGATGTTCAGGGAGGAGACAGTGAACAGGTCCCACAGGACGCGCCGGGTCCGTTCGTCCTGCCCGTGCGCCGCCAGCCAGTCACCGAGTCGCTCAGCGTCCAGCGCAGGGTCGGCCGGGTTCAGCATGCGCATGGCGAGGGCCGCGCGGGTCACCCGGGCCCGTTCGGCCAGGGAGAGCAAGGGGTAGCGGGCCAGCGCCGCGCCCATGTGCAGCGGACCGGGCAGCGCGTTGCGGCGGAGCTGTGCTGTGCCGCCGGGTGCGAGCACGGTGACATCGAACCGGTCCTGAAGCCGGACCGACCCGGTCATCCCCAGCCGCGCCAGCAGCCCGCGGTACGCCGTGCAGCAGCGCAGGAACACGTGCTGGCCGGTATCGACGACGAGCGCGCCGCGGTTGAACGAGGTGGTGGCGCCGCCCAGCCTGGGCCGGGCCTCCAGCAGCGTGACGGCGGCACCGGCCTCGGACAGCGCGATCGCCGCGGTGATCCCGGCCAGGCCGCCGCCGATCACTGCCACGCGCCGCGGCCCAGCCGCGGCCCGGACCAGGGCCCGGGCAGGGGCGCTCACGATCGCTGTCCCTTGGCAGGCAGCAGCGGGCGGGCGAGCGAGCGCACGGCCACCATCGCCTTCTCCCGCGGGGACAGCGACAGCCGGCCGTGCAGCACGGCGGCCGGCTCGGCCGCGATGCGGTCCAGCAGCTTCCGGTAGATGCCGGCCATCGCGCCCGTGCACGCGGCGCTGCGCCCGTCGAGCAGGGGCAGCAGCTGCATGCCGGTCGCGTACCAGACCCGCGCGCGGTTCACCTCGAATTCGATGAGCGATGCAAGCCGCGCCTCTTCGGCAGGGTCCGCGGCCGGCTCGGCGGCCGGGCCCGGCTCGGCGGCCGGCTTCAGCGTGCACCCGAAGCGGTCAAGGTCCTCAGCCGGGAGGTATACACGGCCGTTGCGGTAGTCCTCACGGATGTCCCGGAGGATGTTCGTGAGCTGCAGGGCCACCCCGAGCGAGTCGGCCAGCGGTTCGGCCACCCGCGTGTCGGGCGCGCCGAAGACGCCGAGGGACAGCCGCCCGATGGACCCGGCGACGCAGCGGCAGTAGTACCGCAGATCGTCGAAGGTGGCATAGAAGGTGCCGTTGACGTCGGCGACGCAGCCGTCGATGAGCTCGCCGAAGGCCTGCATGGGTATGGCGAACTGCTTGCCGGCGTCGTTCAGGGCGACGAGAACGGGGTCCTCTTCGGCGGCCACCGGGACGCCGGGGGCGCCGGGGGCGCCGGGCGCGCCGGGGCGCGTCATGCCGAGCACCTCGTCCCGGGCTTCCTCCAGCGCCGCGAGCTTGGCCCGCGGCGGCATCGTCCCGTCCCCGATGTCGTCGATCCGGCGGGCGAAGGCGTAGAGGGCGGCGAGGGCCTGCCGCTTGCGCGCGGGCAGCAGCCGGATGCCGTAGGCGAAATTGCGCGCCTGCGACCAGGTGATCTCCTCACAGGCCCGGTAGGCCTCGGCGGTGTCCATTGTCCTCACCTCCCCCGCACGTACGCGCGGATCGCATTCGCGGCCGTTGCCCGCTTGTCCGGCCGCGGGGTCATGCTCAGTACGTCATGGCCGCTCTGCGCAATCGCGGACAGTGCGGCCCGGCCGCCCGCCAGGTAGCCGGCCACCGCCAGCCGGCCCCAGCCGCTCAGCGTGCCGACGAGGGGCGCTCCCTCATCCAGCAGGGCGGACGCCCGGGCGGTCTCATAGGCGATCAGCGCGCGGACGCGAGGTCCCGTCACGGACGCCGCGAGGTCCTCCTCCGTCACGCCAAACTGTTCCATGTCCTGCCGCGGCAGGTAGATCCGGCCCTTGCGGAGATCCTCCGCCACGTCCTGCCAGTGCTCCACGAGCTGAAGAGCAGTGCAGATGTTATCCGAGAGCCGCTCGCGCTCCGCGGACACCGCACCGAAGATGTACAGCACCACCAGGCCGACCGGGTTGGCGGACAGCCGGCAGTAACCGGTCAGGTCCGCACATGTCTCGTACCGGGTGACGATCTGGTCCTGCCGGTTGGCCTGGACCAGGTCGAGCAGGGGCTGCGCGGGGATCCCGCATTCGGCCACCGTGACGGCCAGTTCGCGCAGGGCGGCCAGGCGCGGGGGCCTGTCGCCGCCATAGATGCGCGCCACGTCGGCCTCGAGGTCGTCGAGGAGCCGGGACCGGGCCGCGGGGGTGATCTCATCCCCGATGTCGTCGGTCAGCCGCGCAAAGCCGTACAGCGCCATGAGGTGGCGGCGGTACCGGGCCGGCAAAATGCGCATGGCGACCGGGAAGTTCTCGGCCGATGCCTTGGCCGCCGCCTCCAGCGTGATCTGCTCGGCGGCCCCGGGCGTCGCCCCGGCTCGCGCTTGTGCGCGCGCACGCTCAGTACCACTCGCGTTGCCAGCCATGGTCACATTTTCACGGGTGCCGCGTAATTAATGCAAACAATGACGCATGCGTCACCTGACGCGCGTGTCGGGGATTGGGCTATCGGGTGAGGCCAGCTGGCGTTTCCGCCGCGCCACGCGGGACCACGTTTACCCCCGCTGCCAGGCATGTTTCGCCGCCGTACCCGCGCGCTTTTCCTGCCAACCTCATCAGAGTTTCGGCACGGCCACAAGGGCCGGGCCGGCACGTTCCGTTAATAATTTGCATAAGCAAAGCGCATGGTGATATAAGTCGGATCGTCTCTGATCCCGCTGGGAACCCCCCGGGAGCCGTCGCTGAGCAGCGGCGTTCCGCGCGCATCCGACATCGGCACGACATCGAATGGATACCGAGCCGATACGTATCCGATACAGTACGGATGCGGGTTTATTGTCATGCGGCAATGACGCGCCGCGGAGAAGCGGCGGAGAAACGGTCAACACAGCGTGCGCGTTACCGGACGGCCGCACAATGCACTCGCGGATGACCGGTTACCCCATCCGTCCGGCCTTAGTGGCCCGCCAGCGTATGCGCTGCCGGGCGTAGTGACGCACTTCCGCGTGCGGGCGATAGCAGCGGGAAACTGCCGGGTATTCCGTCCAAAGGCGTTACTAAGCGCTATGAACTGATGGCAATTCCCGTTTCTGTACGGACCGGCTCCCTTGCGCCCGCGGTCCGGGCCGTGGAGCCGTCCGGTGGCGGGAGTCCCGGGTCCTTAGCGGGTGGCTCAGGCGTCCTGCCAGGCCCTGCGGATGCGTCCCGGCCAGGGCGTCAGGTAAGGGATATCGCTTGTTCCGCTTGTGGACATATGTCCTTAACCAGGCGATCCTGATGCCCCGGTTTGCTCGTCCTGGCACGGTATGATCCGCCGGTTACCAGGCCCTATACGCGGCGAGTTTATCCAGTCGGTGCTCAGGAGCGCCAGATGAGGACGAGGGCGCAGTCGTCAGAGCTGCCCACGTCCCGCTGCAGGGTAGTGACCAGGTCGGCAGCGCCGGCCCGGAACCCCTTGGTGACCAGTCGCTGCGCCTCACCGAGGAGCTTGTCGATGCCGTCGTCGATGTCGCGCCCGGGCGCCTCGACGAGGCCATCGGTGTAGAGCATCAGGGCGTCCCCGCGGCGCAGGACGCCTTCCTCGGAGTTGGTCGGGACCGCCTGCAGGTCGGGAACGACGCCCAGGACGATGCCGCGCGCCCGGGTGACACGCCACCGGCCGCTGGCCGCCTCGTAGTGCACGGCCGGCGGGTGCCCGGCCGAGGCGACCACGTACTCCCCCGACGTCAGGTCGAGCGACAGGTGCACCGCGGTGACGAAGCCCTCCTGCCACCGGCCGCGGCGCAGGTACGCGTTGGCCGCGGCCAGGAAGTCGGTCCTCGGCACGGACCCGAGCAGGCCGCCCAGCGCCCCGGACAGCAGCAGCGCCCGCGTGCCCGCGTCGATGCCCTTGCCCGATACGTCGACGAGCGCGACCTCGAGGCTCTTGCCGTCGGAGCAGGAGACGACGAAATCGCCGCCGAACGAGGCCCCGCCGGCCGGGCGGAGGATGACGTCCGAGCGCCAGCCGTCGCTCAGCGGCGGGAGCTTGCCCTGCTCGCGGATCCGGTCGCGCAATTCGATGAGCATCTGGTCACCGCGCAGGCCCTGCAGCCCGAGCTTTGCCCGGGTCCGCGCCAGCACGTCGGCAAAGACCGCAGTCACCACGATCGTCGCCACAATGCCCGGGCCCGCCCGGTCCAAGGTGATGTCGTAGGCAACGGTGGCCGCGGCGACCACAAACAGCACGCGCAGGGCCCGGACCCAGAGCAGCATGCCGCCCGCGAGGATCGGCAGGATGATCACCCCGGGCGAGAACCACCACACCGACAGGTGCACGGCCGCCGCGCCGATCGCCACGATGACCAGCGCGAGACTAAAGGCCAGCCGCCGGTTCCGCGTGATGAACTGCCTGCTCAGCACCGCACGCACCTGCTGCCCACGGGCCCGGAGGCCACAGCGGGCGCGCTTCAGGAAACGCGCGGGGCGGGAAATCATAATGGCGGCACTGTATCCGTAATCGGGCGTGTTCGCCGGCCGACGCACCCCGGCCAGCAGCGTCAGCCCTGGGCCCGTACGGGCTTCCGGCGGCCAAAATGGCTGGCCATTCGCCGCCGGCAGGTGTAGCAAGGCAAACATGACGGAGTCCTATCCGATCCGGCCCATCACCCCTGACGAGTTCGACCAGTTTCACCTCGTGGACCAGCACGCGTTCCACGGTGCGCCGCTGACGGCGGAGCAGCGGCCCAAGATCCTTTCGCGGCTCGAGTTCGACCGGACCCTCGCCGCGTTCGGCGGCAGCACCCCGATCGGCATCGCCGCGGCCTTCAGCTTCCGCCTGCGCCTGCCCGGGGCCTTCGCGCCGGTGGCCGGGGTGAGTTGGGTCGGCGTGCTCCCGTCGCACCGTCGGCGGGGCATCCTGCGGCGGCTGATGCACCAGCAGCTGGCCGACATCCGGGATCGCGGCGAGGCGCTGGCCGTGCTGTGGGCCTCGGAGTCCGGGATCTACGGTCGCTACGGCTACGGGCGCGCGTCCTGGCACGACACGTTCACGATCCGGCGCGGTGAGGGAGCCCTGGCCCCGGACGCACCCACCGACCCGGGAATCCGGCTGCGGATCACCGAACCCGAAGTGGCCCGCGCGGAGCTGGTCAAGCTCTACGACACGGTGCTGGAGACGCGCCCGGGTTTCTTCGCCCGGAACGACCAGTGGTGGAACCGGGTCCTGGATGATCCCGAGACGAACCGGAAGGACGCGTCGCCGCTACGGTGCATACTGGCCGAGGACGACGACGGCCCGCGTGGCTACGCGCTCTACTCCGGGGTCGGCCGGTGGGATGACGACCTGTTCCTGCCAGACGGCCAGCTCGACGTCCGGGAACTCGTCGCCGCCGACCCGCCCGCCAGCGCCGCGCTGTGGGCCGACCTGCTGAGCCGGGACCTGGTCACCACCATCCGCGCCGCAATCCGCCCGGTCGACGACCCACTGCTGTTCCAGCTGGCCGACCCGCGGCGGTTGCGCCCGGTGGTCACCGACGGCCTGTGGGCCCGCATCACCGACCTGCCCGCGGCGCTTTCGCTCCGCCACTACGCGTGCCCGGTGGACGTGGTCCTGGATGTGCACGACGAGATCTTCCCGGCGAACGAGGGCCGGTGGCGGCTCATGGCGGACGAGTCCGGCCGGGCCGTCTGCGAGCCCGTGGACAAGGCCGCGGACCTGTCGCTGGGCATCGCCGAACTCGGCGCGGCCTACCTCGGCGGGACGCGCCTCGGCGCCCTCGCCGCCGCGGGCCGGGTCACCCAGCACCGCGCGGGCAAGCTCTCCCGGCTATCCGCCGCCATGGCCTGGGATCCCGCCCCGTGGTGCCCCATCATCTTCTGACCTGCTCCTGACGTGCCTTTGGCCTGCTTCTGACCAGGCGCCTGACGGCCAGCCCGGTATTGTCGGCGGCCCGTGGCACACTGGGCGCTGGAGGACGTTATGCCAGACATGAAGGTCACGCTCAGTGCGGCGATGCGGGCGCGGGATGTTTCGCGGCCGCGGGCCGAGCATGAAGAGGCCGCCCAGGAGGCCGCCGAACGGGCCGGGGCGCCGCGGCCGGCCGGGGCGCCACGGCCGGCCGGCACGCCGCCGCGTTCGCGGGTAGCGGGTAACTCCGGCGGGGAGCAGCCCGCAGCGGATGGACGGTCGCGGGAGGACACCGGAGGCCGTCCCATGGCGATCCCGAAGAGCGCGGGCGGGCGCCCCCGGCGCAAGCGCCACTGAGGGCTGTCCAGGCCAGCCGCTACGGGAGGGGCGGGAGCTTGCCGGTCTTCTCGTACTCGGCGACCTCCGCCAGCCGCCGGGCGTGCCGCGGGGCACCCGAGAATGGGGTCTCCACAAAGACCTTGGCGAAGGCGATCGCGTCGTCGACGGGATACATCCGGGCGCCCAGGCTGAGGACGTTGGCGTCGTTGTGCTGCCGGGCCAGCTGGGCGGTCTCCACCGTCCAGGCCACCGCCGCGCGGACGCCGGGGACCTTGTTCGAGGCAATCTGCTCGCCGTTCCCGGACCCGCCGATCACGATGCCCAGGCTGCCCGGATCCTTGACCACGCTGTCGGCCGCGCGCATCACGTACGGCGGGTAGTCGTCGTCTTCCTGGTAGACCGGGGGCCCGCAGTCCACCGGTTCATGCCCCGCTGCGGACAGCCAGGCCACCAGGCGGCTCTTGAGCTCGAATCCCGCGTGATCAGATCCCAGATATACGCGCACGAACGTTAAGGTACCGTGCTGGCCCGGAGGATGCTGTGCTGGCCCGGGGGCAAATTTGTGCGTCAGTCGAAGATGGGGTCGCGGGTGCGGGAGCGCTTCAGCTCGAAGAAGCCGTCGGTACCGGCGATCAACTGCACGCCGTCCCATAGCCGGGCCGCCGCCTCGCCGCGCGGGATGGGCGAGACGACCGGACCGAAGATCGCCATGCCGTTCACCGAGATCACCGGCGTGCCGACCTCGTAGCCGACCCGGTCCATACCGTCGTGGTGACTGGCCCGCACGGCATCGTCGTACTCGCTCGAGTCCGCGGCGTCGGCCAGGCTGGCGGGCAGGCCCGCCTCTTCGAGCGCAGCCTCGTACGTCGCGCGATCGCGCGGCGCCTTCTCATGGTGGAAGCGCGTGCCCAGTGCGGTGTAGAGGCGGCCGAGCACCTCCGGGCCGAACTGCTGCTCGGCCGCGATGCAGATCCGGACCGGGCCCCAGCCGGTGGCCAGCAGTTCCTTGTACCGGTCGGGCAGGCCTTCCTTGTCCGCGTTCAGCGCGGACAGGCTCATCACGTGCCAGCGGGTCGTGACCGGGCGCACCTTCTCCACTTCATGCATCCACCGCGAAGCGATCCAGGCCCACGGACAGATAGGGTCAAACCAAAAGTCGACAACGGTGGTCTCCTGCTCGGCCATGTGCGCTCCTCATCGTGCGGCTCAACGAAGCTAGGCCAGGCCCGCGATCCGGGCTCCAGACCGGCGTACGCCTGCCACAACCCGGTACCAGCGCGGCTCATTCCGCGCCCGCGTGGGAGGATGCCAGGGCGAGGCGCTCGGGGGAGCAGGCGAACCGTAGCCGCGGCACGACGAAGGGGATCCGTAGGTGGCAGCCAACCTCACCCAGGATGAGGCCCGTGCCCGGGCTGACCTGATCACCGTCTCGTCATACCGGGTCGAGCTGGACCTGACCGGCGGCGAGACCACCTTCCCGTCGGTTACCGTGGTGACGTTCCGCTGCAATGCACCCGGGGCGGGGACATTCATCAACCTGACCGCGCCGGAGGTACGCGAGATCACCCTCAACGGTGAGGCGGTCAGCGTGGACACCTACGACGGGGATCGGATCACGCTCGCTGGCCTGGCCGCCGAGAACGAGCTCCGGGTGGTCGCGGAATGCGCTTACTCGCGCAGCGGCGAGGGCCTGCACCGGTTCACCGACCCGGCCGACGGCGGCGTGTACATGTACTCCGACCTTGAGGCCTTCGATGCGCACCGGATCTACGCCTGCTTCGACCAGCCCGACCTGAAGGCGACCTACGAACTGACCGTCACCGCGCCGGACGGCTGGCAGGTCGTGTCCAACATGGCGCCCAATGAGCGCGGGCCCGCCGGTGAGGCCGCCGCGCGGTGGCACTTCCCGCCGACCCCGGTCATGTCGACCTACATCACGGCGGTCGCGGCCGGCCCGTATCACATCGTGCGCGACTCCTTCGAGGACATCCCGCTCGGGATCTACTGCCGTCAGTCGCTGGCGGAGTACCTGGACCCGGAGGAGATCTTCGAGGTCACCAAGCAGGGCTTCGGCTTCTATCATGCGGCGTTCGGCGTGCGGTACCCGTTCGGGAAGTACGACCAGCTTTTCGTGCCCGAGTTCAAGGAAGGCGCGATGGAGAACGCGGGCTGCGTGACCTTCCTGGAGAGCTACATCTTCCGGTCCCGGGTCACCGACTTCGCCCGCGAGTCCCGCGCCGAGACGATCCTGCACGAGATGGCGCACATGTGGTTCGGCGACCTGGTCACGATGCGCTGGTGGGACGACCTCTGGCTGAACGAGTCCTTCGCCACCTGGGCGGGCACGCTGGCCGAGGCCGAGGCGACCCGCTGGACGTCGGCGTGGACCACGTTCGCCCAGCTGTACAAGGCCTGGGCGTACCGCCAGGACCAGCTGCCGTCCACCCATCCCATCGCCGCGGACATCCCCGACATCCACGCGGTCGAGGTGAACTTCGACGGCATCACTTACGCCAAGGGCGCGTCCGTGCTGAAGCAGCTGGTCGCGTACGTGGGAAGGGACAACTTCCTGGCGGCGGTCCGGCGCTATTTCGCCGCAAACGCGTGGGGGAACGCCACGCTGGCGGACCTGCTCGCCGCGCTCGAGGAAACCTCGGGCCGGGACCTGCGCCAGTGGTCCCGGGAGTGGCTGGAGACCGCCGGGGTGAACACGCTGCGGCCCGAGTACGAGGCCGACGCCGACGGCCGGTTCACCTCCTTCGCCGTCCGTCAGGAAGCCGTCCCCGAGTATCCGGTGCTGCGCTCGCACCGGATCGCGATCGGAATCTACGACCGGGGCCCGGAGGGACTGCTACGGCGGCGGCGGGTGGAGACCGACATCACCGGGGCGCTGACCGAGATCCCCGAACTGGCCGGAGACCAGCGGCCCGCCCTGGTGCTCGTCAACGACGACGACCTGACCTACGCCAAGATCCGGCTGGACGACCACTCCCTCGGGACGCTGATCCAGGCCATCAACGAGTTCCGCGACCCACTGCCCGCGGCGCTGGCCTGGTCGGCCGCGTGGGACATGTGCCGCGACGCGGAGATGGCGGCCCGGGACTACGTACGCCTGGTGCTGCTCGGCGTCGGCTCGGTGACCGACATCAGCGTGACGCAGACCCTGCTCCGCCAGGCAGCCCAGGCCGTCCGGCGCTTCGCCAACCCGTCCTGGGAGCCCACCGGGCTGGAACTGATGGCCGACGCGCTGCACGAGCTGCTCATCGCGGCGGCGCCCGGCAGCGATAAGCAGCTCGCCTACGTCCAGGCGCTGACCGGGGTCGCGATCTCCGACCGGCACCTCACCCTGCTGGCCAGCCTGCTGGACGGAACGGCTATGTTCGAAGGGCTCGCCGTCGACACCGACCTCCGCTGGATGCTGCTGCACCGGCTGGTCAGCCGCGGCCGGGCCGGGTTCGGTGAGATCGAGGCGGAATTGGCCCGGGACGCGACCGACGCCGGTGAGCGGCAGGCCGCCGCCTGCCGGGCCGGCATGCCCGATCCGGACGTGAAGCGCGCGGTGTGGGAGGAGATCGTCAGCGGGAAGCTGACCAACGCGACGTTCCGCGCGGTCCTGGGCGGGTTCGCCGATCCGGACCAGCGCTCGCTGACCGAGAAGTACCGGGACCCGTACTTCGACGTGCTCGCGGACATCTGGCGGGAGTGGAGCTCGGACATGGCCCAGCGGTCCGTCGCGGTCGGCTACACGATCTGCCCGGTCTCGGCGGAGACGATTCGCATCACCGACCAGTACATCGCGCTGACCCAGCCGCCCGCGGCGCTGCGGCGCCTGCTGATCGAGGGCCGCGACGACGTGGCCCGTGCCCTCCGCTGCCGCGAGCGCGACGCCCTCGCGACCTGAGCGCCAGTTTTACCCGCACTGACCGGCCGCAGGCTCGTGCCGTCCATGGTCTGGGCAGCGTTTTCGGTCGTATCCCTATTCACCCAGAACGCTGCCCGGACCCGGCTCCGCGGGTCTCAGGCGGGTACGCGAGTGAAGTGGTGGCAGCCAGCAGGACCATTTCGTCCAGGCGGCGGATGTGCTCGTGACCGTCCGGGGCAGGGCAATAGCCGTGCGGGTCCAGATGGACGGGCCGGACGCCGGCGGCGAGCGCGCCCACCACGTCGTAGCGCAGGCTGTCCCCCACGTGCACCACCGTGCTCCGGTCCGCGGCGGGCATGCCGAGCGCGTCCAGGGCCAGGGCGAAGATCGCCGGATTGGGCTTGGACACGCCGACCACGGCCGAGTCGATGACGACGCCCACCTCGATGCCGCGCCCGGCGGCGCCCGCGTCATCACCGGGGGCGTAGCAGACGTCGAGCTGACGGAGTGCCTGCTCGACCTCTCCGGTGGAGTTGGAGACGATGCCGAGCGGCAGGCCGAGGGCGGCGATTCCGCGCAGAGCATCGACCACACCCGGGCCCACGTGTGTCCAGGAGAATCCGTCCGTGAGGCCCGCGATGTCCCCCGCGACGGCGGCCGCGTCAGCGGCCGGGACACCACAGGCGGTCACGAAATCCTGGAGGTACTCACGCCACCACTGGCCGCCCGGCGGCTCGCGGCCGGGCCGGTCGCAGTCGGCCATTGCCCGGTAGTGCGCCCGCTCCAGGTCGGCCACGGTGGGCCGCACACCAGCGGCATTCAGCGGCGGCAGCAGGAGCTCGGGCGACGGGAAGATCATGACACCGCCCGCGTCGAGCAAGATCGCGTTCACCCGGCGCCTGGCACGTCCGCTAAGCACGACGCAAGCCTAGTGCTCCTGGCCAGCAGGAATTCGGCGGCACTGATGCCTCTGCCGCATCCCAGCGGCTCATACCCTGGCCGTGACCTCATCGGTGTCGCCAGCCGGGCGGGCGTCACCGCCCGGCCGGACATCCCACACGCTGGGGGCGGCGGGCACGCCACCGAACGCGTTCATACTGGCGGTCGTGCGGGCGCCGACAGCGCTCAGGCCGCGCGTGGTACTGATCATCTGCACCTGGTTCCGGCCGTCCCGCTTGGCGCGGTACAGCGCCGCATCCGCGGCCGCGAGCAGTTCGCTCAATTCGCGGCGTGAGCCGGCGTCCAACGCCGCCACCCCGACCGAAACGGTGACCTGAACCGCCTGGCCGTCCGAGGTGTGCAGGGACAGCCCCGAGATGTGGTCGCGCACGCGGTCCGCGATACGGAACGCGTCCACCGCCCGGGTGTGCGGCAGGAGCAGCACGAACTCTTCCCCGCCGAACCGGCCGGCCGAGTCGTACTCTCGCAGCACGCCCGGCAGGCCCCGGGCGATCTCCTTCAGCACCTCGTCCCCGAACAGATGACCGTAGGTGTCGTTGACCCGCTTGAACCAATCGACGTCGAGGACCACCACGGCGAGCGCCATCCGGGCCCGGACCGCGCGGGCCACTTCGGCCTCCGCCTCACTCTCCCAGGTGCGTGCGTTCAGCAATCCGGTCTTGGCGTCTGTTCGCGAGTCGTTCAGCAGCTGGGCATGCCGGAGGGAACGCTGCAAAAGGGCCACCACGGGCAAGGCGACCGGGATGAGGAAGACGTTGGTCGCCACGCCGTATGTGACCAGGGCACCGATGCACTGCTCGGCCAGGTCGTTGTACAGGGGTTCGCGGCTGAAGAAGGACGCGCGGATGTCCGCCGTCGGATCGGAGCCTTTGATGGCGGCGATCATGAAAATCTTGTTGACGGTGGAGTACACGAGAATGGCGGTGACCAGGACGAGGCACCAGGCCAGGTTGTCTACGGCTCGGTCCGGCGCGGCTGGCAACAGCACCTGCCGCAGCCAGCGGAACACCACACCCGCCGCGACAAAGGAAAGGCCGACGACCGCAGCGCTGTACGCACGCTTGTAGATCGCGATCTGCCGGACCCGCCACTGCAGGACGGCGTAGTAAGTTGCGGTCATGACCAGCACATAAACCGGCGGGAGCAGGATCGCCGCGGGAAGGCCCCAGGCACTGTAGACGTCCTTGATTAGTCCCTTCCCATGCCCCTCCTGCCGCGTCAACTCGACCGTAATCGCGACGCATGAGACCAGGAGCCCGAACAGGATCAGGTCATGAGGGCTGAAGCGAAGGCTGACCGCAGCGGCCCCGGTAGCGGCAACGTACGCAGTCACCGTGACCACTACGAGGCTGGCGAGCCAGTTCGGCAGTGCCCAAAGGGCCCATCCCCGCACAGCTTCTGCCCGCCGAGCTAGATGGCGGCGGGGAAGCTGCATCAGCCCCTCCTTGGCAGGCCGGCGGCGCCGAAATCGGCGTAGTCGCAGGGCGCACCCCTATCGCCCCGGCAACGTCACGATCAACGATACCCATTGTCAGGCCACGGCTACACCTCGGCGCGGAATTTACCCTCACATGTCGCTATACGCACTGAAACATCTACCTTATGAAATCATCCGGTACTGCGATATTTCCGACATACCTCACATTTGCACCTTGTACCCGGGCCGCATGCTTGGCGGAGCCTCAGAAAGTTGGGGCAGAGGGGAGGATGCCTCACGCAGCGACGCCTGGGGCTGACCCCGCCACCACCACCCGCCCGACACGAAAGGACACGCCATGCGCAGCGACGCCTGGGGCTGACCCCGC
>Ga0181530_10001241_pt1 | contig 32345 bp, 28 predicted proteins | sample PEATcosm2014_Bin_42_FD_119769 | JGI IMG/M metagenome (GOLD analysis project Ga0181530, IMG submission 119769) | Peatland microbial communities from MTU Mesocosm Facility, Houghton, MI, USA - PEATcosm2014_Bin10_60_metaG | ecosystem: Environmental > Terrestrial > Soil > Wetlands > Peat | place...
GGTCATGGCTTCCGCGGGCGTGCTCTCTACGCCGGCCGCGGCCTGCAACGGCGACCACACGAGCTGACCAGGCCACGCGTCCGGTGCCGCGGCGCCGGGCGCGTGCGTCGCAACGGGATGGAGGCCCTCGCCATGGAAGTGCAGGCGCTTGGCTATGTCGGTGTCGGCGCGGCCGACCTGTCCGACTGGACGGACTTCGCCACCAACTGGCTCGGCATGCAGATGGTGGAGCATGGCAACGCCACGCGCGCCTTTCGCATGGACGATCGCAAGCAGCGGCTGATCGTCGATCGCTCGCTGGCCGCCGGGGAGCGCTATTTCGGCTGGGAGGTGGCGGATGCGGCGGCGCTCGATGCGCTGGCGGCACGGCTGGAGGCGGCCGGCGTGGCGGTGCGGCGCGAGACGGCGGCGCTGGCGGACCAGCGTTGCGTGCGCGGGTTGATCAGCTTCGCCGATCCCGCGGGCAATCGGCTGGAGGCATTCCATGGCGCGGCGATCGCCGATGAGGCGTTCACGCCGGGACGGGCGATTTCGGGGTTTCGTACCGGGCCGCTCGGGATGGGGCACGCGGTGTTCCATGTGAAGAACATCGACGACCTGATGGGATTTTATCACGACGTGCTCGGCTTCGGCATCTCCGACTACATCCTGACGCCGTTCCGTGCGTTCTTCCTGCATGCCAATCCGCGCCACCACAGCGTGGCGTTCATCGAGACCGGGCGGCAGGATCTGCATCACCTGATGGTCGAGCTGTATTCGCTGGACGATGTCGGGCAGGGTTACGACATCGCGCTGGGCGAGCCGGAGCGGATCGCCACCACGCTGGGGCGGCATCCGAACGACGCGGTGACGTCGTTCTATTTGAAGTCGCCGTCGGGTTTCATGCTGGAATATGGCTGGGGCGGCAAAGTGGTCACACCGGGTGCATGGACGCCGACCGAGGTGACGGTCGGGCCGAGCCTGTGGGGGCACGACCGCACCTGGCTGCCGGAAGAGCAACGCGCCCAAGCGCGGACGATGCGGCTGAAGGCGGCCGCCGAGGGACATCGCGCACCGGTGCAGGTGATCGACGGCAACTACCAGCGCATGGCGGGCGTTTGCCCGTGGTGGGACGGGATGCGCGGCCAGGGGTAAGGAACCACCGGCATACAGCCGTATTCCGCAACGTCGTAGCGCCCGGAGCCGTCCGGGAGTAAGGTTGGCGCCGCGACCCAGCCAGGATGCCGCGTATGAGCGAAGACACGTTGAACCTGATCCTGCAACGGCTCGACCGGATGGAGCACGAGCAGACCGAACGCTTCGAGCGGATCGACCAGCGCTTCGAGCGGATCGACCAGCGCTTCGCGCAGGTCGAGCGCGAGCAGACGCGGCTGCGGACCGACCTGGTGAACCAGATGGAACGTGTGCTTGCAACGATGCAACTGGTCAGGGAGGACGTGACCGTCGCGATGGCGTACGCGGCGAGGGCCGACTCGGCGACCGATGCGACGGCGACGATCCAGCGCTCGCTGCAATCCCAACTCGGCCAGTTGCGCTCGCGTGTCGAACGGCTGGAAGGCAAGCAGGGCGACGGCGCATAATATGAAACCCCTCTCCCACGCAGTGGGAGAGGTTGAGTGAGGGTGCAACGTGCCGCACGCACCACCCTATCCTCTCCCGCTTCGCGGCAGAGGATTTCCGCTACGCCGCCAGGACCATCGGATCGGCCAGATATTGCGTCGTCCCGCCGAGATGCAGTTCCAGCTCGAGCGGCCCGCTGAACCCCGCGAACACCTCCGCCGGCAGCACCCCCTCCCCATCCGTCCAGCGTACCCCAACCTCCTGCTCGAACGGGTGAAAACCCTGCGCCAGCAGCGCATCCTCCGCCTCGATCACGACCAGCCGCGCGCCACGGCGCAGCACCACGCGCCGCAGCGCCACGCCGAGCGGGCGCGGATCGCGCGCCCAGCCGAGTTCCTGCGGCACCCCGATCCGCGACACCGCGCGCACGCAAACCGGCCGCCCTGGTAAACGGAACAAGTGCGCCGTCCGGCACGACCAGGCGGTATCCACCCGAACCCCATCGACCAGCAGGTGCAGGTCCGGATCGTCGGTCACCGGGAAACCCGGCCGCGGACCGGCGCGCTCCAGCAGCCGCCGCCACACCGCATCCACCACCGCCCCGCCGGTCAGCACCGGCGCGCATGGCGGCAGCGGCGGCATTCCCCAGCCGCTATTGGCATTGGCGAACAGCCAGCGATTGCCGTCGTCGCGATAGCTCTCCGCCGGCGCGCCGTTCGCCAGCAGCACGTCGTGGGCGTCCAATTCGACATGGTACAGCGCCACTTCCTGCGCGCGGTCGTCCCACAGGATCGAGCGATGGTTGACCAGGAACTCGACCGGGATCAGCACGCCGTCCAACCACAACGCGTGCCCCTTCGTGACGTGCAGATCGTGGTGCGGCACGTTGGCCGCCAGTGCGCCCTTGCGCACGATCACCGGCGTCGCCGCGCTGCGCCTGCCCCGCGCCGCCAGCACGCGGCCAACGCCGATCCACACGATGGGCCGCGCCGCGCCCCTCGCCGTCAGCACCATGTCGCCGACCGCCAGCCGCTCCACCAGCACCTCCCCGCCGGGCGTTGCCAGCCGCGTGCCGGCGCAGAAACACAGCGCGGTGACGTCGGCGCCGGTCGCGTTGTCGCTGAGCGCCTGCACCGTGCCGCTGACCCCGAGCGACAGCGGAAACGACGCGCTGCCGCCGCCAGCAGGCGCGGTGTAGTCGAGCTGCCCATCGCCGGGGTACGAAACACTGCCGGGCGCGACACCACGCAGGTCGATCGTCTCGTTCTCGGCGAAATTGGCGACCGAGCCCGCCATGCTCGCCGTGCTGTCCACCACCAGCTCGGCGCCGCTGCCGGCGAACACGATCGTTTCGTTGCTCGCCAGCGTGCCGGCGATCTCCAGCGTGGCGCCGGCCGCGAGCGTGATTCCAATGTCCAGCGTGTTGTCGCCGGCCAGCGTCCAGGTGGCGCCCGGATCGACGATGACGTGGGAGAAGTCGAGGTACCGGCTGCCAAGGCCATCCAGCGTCCCGGCGCCGCCGCTCGCCAGCTCCAGCGTGCTGCTGGATCCCGCGCCGCCATCGACCGTGCCGGCGAATACCGCACCCGGATCGACGATCAGCCGGTTCGCAAAGCCGGCGCCGAACGAAATGGCGTCGAGCGTGCCGCCGATGAAGCCGGCGTTTTCGATCGTGCCGACACCGCCGGAGAGGTTGATGCCGATGCCGGTGCCGGTGATGACGCCGCTGGACGCATTGCTGACCGATCCGCCGTTTTGCAGCAGGATGCCGGTGCTGTCGGCGCCGGTGGCGCCGATGCTGCCGGCATTCGCCACGCTGCCGGCCGACAGGTTCAGCCCGCCCTTGCCGCCGGTGATCGTGCCCAGGTTCTGGTTGGTCACCGACGCGGCACGCGCCACGCCATAATAGTCGCCGCTGACCAGGCCGTCGTTCACCACCGTGCCGGCGCCGGCGGACATGTTGATGCCCAGCCCGCTGGCGGTGACGGTGCCGCCCGATTGGTTGGTGACCGCCCCGTTGGATTGCAACAGGATGCCGATCCCGTAGGTGCCGTCGGCGATGATGGTGCCGGCGTTGACCAGGCTGCCCGAGGACAGGTTCGCGCCGCCATGGCTGCCGACGATCGTCCCGTCGGTCTGGTTGTACACCCAGGACGCGCCGAACACGGCGTAGCCCGGCGCGCTGATCAGACCGTCATTCACCACCGTGTTGGCGAGCTGGACGCCGTTTTCAGAGGCGGCGCTGGCGGTGATCGTGCCGCCCTTCTGGTTGATCACCGTGCCGCCGCTCGGCAGCAGCACGCCGATCACCGCGCCACCGAGCGAGCCGGCGTTGCTCACGGTCACGTCCTTGCCGGCGCCGAACACCGCGAACGGGCCGGTGATCGTGCCGCTCGCCGTGTTGGTCAGCACGGCATTCGCGGCGAGCGTGACGGCGGAGCCCAGACTTCCGGTATTGGTCAGCGTGCCGGAGTCGGCGATCACGTATCCTCCGCCAAGCGCGTCGGCGGTGAGGGTCCAGCTCGCACCCTGCTCGATGACGATCTGGCCGAAGCCGATATACTGCGTGCCAAGACCAGCCACGGTGCCCGCGCCGGCGGCGGAGGCCAGTTCCAGCGTGCTTTCCGGGTTCGCTCCGGGCGCGTTGCCGCCGTCCACCGTGCCGACGAACGACGCGCCGGGGTCCACCACGACGGTGTTGGCATAACCGGCTGCCAGCCCGACCGCGTCCGCGCCACTGCCGCTGCCGGCGATGGTGCCGGCGTTGATCACGGTGCCGGCGCCGCCGGTGATCCGTACGCCACCTTGGTAGCCGTAGATCGTCCCGTTGGCTTGGTTGGTGACGCTGCCACCGGCGGCAAGCGACACACCGTAGCCGCCGGAGGGACCCGCCCCCTCGCTGCGCAACAGCCCCGCGTTGGTCAGCGTCCAGGCGATGCCGCCGGCGCCGTACAGCGCGATGCCGGCGCCGACCGTGATCGTGCCGGTCACCAGGACGGGATTGTCCGCTGCCTGGGTGAGCGTGATGCCGGACGTGTAGCTGCTGCTGATCGTCGTGCCGCTCATGCGAGCATTCCAAGCTGGGTTTGGCGCATCGGCATCATCGAGTCGCCATCGTGGTCCTATAGACACAGTGCCTGGTTGCACCGCGGTGTCCACTGCGTCAGATCGCCATCACGGCGCCGTTACAAATATGCTGCGGGGCAGGGCAAGCGGGTTGAGCGCAGCAAGGTCAGGGGCTTTGCCCCTGGAACCCCACCAAGGGGCTCTGCCCCTTGGAGCCCCGCCAAGGGCGGAGCCCTTGGGACCCTTCACTTGGCGCGGTTGGACGGGAGGGGGCCTGCGCCGCTGCCTTCAGCGATCCAACTCGGATCGCTGAAGGCAGCGGCGCAGGCCCCCTCCCGTCCAACCGCGCCAACGGATGGATTGCAAAGGCTGCGCCTTTGCTGGGGGGTCCAGGGGGGCAAAGCCCCCTGGCGGGTTTCAGGGCAGAGCCCTGACCTTGCTTCGTTCAACCCGCTTGCCCTGCCCCTCGACCGCGCAGCCCCAATCGCATAACCTTGCCCAAGGCCGCCCGGGCGCATGCGCCCCCGGGGCTGGGAAACGTGAACGCAGCAATCGGGAGCGATTATGCCAAGCCTCAATTACGCAGCACCGACGACGGTGGACGAAGCCGTCAAACTGCTGGCCGGAGCCTCCGGCCTTGCCAAGGTCCTGTCGGGCGGGACCGACCTTCTCGTGCAACTTCGTTCCGGCCGCGTGCGGCCTGACCTGATCGTCGACACCAAGAAGATCCCCGGCATCATGAGCATCCGCGAGGAAGCCGGTGGCTTCGTCATCGGCGCCGCGACGCCGGGCGCCGTGGTCGAGGCGCATGCCGGCATGAACAAGGCGTGGCCGGGCGTGGTCGAAGCGCTCGACCTGATCGGTTCGACGCAGATCCAGGGCCGCGCGTCGTTGGCCGGCAATCTGTGCAACGCCTCGCCCGCTGCGGACAGCGTGCCGGCACTGTTCGCCGCCGCCGCCATCGCCGTGATCGTCGGACCGAACGGCAAGCGCGAAGTGCCGGTGGAGCAAATTCCCACCGGCCCGGGCCGCACCTCGCTGGCCAAGGGCGAGTTCATCCTGGAGTTCAAGCTGCCGCCGCGTCCGGCACATTCCGGCGATGCGTATCTGCGTTTCATTCCGCGCACGGAAATGGATATCGCCGTGGTCGGCTGCGGCATCAACGTGACGCTGGATGCGAACGGTACCTGCACCGCGGCGCGCGTGGCACTCGGCGCGGTGGCCCCCACCGTTTTGCTGGTGCAACCGGCCGCCGACGCGCTGATCGGCCACAAGCTGGATGACGCCACGCTGGCCAAACTGGATGCGGCCGCGCAAGCGGCGTGCAAGCCGATCGACGACAAGCGCGGCACCATCGTCTACCGCACCAAGGTAGCCGGCGTGCTGGCACGCCGCGTCGCCGCCATCGCCTTCGACCGCGCGCTGGGCAAGACCAGCGTCAAGACACACTGACCGGCGCCACGGCGTCCAGACACCAATCGAGGATCATCGATGAGCAAGCACCACGTTTCCGCCGTCATCAACGGCGAACCCACCGAATTCCTCTGTGAAACCCAGCAGACCCTGCTCGACGTCCTGCGTGACGAGATCGGTCTGACCGGCAGCAAGGAAGGCTGCGCCTCCGGCGACTGCGGCGCGTGCAGCGTTATCGTCGACGGCAGGCTGGTTTGCTCCTGCCTGATGCTGGGCTGCGAGGCCGAAGGCACGTCGATCACCACGATCGAGGGCATCGCGCAGGGCGACCACCTGCATCCCGTGCAGCAGAAGTTTCTGGAGCATGCCGCGCTGCAATGCGGCTTCTGCACCCCGGGTCTCATCGTCGCCTCGAAGGCGTTGCTCGATGAGAACCCCAATCCGACCGAGGAGGAAGCGCGTTACTGGCTCGCCGGCAACCTGTGCCGGTGCACCGGCTACGACAAGGTGATCCGTGCCGTCATGGACGCCGCTGAAGTAATGCGAGGGGAGAAGGCCGCATGAACTATGTAGCATCAGACCTGAAAGTCGTCGGCACCCGGCCGATCCGTCCCGACGGCGTGGAGAAGGTGACCGGTCGCGCCCAGTTCGGCGCCGACATGAAGATGGCCGGCATGCTGTGGGGCAAGGTGCTGCGCTCGCCGCACGCGCATGCCAACATCGTCTCGATCGACACCAGCAAGGCCGAGAAGCTGCCGGGCGTCCGGGCCGTGGTGACCCGCAAGGACTTCCCGCATATCCCGTCGGAAGAGGCGTTCATGGGCGAAGGGCCGATGAACTTCCGCGACCTGGCGCGCAACTGCATGGCCTGGGAGAAGGCGCTGTACGAAGGCCACGCCATCGCCGCGGTCGCCGCCAGCACGCAGGCGATCGCCGATGCCGCCATCGAACTGATCGACGTGAAGTACGAGGTCCTGCCCTATGTCATCGACGTCGAGGACGCGATGAAGGACGGCGCGCCGGTGCTGCACGACGACCTGTTCACGTCAGGCGTGGAGCCGAAGCCGACCAAGCCGTCCAACGTCGCCAAGGTGCTCACCTTCAAGAAGGGCGACATCGAAGCCGGCTTCAAGGACGCCGAGATCGTCGTCGAGGGCCGCTACACCACCCAGCCGGTGCACCAGGCCTATATCGAGCCGCATGCCTGCCTGTGCAGCTACAACGCCGACGGTCAGGTGACGATCTACAGCTCCAGCCAGGGCCATTTCATGGTCCGCGCCTACTGCGCCAAGCTGCTCGGCCTCGACATCTCCAACATCCGCGCGGTGCCGATGGAAATCGGCGGCGGCTTCGGCGGCAAGACCCTCGTCTACCTGGAGCCGGTGGCGATCGCGCTGTCGAAGAAGGCCGGCCGCCCGGTCAAGATGCAGATGACGCGGGACGAAGTGTTCCGCGCGTCCGGGCCGACCTCCGGCGCGGTGATGGACGTAAAGCTTGGCGCCAAGAAGGACGGTACCATCGTCGCGGCGCAGCAGGTGCTGAAATACCAGGCCGGCGCGTTCCCCGGCTCGCCGATCGGGCCTGGCTGCATGTGCGGTCTGGCGATGTACGACATTCCGAACGTCGAGGTCATCGGCTACGACGTGGTCAGCAACCGGCCGAAGGTGGCGGCGTATCGCGCTCCCGGCGCGCCGATCTCGTCGTTCGCCGTGGAAAGCGCGATGGACGAGCTGGCGCGCAAGCTGAACATCGACCCGATCACGTTGCGAGAGCAGAATGGCGCCCGCAACGGCAGCAAGACGCATTACGGGCCGACGCACCAGAACATCGGCTTCCTCGCCACGCTGGAAGCGGCGAAGAACCACCCGCACTGGAAGGCGCCGCTGAAGGAAGGCCAGGGCCGCGGCATCGCCGCCGGCTTCTGGTTCAACATCGGTGGCGAATCCACCGCCGGCTGCCACATCGCCGAGGACGGCTCGGTGGTGGCGACCTCCGGCAATCCGGACATCGGCGGCTCCCGCGCGTCCATCGGCATGATGGTGGCGGAAGTGCTGGGCGTGTCGGCCGAGAAGGTGCGGACCATCATCCCCGACACGTCGTCGATCGGCTTCAGCTTCCTGACCGGCGGATCGCGGGTGACCTTCGCCACCGGCATGGCGGCGACCCAGGCGGCCGAACGCACGGTCGAGGACCTGAAGAAGCGTGCCGCGCAGATCTGGGAAATCCCGGTGGACGCGGTGGAGTGGCGGGACGGCAAGGCGTATCCGGCGGGTTCCAATGCCGGCGCGTTCGAGCCGCTCGACCTCGCCGCGCTGGCGCTGAAGGCCGGCCGCACCGGCGGACCGATCGGCACCGAGGTGTCGCTCAACGCGCAGGGCGCCGGCCCCGGCTTCGGCGTGCATATCTGCGATGTCGAGGTGGACAAGGAGACCGGCCGGGTGAACGTGCTGCGCTACACGGCGGTGCAGGATGTCGGCAAGGCGATCCACCCGAGCTACGTGGAAGGCCAGATCCAGGGCGGCGCGGCGCAAGGCATCGGCTGGGCGCTGAACGAGGAGTACATCTACGACGCCAAGGGCAAGATGGATAACGCCGGCTTCCTCGACTACCGCGTGCCGGTGGCCTCCGATGTGCCGATGATCGAGGCGGTCATGGTGGAGGTGCCGAACCCCCGCCATCCGTTCGGTGCGCGCGGCGTCGGCGAGGTGCCGATCGTGCCGCCGATGGCCGCGGTCGCCAACGCCATCCGCGGCGCCATCGGGTTGCGCATGCCGGACCTGCCGATGTCGCCGCCCAAGGTAAGGGCCGCGCTGGACGCGTCAAAAACCTCTCCCGCGTAGCGGGAGAGGTCGAGACGCGTCAGCGTCGAGGGTGAGGGTCGCGCGTGCCGAAAGTCCTGATCCCGGGTTCCGCCTGCCAGCGTTTCACCAACGGCAGGACGGAACTCGAGGTTGCGGCCACCACGTTCCGCCGGCTGATCCTTGAGCTGGAGCAGCGCTACCCCGGCCTGGGCAAGCAGGTCGAGGAAGGCATGGCCGTGGCGATCGACGGCGAGATCTTCCAGGACGCCTATTCCGCCCAGTTCGGTCCGGACAGCGAAGTCGTGCTGATCCCGAAGATCGGTGGAGGCTGACCTGGACTCCTTCCCCCCTTGTGGGGGAGGGTTGGGGTGGGGGGTGCGGATCGCGACCTGCGGGGAAGCCCGCACCCCTCTCCCCAACCCTCCCCCACAAGGGGGGAGGGAGTCGACCGAGTGTACCCCCATGACCCGAACAGACGATCCGCCCACCGTCCTGCTGTATGACTGGGACAACACCCTGGTGGATGGCTGGGCCGCCGTCACCGCGGCGCTGAATGCGGTGTTCGCGGAATTCGCCATGCCGCCCTGGACCGCCGAGGATACCAGGACCCGCGCCCGCCTGTCCCTGCGCGAAAGTTTTCCCCCCATGTTCGGCGCCGACTGGGAACGCGCGCGCGACCTGTTCTACGCCAGCTTCCGGGACCAGCACCTGGACCATTTGCGGCCGATGCAGGGCGCGGCCGAGGCGCTGGCCGCCGGCGCCGCCTGGCCGCAGGGCGTGGTGTCCAACAAGGTCGGCAACTTCCTGCGCGCCGAGGTCGCCCATCTCGGCTGGGCCGCGCATTTCCGCGCGGTCATCGGCGCCGGCGACGCCACCGCCGACAAGCCGGACCCGGCGCCGATCCACCTTGCCCTGCAACAGCTTGGCCACCGCGCTGACGCCTCGGTCTGGTACCTGGGGGACACCGCGCTGGACATGCAGACCGCGCGGGCCGCCGGCGTGACCGCGGTGCTGATCGGCGACGCCGGGCACGATCTGGGGATTGCGCATGCGGCCCCCGATATCCATTTCCCTTCGGCGCATGACCTCGCCGCACATTTTCGTGCGCTTGCGTGAGGGGGAGTCGCTGCTAGACTGACGTGCCTGCCCGGCAAGCGTGCCACGACCTGTCGGGAACGATGCGAGCCCAATCAGTAACAGTAACGAGAAGAAGAAGGACAGTCGCCGTGGCCAACGAGAAATCGCAAAACGTTCAGGACGTGTTCCTGAACCATGTGCGAAAGAACAAGACACCGGTGACGGTGTTCCTGGTGAACGGTGTCAAGCTTCAGGGGATCATCACCTGGTTTGACAACTTTTCCGTTCTGTTGCGCCGGGACGGGCACACCCAGCTCGTCTATAAGCACGCCATCAGCACCGTGATGCCGGGCGCCCCGATCCAGCTCTTCGACGCCGCCAAGTCGGACGTGCCGACCGGCGTGGTGCGCGAGCGGGAGATGAGCCCTGCCGATCACGCCGACTGAAGGCACGCCCGGCAGCAGCCGCGGCTCGGGCGGTGGCCCGATCCGCGCCGCTATTGTCTTGCCCTGGGATCGCGGCGCCGGCCGCGCGGCCGAACGCGACCGCGCGAATGGCGATCCGCGGATCACCGCGGAGTTCGGCCGCGGCCGCGATGACGGCCGCGCTGCCGAGGCGCGACTGGCGGAGGCGGTGGGCCTCGCCGCCTCGATCGGCCTCATCGTCGTGCATACCGCTATTCTCCCCCTGCGCATCCGCCGCCCGGCCACGCTGCTGGGCGAGGGCCAGGTCGCCACTCTCGGCCACGCCCTCGCCGAACAGAAGGTCACGGTCACGATCGTCGATGCGGCACTGTCGCCGGTGCAGCAGCGCAACCTGGAGCGCGCCTGGTCCTGCAAGGTGATCGACCGCACCGGGCTCATCCTGGACATTTTCGGCGAGCGCGCCGCCACCAAGGAAGGCGCGCTCCAGGTCGAGCTGGCGCATCTGGAGTATCAGCGCTCGCGCCTGGTGCGGTCGTGGACCCACCTGGAGCGGCAGCGCGGCGGCTTCGGCTTCCTCGGCGGCCCGGGCGAGACGCAGATCGAGGCCGACCGGCGGCTGATCGGCGAACGCATCGTCAGGCTGAAGAAAGAGCTGGAGCAAGTGCGGCGGACGCGCGGATTGCACCGCTCGGCACGGCGGCGGGTGCCGTTCCCCGTGGTGGCGCTGGTCGGCTACACCAATGCGGGCAAGTCCACGCTGTTCAATGCGCTGACCGGGGCCGAGGTCGCCGCGCGCGACCAGTTGTTCGCCACGCTCGATCCCACCATGCGCGGGCTGCGGCTGCCGTCCGGGCGGCGGATCATTCTCTCCGACACCGTCGGCTTCATCAGCGAGCTGCCGCACGAGTTGGTGGAGGCGTTTCGCGCCACCTTGGAGGAGGTCGCCGAAGCCGACGTGATCCTGCACGTGCGGGACGCCGCGCATCCGGAAACCGCCGCGCAACGCTCCGACGTGCTGACGGTGCTGGAGGAGATGGTGGCGGACGGCACGCTGGACGCCGCCTGGCCAGAGCACACCATCGAAGTGCTGAACAAGGCGGATCTGCTGGGCGGCGTGGGACAGGTGGCGACCCGCCCGGGCGGCGTCGCAGTGTCGGCGATCACCGGCGAGGGCCTGGATGCGCTGCGTGCGGCGATCGATGTGCGCATCGCAGCCGGCATGGAACTGGCGGACTACGCGATTGCGCCGCAGGATGGCGCGCGGCTGGCCTGGCTGTACCAGCATGGCGAGGTGGTCGATCGCGCCGACGACGAGGCCGCGGTACATGTGAAGGTCCGATTGCTCCCCGCCGACCGGGCCCGGTTCGAACATCAATTCTGAACCCTCGTCCGCCTGCGCCGGGACCAGAACCAGCGCTCTCCCGGCTGCGGCGGGAGTCGCAACAAACCTCTCCCGCGACGCGGGGGAGGACGGCGTGCGCCGGCACGCCAAGTGAGGCTGACCGGGTCGCCCCGAACCACCTTCACGCAGCCTACCGACCCGATCGCCCTTAGTCTCGCCGCTTGCGCGCCGCGCCTCTCCCGCCGCAGGCGGGAGAGGTTTACGCTGACCCATGACCCCCACCGACCTTGCCACCCTTGCCCGCATTCTGCGCGACGCCGCGCGGGCGGAAATCCTGCCCCGCTTCCGCCACCTGGATGCAGCAGCGGTGCGCCACAAGACCGGACCGCTCGACCTCGTCACCGACGCCGACGAAGCCGCGGAACGCATGATCGCCGCGCGCCTCGGCCGCCACTTCCCGAACTGCGTCATCGTCGGCGAGGAAGCCGCCAGCGCCGACCCGTCCCTGCTGCTTCGCCTGGCCGACGCCGACCTGGCCTTCGTCGTCGATCCGGTGGACGGCACGGCGAACTTCGCCGCCGGCCTGCCGCTGTTCGGCGTGATGGCCGCGGCGATCCGGCACGGCGAGGTGGTGGCGGCGGCGATCCACGATCCGATCGGGGACGACACCGCGCTGGCCTTGCGCGGCGAGGGCGCCTGGATCGAATCCCCGGAGGGACGCCGGGTTGACCTGCATGTCGCCGCGCCGGCGCCGGTAGCGGAAATGGCGGGCAACGTCTCCTGGCGATTCATGCCGGAGAAGCAACGAACAACCGTGTGCGGCAACCTGCCGCGTCTGGGCGGAAGCTGGGACTATCGCTGCGCCGCGCATGAGTACCGCATGGCGGCCGCGGGCCATTGCCACTTCCTGGTGTTCAACCGGCTGCTGCCCTGGGACCACGCTCCCGGCTGGCTGCTGCATCGCGAGGCCGGCGGCTTTGCCGCACGGTTCGACGGCAGCGCCTACACCCCTGCGCTGACCGATGGCGGGTTGATCTGCGCACCCGATCGGGAAAGTTGGGAAGCGTTGCGGGAGGCGCTGCTGGCCGGCGGGTAAATCCTGGCGCAACGTCTGCGGCCTTGGTGCAGCGATCGCTTCGTTGCGTTGACGGATGTGCCAACAAGGAATTGTCAATTAGCAACGAATTCGGCTGATGATTCCGCAACACCTTGCACGATTTCCTTGCTGCACCGATCCGGTCGGCTGGACGCTCCGTGCGCCATATGGAATTGTCGCGCGCACGCATTGAAGACGCCGGGGGAGAAACGCTGTGCGGGATACCAGCCCTTATTCCTACCGCATTCTCCTGCTGGCGTCCGTCGCCGGAATCGCGCTCGGCGGCGGCGCGGAAGCGGCCTCGTACGACAATACGACGCCGGTGGCGGGCGCGGCGCCGCTCTATACCCTCAACACGGGCGACAGCCTGGCCAACAGCAGCAGTATCACGGCCAATTCCGGCACCGCCGCCGCGGTCGTCGTCAACGGCCTGGGCGCAGCCTCGATCACCAACAGCGGCACGATCCAGTCCACCCTCAGCAATGGCACCGCCGTCAGCGTCATCTCCGGCGCCTCGGTCGGGACGATCAGCATCACCAGCGGTGGCGTGCTGGCTGCGGAAACCTCCTCCGGGCAGGCCATCAGCGACGCCGGTGGGATCGCTGCGTTCACCAACAGCGGCGTGGTCCAGGCCGATGGAGAATACGGGGTTGCGGTGAGCATCGCCTCCAGCGGCTCGGCCGGTACCTTTGCCACGCGTCAGGCGGAACGATCCAAGGGAACGGCGCCTTCGGCTCGGCGCTGGAGGTGACGGGAACCGTTGCCAGCATCGGCAACGCCGCGACGGCCGTTATCACGAGCGGCGGGATCGACGACGGCAACGCCATCCTGATCGATCCGACCGGCACGGTCGGCAGCATCGTCAACCTGGGAACGATCCAGGGAACCGGCCCGGCCGCCACCGGCATCAATGTGGGGGGCACCGTCAGCACCATCGACAACTCCGGCCTGATCCAGGGGACGACGTTCGGTGCCAACGCCATCAGCGTGACCGGTTCGGTCAGCAGCATCACGAACGAGTCGACCGGCACCATGCAATCGAGCGGCGCCGGCGGCAACGCCATCCAGATCGTTGGTGAGGCCGGCACCATCGTCAACGACGGGACGCTCCAGGTAAGCGGCGCGATTGGTGCCGGGATTACCGTGACGGGTACCGCCGGCACCATCGACAACAGGGACCTGATCCTGGCGAGCGGCCCGCTCGGCGCCGGGATTGGTGTGGCGGGTACCGTCGGCACCCTCGACAACAGCGGCACGGTCCTGTCGAACGGTGCATTTGGCAACGCGGTCAGCGTGACGGGTACCATCAACCTGCTCGACAACAGCGGCACGATCCAGTCGAGCGGTGCGTTCGGCAATGATATAACCGTGACCGGCACCATCACCACGATCAACAACACCGGCTTGATCCAGGCGACCCAGGGCAATGGCAGCGCGATCGATCTCGGCAGCGGCTCGATCGGCAGCATTATCAACAATGGCGGGACGATCGAGTCCACCAACTCGGGGAATGCCATCCTCGTCGCCGGAACAAGCAGTGCGATCGTCACCATCGGCACGATCGCCAACTCCGGGCTGATCCAGTCTGCCGGCAAATATGCAGCCATCGAAGTTGGTCTGGCCGGCTCGATCGGTAGCATCGCCAACAATGCCGGCGGCTCCATCCTGGCGACCGCCGCTTACGCCAATGCGATCGACATAACCGGCAGCGTCGGCACCATCAGCAACGGCGGGTTGGTGCAGGCGATCGACTTCGGCATCCCGATCAACGTCGAGCCGGGCGGCTCGGTTGGCAGCATCATCAACACGACCGGCACCATCCAGGCGATCAACGCCGGGAATGCGATCCTGGTGGGAGGGGTCAGCGGCGCCGCCTCCATCGTCGGCAGCATTGCCAATTCCAGCACGATCCAGGCCAGCGGCAATGCCGTCGAGATTGACGCAACCGGAACGATCGCCAGCATCGTCAACACCGCCGGCGGCACCATCCAGACCAGCGGCGCGAACGCGAATGCCATCGATGTGGCAGGCTCCGTCACCACGATCGGCAACAGCGGACTGATCCAGGCGTCGGCTGGAGGCACGGCAATCGATGTCGAGCCGGGCGGCTCGATCGGCAGCATTTCCAACATCGGCGGCACGGTTCAGACCGCCAACTCCGGGAATGCCATCCTGGTGGGCAGCAGTAGCGGCGGTGCCGCCAGGATCGGCACGATTGCCAATTCCGGCCTTATCCAGTCCAGCGGTCCTTATGCGGCAATCGAGGTCGATCAGACCGGAACCATCGCCAGCGTCGTCAACAATGCCGGCGGCACCATCCAGATAACCGGCGGGTCCACCGAGGTCATCGACGTAGCCGGAACCGTTGGGGCAATCACCAACGGCGGATTGCTCCAGATGAACGAAACCGGCTATGGCGGGAGCTTTGGCGCCATCAACGTCGATCGCGGCGGATCGGTCGGCACCATCAGCAATACCGGAACGATCCAGACGACCTCCCCGTATTTTTCCTACAGCATCATAGCCAGCATCAATGTTGCCGGCACGGTCAATGCGATCGACAACAGCGGCTTGATCTTGTCCAGCCAGTTGTCCGGCGCCGGCATCAATGTGCTCGGCTCGGTGGGCAGCATCACGAACGCGCCGGGCGGCACGATCGATGCCAGCGGAGCCGCATACGGCGCGATTAATGTGATTGGCGCGGTAGGAACCATTGCCAACGCAGCGGGCGCCACGATGGAGTCAAGCATCAACAACGCGCTCTCCGTCTCGGGCCAGGTTGGCAGCATCATCAATGCCGGGACGCTGCTGTCGAGCGGCGCGTTGGCCAGCACGGTGAATGTCACGGGCAGCCTTGCCATGCTCGAAAACAGTGGCCTCATCCAGACGGATGCCGCATCTGCCGCTGCCGTTGAAGTGGGCACGGCCGGGACGATCGGCAACATCCTCAACGATGCCGGCGGCATCATCCAGGCAACCGGCACGAATGACGCCGCCATTCTGATCGGCTTCAGCAGCGGCAACATCATCAACAGCGCTGGCGGCACCATTCAGGCCGCGGCTGGTGGAAACGCGATCTCCATTGCCGGAACATTGGGCCTCTTCATCACGCTCGGTACCATCGCCAACTCTGGCCTGATCCAGTCTGCTGCCGATCCAGCCATCAAGATAAACGGCACGGCAACGATCCAGAGTATCACCAACACGGCGACCGGAAGCATCCAGGCGACCGGCGCCGGTGGCACCGCGATCTTCAACAGTGGCACCATCGGCAGCATCGTCAACAGCGGCACGATCATCGCTCAACAAGGCACCGCGCTTGCCATGGGTGCGACCGGACAGGTCACCGGCGGCATCACCAACACCGCCAGCGGCCTTATCCAGGGCGGCCCGGGCAACGGCAGCGGCGTCGCCATCGACAACGCCTCCGGCACGCGGGGGCTGACCATCGACACGGCGGGCACCATCATCGGGCAGATCAAGCTGGGGCCGGCGGGCGATACGTTGACCGTCACCGGCGGCAGTATTGTCGGCGCTGTTATCGGGCAGTTGGGCAGCGACGACACGGTGAATTTCAATCTCACCGGCAGCTTCGCCACCGCCGGTTCGATTGCCAATGTGGATACCATCAATGCCAACGCCGGCACGCTGCTGCTGCAAAACCCGGTGTCGCCGGTGTTCGCATTCAATGTGGCATCCGGCGCCACCGTGGCGTTGAACGCCAATGTGAACGCTGCCGGATTCAACAATGCCGGACTGGTCAGTATCGGCGCAGACAATCCGACCATCGCCGGCAGCTATACGCAGGCGAGCAGCGGCACGCTCGGCGTCACCGTTACCGACACCGCTGCCGGCAAGCTCACCGTCATCGGCAACGCCAGCGTCACCGGCGGGCCCGACACGGTCTCGGTGCATGTGCCGATCACCACCGATCCGTTCGGACTGGTCGGCCAGTCAGAGCATGTGTTGACGTCCGCCACGCTGACGGTCGCCAATCCCGGCTTGCTGACCGCCAGCAGTGACAATGCGGGTATCGGTTTCAGCCTGACGAACACGACAACGGATCTTGTGTTGACGGGGCGGGCGCAGACCGCGAACCAGGCGCTGTACGCGGCAACCACCGACGTGAACCTGGTGTTCGCCCCGGTGATCGCTCTTGCGACTCCCAATGACATCGCGGTCCAGCACTTCCTGACGCAGGTGCTGGCCGGATTGTCATTGTCAGGGCAGGCACCGTTGGCGCACAGCATCGACACGCTGTTGAACACGCTGTCGCCGGGTGCGCTGGTCCAGTTGGAAAAGCAACTGGCGCCGAGCACGCTGTTCACCGCGTCGCTCAACCTGGCGGCGGCGGAGGACGTGCTCAGCTCCGGGATGGGGGCGATCTCGGACCGGCTGACCGCGGCGCGGCTCGATCCGAGGCAAACCGGCCTGACGGCGGGCGACGAGGCCGGTCGCGGGATGACCGCATGGGGCCAGCCGTTCGGTGCGCTGACGTCACAGGACGCCGAGAATGGGGTCGACGGCTACTCGGTGGGCACCTACGGGGTAACGCTGGGTGGCGACATGCTGGTGCTGGATAATTTGCGCCTCGGCGTCGCGCTGACATTGGCCAACAGCGACATCACGTTCAGCGGCTACACCTCCGGCAGCAACGGAGCGATCTTCAGCAGCCAGTTTGCGTTGTACGGTGCCTGGTACCTGCAGAGCTTCTTCGTCGATGGCGCATTGTCCGCGGGCTACAATCAGTACAAGCGCCACGACGTGGTCTCGGCCTTCGACATCGCGCTCGATTCGACCAGCGGGGGAACCCAGCTCGGTGCCAGGCTTGGCGCGGGCTACGACTGGAAGCTGAACGGCGCGGTGGTCACGCCGTATGCCTCGGTGCAGCAGATGCACTTCAATTTCGACAGCTACACGACCAGCGGCGGCTCGGCGTACGGCATGGACATGCACGTCGACGGCCAGAGCGCCGATCTGACCCAGACGCGCCTCGGCGGGCGCCTGGCCTATCCGGCGAAACTGCCGGATGGCGGCACGCTGATTCCGGAAATCCACGCCTACTACCTGCACGATTTCGGCAGCAACCAACTGGCCGAAGGCTATACCACGGCCGACGTCGCCGGCCCCGACACGTTCGCTTTCAACGGCCCGCCGGTCGATCGCGACATCGTCAATGTGGGTGTCGGGGTGACCTTCCTGAAGACCGCCGCGTGGAGCATCGCCGGCGGCTACGATTACGCCGGGGGCGCATCGTTCAACCAGCACAACTTCTTCGTCCGGGCGAAGCTGGACTTCTGAGCGCCGGTGCGGGGTCGTCAGCCGCGCGCCCAGGCGATCGCCGCGCGGGCCAGGGCGTCGATCGTGTCAACGACCGGCGCATGCAGCGTCTCCTGCGGTCCGGCCTGGATGCCGAGCGGGATCTCCGTGCAGCCCAGCACCACCGCCGCGGCGCCGCGCGCGGCAAGTCGGTTCACTACCTCGGCCAGCGGCGCGTAGGCCTCGGCGACGCGGTTCGCCTTGACCTGTGCAATCGCCGGCGAAACGAGCTGGGCCATTTCGTCGGCGGTTGGCGTGATACAGTCCCAGCCCTGGCGCGCCAGCCGGTCCTGATAGAGCCGCATGTCCAGCGTCGCCTGCGTGCCCATCAGCCCGATGGTTGCCGGACCGATGCCGCAACGGTGCAGTTCCGCCGCGGCCGCATCGACGATGTGCAGGATAGGCACTCCGGCCGCCTCCTGCATGGCGTCGTACCAGCCATGCGCGGTGTTGCAGGGAATGACGATGGCACCGCAACCGGCGCGCTTCAGGGCGGCGATGCCGCGCAACAGCCACGGCAGCGGATCCTCACCGCCGGCGAGATGGCTGCGCGTGCGGTCCGGCACGCGCGGGTCGGACCACAGCACGGCGGGGATGTGGTCCTGATCGCGCGCCGCCGGCGTGAGCAGGGTGAGACGCAGCATGAATTGCGCGCTGGCCAGCGGCCCCATGCCACCGAGCACGCCGAGCACTTTCACGCCGGTGTCATCCAAATTCATCGCATTGTCATCCCTTTTGCGCGCCGCCGGACCGGTTGGACGAAACGACAGGCGATATATTCCATATCGTTCGAAGGGCGTCTATTGTCCGGACTGCCTGAAACAGGAGGCAGCCCGCGTGCGCTACGTTCCACCGTTCGAACACATCAAGGGCCACCTCCGCGTCAGCGAGGCCAGGGGCGGTGCCATCCGGGTGAAGGCCACCTACGAAGACATGCTGCGGCTGATCCAGGCATTGCTCGTTGGCATCGACGTCGATGAGGCGTGGTATTTGCAGCAGAACGAAGACGTGGCGCAGGGCATTCGCGAGGGCAAGATCCAGTCAGCGAAGCAACATTTCCTCGATCACGGCTATTTCGAAGGCCGCGCGCCATACCGGATCGCGGTAGACGAGGCATGGTATCTGGCGACCAACGCGGATGTCGCGGAGCAAGTGCGGCTCGGCACATTCGCCTCGGGTCAGGCGCATTTCGACGCCGCCGGCTATCAGGAGGGGCGGCTGCCCCGCGCGCCGTGAAACCGCCGGGCGCGGACGGCCGCTGCCTGGCACTCGGCCAGACAACGGCCCCGGGACGCCCGGCTATTGCAGCGCCGTCAGTTCGCGCGCGGCGATCGAGTGCAACGATTGCAGCCGCTTGAACAGCACGTCGGCCGGAATGTCCGAAGCGCCGACATCCAGGCAGTCGGCGAATTTCTCGTAGAGCTGCGCTTCGCTCAGCGGCCGTGACGCATGTCCGGTGGCGCGCGCCACCGGCTCGCCCGCGACCGTCTTGCCGGAGGTCAGCTCCACCCGCACCGAATCGGCAACCGCGCCGCCCGAGAGTTCCGGATCGTATTCGGTGGTGGTGACGATCTCGACCCGTTGCATGAGTTGCTGGATGTCGGGGCGCTGCACGAAGTCGTCGGTCAGTTCGCGCAGGCCAACGCGCCGCGCGACGATGCCGCTCGCCATGGCGAACTCCATGGAGAATTTCGCCGCGAGGCCGGTTTGCGGCGTGTGATTGCGCAACACGGTGGCGAAATAGTCGCTGATGTTGACGGTGATCTTCTTCACGTCGTCGGCCTTGATCGGGCTGGCCGCGACGAGATCGAGCATGCAGTCGATGGCGCGATGCGTGCAGTAGCAGGTGGGGTATTTCTTGATGCCGATGCCTTGCGACAGGATCGCCCATTCCTTGCCGGCCTTGGATTCGCTGGCACGGTCCGGGTTGCCCTCCACCGAGATGGCGCTGAGGAAGCCCTGCGGGTGTTCCAACGCGTCGGTATTGGCGGTGAAGCCGGCCTCGGCCAGCCGCGCCGCCATGACGCCGGCATGCGCTGCCTTGCCGGCATGGAACGGCTTGGTCATGGTGCCGAAATTCGCCATCAGGCCGGCGCTTTGCGAGGCGCCGAGGGCGATCGCCTGGGCCGCCTTGTCGGCGTCCAGCCGGCGCAGCGATGCACACGCGGCGGCCGCGCCGACCGCGCCGTACAGGCCGGTGGGGTGCCAGCCCTTCTTGTGCAGCAGGCCGGTGTCTCGGCGGAACAATTCCGCCCATGTCTCGTAGCCGGCGATATAGGCGACGATGATGTCGGCGCCGGAGCTGCCGAGCGTTTCGGCCTCGGCGAGGATCGCCGGCACCAGCACGGTGCTCGGATGGCCGCGCAGTCCGACATCGTCATAGTCCAGCGCATGGGCGGCCGTGCCGTTGATCCAGGCGACCTCCGGTGCCGGGCCTTTGTCGGGCCCGAAGGTGATGGTGGCGGGTCCGTCGGCGGGTGCCAGCACCTCGCGCATGATGCGCACGCAGTCTTCCTTGCGGCCGGCGATCATCGTGCCGATGCAGTCGATGATGCCCATGCGGGCGACGCGCACCGCTTCCTCCGGCAGCCGGTTCGGCGACAGGTCGGCGACGAACTGGCCCAGCTCTTTGGTCAATGGCATGACGATCTCCTTCCTTTACGAAACCTCTCCCGCTGCGCGGGAGAGGACGTCGAGCGCAGCTCGACGGGTGAGGGTGCCGCGTGCCGCACACGATCCAACCTGATTGCGTGCCGCAAAGGCTTTGTGCATTTCGCCGCACCCTCATCCGCCGCTTTGTGGCGACCACGCCTTTGCGGGAATACAATACCCGCCGGCGGCGGATGCCAAGGGGCGCCCGTCAAAGGCTGCGTGCTGGACCTGGCGCCGCTGCCTGCCTACGATCCGCGCAACATTGGCAGGAGGAAACCGCGATGACCCAGGCCGGCAAACTGCGCGCCCTGCTGAAGGCCGACGCGATGGTGATCGCGCCCGGCGCCTATGACGCCCTCACCGCGATGCTGGTGGCGCAGGCCGGCTTTCCCGCGGTGTACATGACCGGCGCCGGCACCTCGGTCTCGCACGGCTACCCCGATTTCGGCCTGCTGACCGCGTCCGAAATGATCGCCAACGCCACCCGCATGGCGCGCGCCGTCGACGTTCCGCTGATCGCCGATGCCGACACCGGCTACGGCAACGAACTGAATGTCGTGCGCACGGTGCAGGACTACGAACGCGCCGGGGTCGCCGGCATCCATATCGAGGACCAGGTCTCGCCCAAGCGCTGCGGCCATCTCGACGACAAGGAGATCGTGCCGCGCGAGGACTGGCTGGCGAAGATCCGTGCCGCCGCGTTCGCCCGGCGCGATCCGGACTTCCTGGTGATCGCCCGCACCGATGCGCGCGCCGTCGCCGGGTTGGACGAGGCGGTGGCGCGCGCCAACGCCGCTCTCGCGTGCGGCGCCGACATGGCGTTCGTCGAGGCGCCGCAGACGATGGAGGAAGTCGCCGCGGTGCCGAAGCTGGTGCACGGCCCGTGTCTGCTGAACGTCGTGCGCGGCGGCAAGACGCCGGAGGTGGACCTGCGCCGCGCCCAGGAGATCGGCTACAAGCTGGCGATCGTTCCGGGCCTGCTGCTGAAGACGGTGATCGGCGCGTGCGACGAGATGCTGGCGGCGCTGAAGGCGACGCATGTGCATCCGGTGCCACGCACCGACATGTCCGTGCGGGACGGCTTCAATCGCGTCGGCGCGCGCGAATGGGATGCGCTGCGCACGCGGTTCCGGCCGGAGGAACGCCGCGCCGCGGAGTAACAGCAGACATTCCCCCTCCCGCGCTTGCGGGAGGGGAAACCGCTGCCTGCCCTCACGCCGGCAATTCGTAACCGATCGCCGCTTCCGCGGCGCAGGTCCGTTGCACGGCCGGCCGTGCCATCATCCGCTGATAATGCGCGTCGAGATTGGGAAACGTCCCTGCGTCCGGATATTTCGCATTGACGAACCGCCAATACAGCCGGAACAGGTGAATGTCGGCGATCGAATAGCGCCCCAGCACCCAGTCCCTCGCCCCCAGCCGCTGTTCGGTAACGGCATACACCTCGTTGCAGCGCTGCACGCCCTGTCGCCGCGCGGGATGGATCGTCGCTGCGATGAACGACATCCAGGAGATCGCCTGCGCCTCGGCCTCCACATCGCCGTCCGGCCACAGGCCAGCGTCGGGAAAGCGCCTCGCCAGATAGTACAGAATGCCCGCGACCTCGGTCAGCGGACGGCCGTCGATCAGCAACGTCGGCACCTTGCCTTCCGGATTCAGCGCCAGATAGGCCGGCGCGCGGTTCTCGTGTTTGACGAACGACAGCGGCACGGAATCGAACGGCACGCCGATCTCGTGCAGCGCGATATGCGGCGCCATCGAGCTTGAGCCGGGTGCGAAATACAATGTCAGCATACTGCTCCCCCTGCATGGGATGGACCGGCGGTACGGCGTCTCTACGGCGTCGCGAAGAACACCTGCGACGTCGCGAACGAGATCCACACGCGTCGCTGCATCGCCAGCCAGTCGGCGCCGAGCAAAGCATCGACGATCGGCGTGATGCGCACCGGCGCGACCCACAGCACGGGATCGCGTTGCGTAAGACCGCCGATTTGCAGGCTGGCGAAGCGGTGCCGGCGCATCATCGATTCCTGCCGTCCGAGGCCGCGCACCGCGCTGCCGGGATCGCCGGCCAGAGCTTCGGGCGTCAGGCCCAGCCGGATCATGCCCGGCAGGGTGAGCATCGATGCGGAGGCACCGGTATCGAACAGGGCCGTCAGCCGGTGGGCGTCGAGAGCGATCGGAAGAATCAACGCATGGGTCATCGGCGTTTCCGCCGGGACCGCTGCATAGGGCAACGACCAGGGCAGGAAACGGCCGCTACAGCCCCGCACGTCATAGAGTGTCAGCCGACGCGCCGGCACGTCGAATTCCAGATCGAACACCGCCAGGAAGTCGCGGCCCAGCAAGCCGTCCACCGGCTCGCCGACGCCCATCTCCGGCAGCGCTCCGACGGTGAGGCTGGTGTCGTGGGTGATCGTGTGCCGCTGCAACGCCACGCCGCCCAGCGTCAGCGAGCGCGGGTCGGCGTTCTGATGCTCCACCACGCCGCCGACGCCGCGCATCGTGGTGCCGACCCACGGGTCAAGCGCGAGGTCCAGGCGCTTCACCGCGTCCGGCGTCACCAGGGAGCGTTCGGCGCCGGTATCCAGCACGAAGGTCCCGCCGATGCCGTTCACCGTCAGCGGCACCAGCAGGTGCCCGCGGGTCAAGGTGAACGCCACCTCGGCGCGTTCGTGCACGTCGCAAGCCGCGCGTGCGGATGCTTGCCAACCCGGCAGCCAGGCGAAGAGCATGAGGAGGAGCAGCGGCATTTTCATAAAACCTCTCCCGCTTGCAGCGGGAGAGGTCGCGGAGCGCAGCGACGCGGGTGAGGGTGATCGGGTCGGCACGCAGCAAGTGCAACGGGGCGACCCGATCACCCTCACCCTCGATGCTCGCGCATCTCGACCTCTCCCGCCGCAGGCGGGAGAGGTTTAGTATCCAGCATGCCAGACGCGCCAGCCCCACCGAGTCTCCCCGGCCTGTTCTTCGGCTTCCTCACCGTTGGCATGTGCGGCTTCGGCGGCACCCTGCCCTGGGCGCGCCGCATGGTGGTGGAGCAGCGCCGCTGGATGACCCCGGCCGAGTTCACCGACATGCTCGGCCTGTGCCAGTTCCTGCCGGGCGGCAACATCCTCAATCTGACGGTGGCGCTCGGCGCGCGGTTCCATGGCGTGGCTGGCTCGGCCGCGGCGTTCTTCGGACTGATGGCGGCGCCGATGACGATCGTGCTGGCGCTCGGCGTGGTGTATGGCCGCTATGGCGGATTGCCCGCGGTGCACGCCGCGTTCGACGCCCTGGCCGCGGCAGCGACGGCGCTGGTGCTGGCGACCGCCTTGAAGATCGCCGCGCCGCTGCGCAGGCGATGGCTCGACATCGCGATCGCGGTGGTAACGTTTGCCGGCATCGCCATCGTGCGGTGGCCATTGCCGCTGGTGCTGGTGATCGTCGCGCCGCTTTCCATCCTGATCGCGCGGCGGTTCCACGCATGAGCCAGGTCGGCCTGCTGGCCGCGCTCGCCGCGGTGTTCGCACAAATGTCGCTGCTGGCATTCGGCGGCGGCACCTCGGTGCTCGGCGAGATGCAGCGCCAGGTGGTCGAGGTACACCCCTGGATGAGCGCGCAGGAATTCGCCGCGCTCTATGCCCTGGCGCAGGCGGCACCCGGGCCGAACATGCTGGTGACCACGCTGATCGGCTGGCGTGTCGCCGGACTGCCCGGCGCGCTGATCGCCACCGGCGCGATGTGCGCGCCGTCCTCCGTGCTGACCTTTTTCACCGCCAGCCTGTGGTACCGCTTTCGCGACGCAGCATGGCGGCGCACGGTGCAGGCCGGCCTGATGCCGGTGACAGCGGGATTGATCATGGCCGGCGCCGCATTGCTGGCCCGCACCACCTCGGCGGCGTGGGACACCGCTGCGCTGACCGTTGCGGCGTTGGCGCTATTCCTGTTTACCCGCCTGCATCCCTTGCTCGTGCTGGGCGCCGCGGCGGCGCTGGGGGCCCTGGGTGTGGTGCGCTGATCCGCATTATTATAAATCGAGTACTGCTCCGCATGCAGACTGCCATATCGTTTCTGGTATCACTCCGAAGTTTCGCATGAGTCCGCAACTCGCCATGCCACCACTGCGTTTTTGCGCCATGGCGAATCGGCGAGGCGAACCGCACCAGCCCATGGACGACCGTGACATGCAGGACGTGGACTATCTGCGCGCGCGCGCCCAACACCTGCGTGCGGCTGCCGCGACGTCGCGTGACCCGGAGATCGCCCGCGCGCTGCGCGAGGTGGCGGGCGACTTCGACAGCGAAGCGCGGCGCGAGGCGGCGCGGCACGCGGCCCGGCATGCCGGCGAGGGGGCACGGTAAGTGGCCAGCGTGCCGACCCGGTCACCGTCACCCTCGGCACTGACGCGGCTTGACCTGTCCGGCGAAGCGGGAGAGGTTTTCTGCGGTGCGCGCCACTCTTCCTCCCGCCGCTGACCGGCACTTCGAAGACTATCCCGTCGGGGCGGTGTTCGACCTCGGCACTTTCACGCTGGCCGAAGACGACATCATCGCCTTCGCCGCGCGTTATGATCCGCAATCGATGCATGTCGATCCGGACTGGGCGGCGCAGGGACCGTTCGGCGGCGTGATCGCCAGCGGTTGGCACAGCATCGCCGCGCTGATGCGGCTGATCGTCGAGAACTTTTTGCCGCACAACGGCCTCGTCTCGCCCGGCATCGACGAACTCCGCTGGTTGCTCCCCGTGCTGCCAGGTGAAACGCTGCGCGCGCAGGTCACCGTCACCGCGGCCCGCCGCTCCCGCTCCCGGCCGGATCGCGGCCTGGTCACCGGCTTCGTCGAACTGCTGAACCAGGCCGGCGACCCGGTGCTGACGATGCGACCGATGAACTTCATCCGCTGCCGCCCCGAATCGCTTGCGTCGTCCGACTGAGGGTCCGATCATGCCGGCATGGAGTCCGACAACAAGCTCGACTGTTTGAAATGCGCCAGCTTCTGCTGCCGCATGGCGGGCTATGTGAGCGTCAGCCGCGCCGATATCCGCCGCCTGGCCAGGCATCTCGGGATGACGGTGCCGGCGTTCGAGGCGAAGCACATCGTCGAGAAGACCCGCAAGGGCGAGAAGCGCATCAAGTCCGGCTACGACACCTGCCAGTTCCTGAAGAACAATCACCTCTGCGGCGTGTATGAGGCCCGGCCGAAGGACTGCCGCGGTTACGTGTGCTGGAACCAGGAGGACGACACGGTGTTCCGCTTCGCCCAGATGTACCAGCTTCCGGTGACGAAGATCCGCAAGCTGGAAGCCGACGAACGCAAGAAAGGCGAGCGCTGATCCTCAGGCGGGGATGATCGCCGCCGCAGCCCGCCCGCGCCGCCGCCGCGCCGCCAGCGGAACGATATACCGAACCCAGACAAACCCCAGCAGTCCAAGCACGCTCAGGCCGATCGCGAGGAGATGGCTGCCGGAAATCATCCTCACCGTCACGGAAGCGTCGCCGATCAGGCCGAGCGCCAGCAACCCCTCCGCCGGCACGATCATGCGCACGATGTAGCGCAACACGCCCGGCTCCGCGCGGCCGGCGGCGGCGATCCGATGATAGGCCGCGGGAGCGATCAGCAGGACGATGGCGATGGCCACCAGCGCCAGGCTCGCCAGATGCACCGCCTTCGACGCGACGGGCAGGTGGGCGTAGCTCTGTGTCAGCGCGGCGGTGAACTGGAACCCGAACAGCGCCTGTGCGCCGGGCAGCACGACCCGCAGTTCGGTCAGTCCCTGATCGATGCGGGTCTCAATCGATTGCTGCTTGTCCTCCATGTCCGTCTCCTGTCTGCCCCGGCGTGATGCGGCGCATAGCGGCACGCTGTACCAGGCCAGGATGGCGCCGGCGACGAAGCCGGTGCCGATCAGGGCAGCGCCGACCGGTCCCGCCGCGCGGTTCAAGCCGATCGCCACATCCATGCCAGGCGCGCAGGCCAACGGGAGCAACGCCGCTTTCAGCGTGGCCGAGGCGTGCGCGATCATGCGGCCGGTGGCATGGCCATGCTCGGCCAGATGATGAAAGCTCGGCGTTCCCAGCAGCAGCGCCGTCGCAATCAGAATCAGCAACAGTGCCGCGGCGTCGAGCCAACGAAAGACCGGCGGCAACCGGTCGAACGCGGTGGAAAATGCCGCCCGGTATTGCAGGCCAAGCAGGATCTGTGCACCGAGCATGGCGAGACGCGTCTCGGCCAGCAGGTCCTTGAGCCTGGCTTCAACGGGCGGCACCGCATCTGGGGAGTCCGGCATCACGGCAGAACGACCGGCCAGGTCGGGAGTTTGCCGCTACACGGCCAAATGTTGCGCGAGCGAGCCTGCCGGACCGGCGATGCTGCGGGTTTGCGCGTACTGCGCCGCGGCGGCGTGCGAGACCGCGCCAGCCATGACGACGGATGCACGGCTCGCTGCCGGCGTGGATGGCCGGGCCACCCGCGCATCAGGACACGTGCGATGCCCGGCCGGAAGGGCGGGATGCGGGGCAGCATTCCCGCTTCCCGCAAGGGGCGGGGAAGCATTCGCACGTTGGCCGCTTTTCCCGATGCCTGTGGAGCAAGCCCAGCGATGGCGGAAAGCGCGACGGTACGAGGAACGATGGTCCTCCCCTCCGCCCCCGCGGAGGCCGGCTCGGTCGGAGATGCTGCCCTGCCCGATGCTACTTCTTCTTCTCCTCCTGATGCTGGGCGGGTGCCGGATGCGGCGCCGGCGCCGGACGCGCTGCGGGTCGCGGGGCGGGGGCCGGGCGCGGCGCGGGACGCGGCGCCGGCCGAGGGGCGGCATGCACCTGCGGCGCCGGCGCGTGCGTGACGGGGCGTGGAGCGGCGTGTACCTGCGGCATCGGAGCATGCACTTCCGGCCGCGGTGCGGCATGCACCTCCGGTGCCGGAGCGTGCACTTCCGGCGTCGGGGCAGCGTGTAATTCGGCCGGTGCGTGCGTCTCCCCAGCCGGGCCGCCATGCTGCTCGACGGCCGGGGCCGCCGGACGTTCCTCGGGCCGCGGCGCGACAACGCCCGGGCGCTCGATTTGCGGCGCGCCCGGGCGGCCTGGTTCGGTCGGGGCGCCCGGGGCCGGGCGTTCGGGACCGGCGGCCGGCACCCCTGGCCGCGCGACACCCGCTTGTGTCGCTGCACCAGTCTCGCCCTCCCGGCCCGGCGCAGCATGCTCGATCGGCGGCGGAGTGCCGCCCTCACGCTCGGCGGGCGTGCGCAAGGCCGGCGTCGCGCCCGGCGCGGTCACGCTACCGGGCCGCTCGCCCGGCGCCGCGTGTTCAGGAGTGCCCGCCGGGCGTTCGCCGCCAGGCGCGGCACCGGGCGGACCTGCCTCACGCTCGGCCGGCGTCCGCAAGGCTGGCCGCTCACCCGGCGCGGCGACACCGCCCGGGTGCTCGCCGGGCGCAGCCACGACACCCGGGTGCTCACCCGGCGCGGCGTGTTCCGTCGTTCCGGCGGGCGGCGTGCCGCCATGCTCCTGCGCCGGCGTGACGCCCGGGTGCTCCGACGGATTGCGCAGCGCCGGGCGCGCGGCGAGGCCTTCCGCCCTTGGGCCGGCATGGATCGCCGGACCCGGCGCGGTGCGCGCGGCGGCGGCGGTTCCGGCCGGCGCGGGCGCAAGGTGCATCCGCGCCGCCAACCCCGGCGTGATGCCGGCCGTCGCCGCGGTCGGGTGGATCAGTGCCGTGCCGGCCAGCGGCCGTGCCGTCGCGAGGGTACGCGGATCGACATGCTCGGCGACCTGGCGCACCGGGCGCGACTCCGTCATCGCCCGCGCCGGCACCACCGTCACCGCGCCGCGGTTCGCGTAATTGTTGAAGGCGACGTTCCGGTTGTTGATCGCCGTCATGTTGGTGACCTCGCGCCGGTTGACCGAGCGCAGGTAGCCCTCAGAGCTGTGGTACCACGGATGGTAGGCTTCGCGCGGGCCGAGCGGGCACCAGCCGATCGAGCCGGAGGCCAGCGCCGCGCCGATGCCGATCCCGACACCGAGGCCAATGAATGCGACCAGCGCCGGCGCGTAGACCGGCGGGCCGTCGTACGCCACCTCGCCGGGGGTCCAGCCCCAGCGGCCACCGACCTGGAACCACCGCCCGTAGTGGAACGGCGCGAAGCCCCAGGGAGCGTCATCGACCCAGGTCCAGCCCCAGGGCGGGATGTAGGCCCAGTGGCCATCGCGATAGGGGGCCCAGCCGGCAGCCACCTGGGGATACCAGACCTGGCCGTAATCGGCCGAGGTCGACCAGCTACCGTAGACGGAGAGGTCGTCGCCGCCCGGCATCTGCGCCACCACCGGCGGCGGCGCGACGGCCGGCGCCGGCGCCGGTTGCTCGGCCTGCTGCATGGCGGTCAGGAACGCGTCCATCTGCGCCGACCCGACGGTGCCCTGGAACGTATCCGTACCGTTGATCGTTGCGGTCTGACCCTGCGCCACCTGGAGCGACAGGCCGGGGCCGGAGACCTGCGCGGAGCCTTCCAACACCGTGATCGTGGTGGGCGATTGCGTGTCGCCGGCGGCGACGTCATAGCGGCCCGCCGCGGACAAGGTGATCAGTCCGCGCGGCGTTTGCACCGACCACGCCTCGTTCTGCGCGAGGCCGCGCAAATGCAGATAGACCTCGCCCTGTGGCAGGGTCGCCTGCAATCCATTCGGATCCAGCGTGCCCACGTCCAGCTCGGTTCCGCCGGCGAGCGCGATGCGGCTGGAGGAGATCATGATCTGCGCCGAGGCGTTCGGTTCGGTCCAGAAGCCGTCGCCAGACGCGACCGGATAGTTCATCGCGGCCGGACTCCACTGGTCCTGGTCCTGCGTGTGGTAGGACACGGTGCCGTTGACCTGCGACAGCCATCCGGCCCGCTCCGGCGGGTCGCCAGCCTGCTGACCGGGCGCGGCCGGCGCCGCGCTTGGGGGCGTCGGTTGCGCCAAGGCGGGCTGGGGTATCACCTGTGCCAGCACGAGGCCGGCGACGGCCGTGGCGGCGCTCAGGCGGAAGAACAGGGTGTGGTGGCGCATTGGGACGCTCCTTTGAGCCGAATGGGCGTCATCTGGTCCGGCAACATGGCGAAAGCGCGACGAGTGAGGCCGCAATTGCGGCATACCACCAACATGTCATCGCCTCGGTGAGGTCATCAAACCGCCGCGGGACGTACCTATTCATGGGTACGGTCCGTTCAGACCACACAGGAGACCGCCGATGATCCGATCCCACGCCCGCCCCATCCGCCGTATCGTGCTGCCGGCGCTCGCCGCGCTCGGCCTCGCCACGCTGCTGGGCGGTTGCGTCGTGGCACCCGCCTATCCGGGCTACGGCTATGGCTATGGGCCCGGCTATGGCTACGCTCCCGGCTACGTCGCATTCGGCGGCGGCTGGGGCTGGCATGGCGACGGCGGCTGGCGTCGCTGAGGCCCCGAAGCCGCGGCGATCGCAGCGCACCGGCGGGCCGGGCGGTATGTCGCCCCGGCGCCGGTCACTTGCCGATGCGGCGCGGACTTATGCGGCGCGCCGCGCCGCCGGCTTTCGCTACCGTCAAGCCTGATCATGCGGGTTTGCGCAGACGGGACCACCCATCGGCGATGCGGGACGACAGCAGGACGCAGGGCGACCGGGACGACGAGGCGCGTGCGCGCTTGATCGTGCTCCTGGCGGCACAGGCGTCAGACGCCTCGGTCGCCTCGGCGCGGCGGCAACTGGCCGCCGGCTACGCGCTGCTGGCGCGCTGGCGCCGGCAGCGGCGGCGGGCGGAAGCGGCCGGGGCACCAGGCGGTGGCGATTCGACCGCTGCCTGAGCAGGGCAGCTACAATCCCGCCTGGTGCAGCCGCAGGATCGCTCGCGCGCAGGCCTGGGCGCGCGGCACCAGGCTATCGACGCGGAGGAATTCGTCCGGGCTGTGCGCCTTGCCGCCGACCGGGCCGACGGCACACAGCGTCGGTGCGCCGACCGCGGCGGTAAACCCTGAATCCGCGCAGCCACCGGTGAATTCGCCGTCGGTTGCGAACCCGGTATCGGCTGCCGCCGCGACATAGAGTTCGAACAGCCGTCGCGCCGTCGGCGTCTGCGTCAATGGCAGGAATTCGCCTTTCACGGTGAGTTCCGCCTTTGTGCCGGGCAGGAAGCTGCGCTCGATGATCCCGCCGATCCGCGCCATGACGTCGTCCTTGTCGGGCGGGTTGACGTAGCGCAGGTCGATCTGGCCTTCCGCCCAGGGCGCGACCGTGTTGACGCTTTGACCGCCGCTGATCAGCCCGACATTCAGCGTGATGCCGCGCTCCAGGTCGGTGAGCGCGTGGATCGCCTGCACCTTGCGCGCCAGTTCCTCGATGGCGCTGATGCCGTCGGCGAAATTCGCCCCCGAATGGGCCGCCTTGCCGGTCACCCGGAAGCTCATGAAGACGCCGCCCTTGCGGCCGGTGACGACATTGCCGGACACCCGTCCGGGTTCGCTGTTGAACACCACGCGGGCGCGGCGCGCTTCGGCTTCGATCACCGGCCGGCCTTCCGGGCTGCCGATTTCCTCATCGCCGGTGAACAGCCCCACCAGTGGTGCCGGCGCGCCACCGAATTTGGTGAAGGCGGCCAGGACGAAGCAGTTCATCACCAGCCCGGCCTTCATGTCGGCGACGCCCGGGCCGTAGGCGATGCCGTCGCGGATGGTGAACGGGCGGCGGGTTGCCTCGCCGTCGGGAAAGACGGTGTCGCGATGGCCCATCAACACGATGTTACCGCCGGCATTGCCGGCCGGCCCGTCCCAGGGGACGGCGGCGCGCAGGCAATCGCCGTGTTTCGCCTGGCGGATCGCTTCCACCGGGATGTCATGCGCGGCCAGGAAGCGCTGGACCACGCCGCCGACCGCGTCGATGCCAGGCTTGTTGTAGCTGCCGCTGTCGGTGTCGACCATCTCGCGCAGCATGGCGAGCATGGCGTCGTGCTGGGTCGCCAGCCATTGGGTGATCTGCGATTCAACTGTCATCGGGGTGCCTCCGGCCAGCACTAAAAGTTAACCCGGGCGGTAAGCACAAGCCCCGGATTACGCCGTACCGCCCGGGTTCCGCACCTGCCTGTCGGAGTCATCCCGGCGGGGTGCCGGCGGGTGTTGCCGGTCGGCGTCAATGCTGCGTCGGTTGTCTGGCGTCAAATTGGAGAGCGCAGCCAGCGGCCGCAGCAACTGCTAAGTCATGTGCGACCAATCTCAGAAATCAAAACGTATCCCGAAAGTACTTACGCTTTTTTCGGCCTCAAAATGGCGCATTTGACCCGTCAGTACGGATTTCACGAATTGACGGCAAGGTAACGTTAAATGAACGATAAAAAATCCTCAATGTGGAATCATCTGCCTCACGTTGATGCGAGGGATACTGATCCTCGCACTGAAACAGAACCGAGATACTCGAAGGAAGGGTCGGACCTATGCTTCTCACAACCTCTGCTGCCATCGCGCTGACTGCTGACGCCGGTACGGTCCGCCTGGGCGGCTGTGCGCCGACCCTCGCCACGGCCGATGCCGGCAAGGTCCGCCTCGGCGGCTGCGCGCCGACCCTCGCCACCGCCGACGCCGGCAAGGTCCGCCTCGGTGGCTGCGCGCCGAC
>Ga0181530_10001244_pt1 | contig 32328 bp, 21 predicted proteins | sample PEATcosm2014_Bin_42_FD_119769 | JGI IMG/M metagenome (GOLD analysis project Ga0181530, IMG submission 119769) | Peatland microbial communities from MTU Mesocosm Facility, Houghton, MI, USA - PEATcosm2014_Bin10_60_metaG | ecosystem: Environmental > Terrestrial > Soil > Wetlands > Peat | place...
CATTGGAAGATTGCTCTGGGGAAAGTTGCGCCAATGAAACAAAACCCGCCGCGGGAGACGTGGCAATCTCCGCCGCCTGGTGTTTATGTGAATTTCCAACGACCCACGTGACGCCTGGCAGCGCCGCCAGCTCTTCCGGCGCGCGCTGCGCGTAACATCCGGTCACCAGAATGCTGCAATCCGGATTCAGCCGCCGCAACCGCCGTATCGACGCGCGCGCATCTTTGTCCGCGCCCTCGGTCACGGTGCAGGTGTTCAGCACCACAATTTCGGCGTCGCGCGCCGCGCCGGCGCGTTGCAGTCCCCGCTCCAGGAATTGCCGCTCGAGCGCCGCCCCATCCGCCTGTGTGGCGCGGCATCCAAAATTCTCTATGTAGAAGCTAGCCACGCTCTCATAGTAGAGGAAGATGGGACTGGAGAAAACTCGAACTCGTTGCTGATCAAGCCGGCCGGCACCGGCGATCGTCCGCGTCAGGCGGAAACCCTAGCTCATCCGCCACGCCGGCAACAGACTCCGCCAGCGCGACTCCGCCACCAAGGCGTAACCCGCCCTCGACGCCCAGGAGGTAACGAATCCCGTCGGCCCCGCTTCCCTCAACCTGCAAAGAACAATCAGGCGCTCGCGACCTGCCGCCCCTGCTGAAAACACTCGCGGCACAGCACCGGACGCCCTTGCGTCGGCCGGAACGGCACCGTCGTGTCTTTCCCGCACTGCGAGCAGTTCGTCCGCGTCTCCGTCTTGGTGTACGAATATCCGCGCGACGATCCCGGCGATGTCGCCCCAACCACTGCCATGCGCTTGCCCTTGCAGCTCTTGCAGCGTTTGGGTTCGTTCTTGAACTGCTTGTCGTGGAAGAACATCTGTTCGCCCGCTGTGAACACGAAATCCGTGCCACAATCGATGCACTTTAAAACCTTATCCTGGTATTCCATTCGAGAGGCGCTCCCATTCCGCGTCCCTGCTCCGCACGGGAGACCCGAATAGGGAAGGATCCGGTTCACATCGTGGGCAGGAGGCTAACATCCCCCCTCATGCTGACCCCTGGGTTCGGCCCGCCATGCGGTGTGCACCGCATGGTTACTGCTTTACTGCTCAAAACGACTTGCGGGGGAAACTCAACAAGGTTCTCTTTCAACCAGCTTCACTTCCAGACAACTTCGAGTGCGAGGAACGGGCCGCCCCACCGAGCGAACGGCCCGTCTTTGCTTAGTCCTGTTCCTTGCGCGCTTTCTTGCGGCTGCGCTTGCGAGCCAGTGCTTCTTTCACTCGCTTTCGTTCGCCGGGCTTCAGGTAAAACGAGTGACGCTTTACTTCCTTGATGATGTCCTCGGTTTGTACCTTCCGCTTGAACCGCCGAAGCGCGTTTTCGAGGGATTCACCCTCTTGAAGTCTAACTTCCGCCAACGGACTACACCCCCCTACTCGTCCTCACTGGACTCTTAAGTTATTGCAAGCATTGCCTTCCAAGTCAAGTGGAATATGTGGATTTCTTCAACACGTCTCAGAAATTTAACCGCAGTGAAACTTGCGTCTGCCGCGGAGCAAACCCGCTCATCGGCTTCATAAGACTTGTAGGTTGCTGATAATAAGCCGGATAGTAAGTCCCTCCCACGCTTTGCGTGTATTTCACAAACTGTCCCGCCGCATTGTAATAACCGCTGTCGCTCAGGTCGTCCCTCTTATTGTCGCGATTGAAGATATTGAATGACTCGGCGGTCAATTCCAGGTGATACCGTCCGCCCAGATCAATCTTTCTGGTCAGCCGCAGATCCATGCTGGCGTAGTCCGGACCGGTAAATGAATTTCGTCCGTACCCCGACAAGCGGTCGTTGCTCGTGTTCCCATCCTGGTTCGGATCGCCCGACACCATCGCGCTCGCCGGACGTCCGCTGCCGTAGGTCATAATCCCCGCAATTTTCCAATGGTCGAACATCGCCGCCAGCGCCTTCTGTCCCGCGGCAAACGGATCCGGCTCCTCAATTGCCGAGATCGAAAGCCGCTGCCGCTGGTCGGTCACACTCGACGCCTTCTCGCTTTTGGTGGAGTACGAGTTCTGCACCGTCGATGCTCCCACCGCCGGCGCATCCTGCCCGTCGTCGATGGCGTGCGCCCAGGTGTAGGCCAGACGGAAATCCACGCCTCCCGACATGCGCTTGCGCACCGACACCGTCATGCCGTGATACACGCTCGAAGCCGCGCTCTCCAGTTGGTCGATCGCCCCCAGTTGCGGGACCGGACGCACCAACGGGTTGATCGTGTATCTCGACTGCCACGTCGCAAACGATTCCACGTTATAAAACGCGTTTTGAAAGAAATACCCCGTCGGGTCGTACACCGGATAACTGTAGTAAGTCGGCGGCGGCAGATTCACATCCCGCGCTCGTATCATATCCACGCCATGCACAAACAAATAAGACAATGTCCCCGAAAACCCGCCCTGTAGTTCGCGTTCCAGACTCAGGCTTGCCTGCTGCACCCGGGGAGTCTTAAAGTCCGGCGCAAACGCCGAAACCTCCGCCGAAACTGCGCCGGGCGCAACTTGCGGCGGAAGTTCATCCAGTAACGAGGTGGGCAGCGGGCACGCAACGGGTCCCCGTGGACAGTTCACCACCGCGTTCGGATAAGGATGCTCCAGCAGCACCTGCTGCTCCGAGGCAACCGAATTATCCAGGAAAAGAAAGTTATCGTTCAGTCCATTGTTATTGATCACTGCCGACTGATAAAGCCCCGGAATGCGCGTATAGAAAATTCCAAATCCCGCCCGCACCATCACCGGATGAACCTCGCCGAACGCATACCCAAGTCCCACGCGCGGCGCAAAATTCAGCCCCTTGAGCGGCATCTTCCCCGCCTCCGGCCACAGCGGATTGCCCACCAATCCCTTCTTCGAAAACGTCTGCAAGTCGTACCGCGCTCCCAGGCTCAAGCTGAGATGCGGCGTCAATCGCGCCGTATCCTGCGCAAACGCCGCGTAGTCGTTGCTGTCCGGATGCGACACCGGATTGCCGAAGTTTTGCATGTAATACCGCGGCAAATTGACCGACGGCCCAGTCCAACTGCCCGCATCCCAATCCCATCCCGGCATGATGGTGTGCGCATACGCCCGCAGCGACGTCAGCCTCAGGTTATCCCCATTCGCAGGCTCCGGCGCAAACGTCAGCGGGTCCACATAGATATCGTCGAAGTAATACTCCCCGGCGTACATCGACGGGAAATAATCGTAGTCCCAGGTCCGCATCGCGTCGGCCCCGAATTTCCACTGATTGCGCCCGTGGTTCAGGCTCAACGTCTCCGCCAGATGCAGCCGGTGTTCCCGGGTCGCCCGCGGCAACGACGACGATTGTCCCAGGTCTGTCATCCAACCGTAGATGCTCGTCCGCGTCCCGGTCGTGTTCGGCGCGGACTGTTCCAGGTCGCGCGAAAACTGCGCCCGCAGATGGCTCGTCAGCCGCGGCGTAAGGCTGCCCGTCAAACCGAGCGACGCGCTTTCCGTGTCAACGTCTTCTTCCCCATTCCCGCTCATGGCAAAATTCGTAATCGGACTTCCCGAATCGAAAGAGACGTTGTTCATCCCGTAAGACCGCGCAGCGTTCAGCCGCAACGTAAGATACTGGTGCGCCGTCAGCACTCGATCCAGTTTCAAAGATGCCGTTCCCCCCAGCAACTTCGCTGGGAACTGACCTCCATTCTGCGAAAGCTGCACCGCTGCCGGCGACGCGGCCGGCCCAACACAGGGCGGCTCGCTCTCACCGGGAGGGCATCCGGGCACAATGGCCTCATCGCAGGCCGTCCCCCCAATCGCGGGATCGCAGACTTCGTAGTCCAGCGGCAACACCGCGCCCAACTGCGGCACAACCGTCGTCGCTCCGTTCTCGAACTGCACCACCCTGGGCAAATCGAAAATGTGCTGATCGTAACTGGCAAACAAGAACGTCTTGCTGCGCTGGATCGGCCCTCCCGCCGTCGCCCCAAATTGGTGCTGCACATTGCTGGGATTGAAAGTCATAAAAGGAGGCGTCGCTCCTCCCAACGCACTGTCGCGCAAGTAATAGAACGTGCTTGCGTGCCACTGGTTCGTTCCCGACTTGGTCACCACATTCACCACCGCGCCCCCAGCCCGCCCCGACTCCGAGCCGTAGCCACTCGATTGCACGCGGAACTCCTGCACCGCCTCGTTCGAAAACTGGTAAGGCGCGCGATAGCGTCCCGCAGCCTGCGCAAAAAACCCGTTATTGTTGTCGCCTCCATCCACCAGAAAGCTTGTGTTGTATCCGCGAATTCCGCCATAAGAAAGGTCGCCGTTCGATCCCGAAGTCTGGTCTCGCGGATCCTGCGTAACGCCCGGCATCAGCAACAACAAATCGGTAAACCTGCGTCCGTTCAGCGGCAGGCCATTGATCGCCTTGTCGTCCACCAGCGCCGTGGCCGCGCTCGGATCCATTTCCACCATGCGCGGCTCATCCGACACGGTGATCGTTTCCTTCGGCCCCGCCACCTTCAGCTTGAACGTCAACTCCGCCGCCGCGCCTATCTCCACGCGAATCACCGGCGAAATCTCCGGCGACATCCCTTCCGCCTCCGCCCGCGCCGAATACTGCCCCGGCGGCAGCAGGTCCACCGCGAACCGTCCCGCCGAATCCGTGGCCGCGTGATAGCGGATGCCCGTCTCTACCCGTATGGCCACAATGTCCGCGTTCGTAATGACCGCCCCCTGGGCGTCCAAAACCACGCCCCGCAACGCGCCCGTGGACGCATCCTGCCCCCAAACTACAGAAGCGCAAAAAATAAGTTGTAGGAGGAACGTCAGAACAACGAAGACGACGACGCGAAACGCATTGTCATTGACCTTGCGAATTACAACCAGAAGCGGCGCAGTGGAACGGAACATAAGAATCCCCTCGTGTCCAAGACTTCGGAACCGGAGGGGATTCCAGAGACCCTGCTCATCTATATATCAAAGTGCAAGTCGCCAGAATGTGACGCACGTACAGGCAATATGTTCGGTTTTGATGGGGCCGGCGGATGGCCGGGAAGCTACATGATGGCCGAAGGGACGAGCCGACTTGGCTTTCCGACGTCAATTGATCTCGTGCATCCTAGTTGCGTACCAAAGGGCCACTTGGGATATTGCCAAACAAAACTCCGGAATTCTTCCGGCGACGTCGGCAGTCATTATTGCGCGGGAAAGAGCCTCAGCCTCATGTGCTGACAGATCAACATCCAATACACGTTCCTCAATAGCAGCCTTTCGGAGATCCACGAGTTCCTTGTGATCTAGGCGAAGAATCTTGATCGTGCTTTCCGCAGCGCTATCATTACCCAAGTGTTTTACAGAACCGTCTGCGGCGTACTGGAATCGGCGTTCAACGTCCTCCTGGAGAGGTGAAACAAAGTTATTCATGTCAACATGAGTTCCCCCCTTCTTTGGTGCCCCGTATGGAAAATTATCGATCAGCGGCTTGTGGCCAGGTGTGTTGCTCGGTATACAAGCAAGCAGGTTGGCATAATCGATGTCCATGTGCGGAGGTTGGTTCGGTTGGCTGCGTGGTACCACGTGTTCAATATGACAGTCGTCTGGCGTCGAAATACGCTGCATGGTGTAAGCGCAAAGGTAACCTTGCTCCACGAGCATTTGACGCTTAACTTCAGTCTTGGGCATATTAGCGTAAGTTAGATTCTCTAGTACTTCGGCTTCTTTCCAGCGGCGTAGTTCCTCCGGTTCTTGGCCCTTAGTGATCCTCCTCATCGTGATTTCTCTGCAAATCGATCGATTCGGGCGGAAAAGCGAACCAGATCGGGATGGGCGCCAATTTCGGCTTGAAGCTCGTTGACTTTTGTACGCGCTTTCTCAAGGTCAAGATTTACAATGAGTTTTTCGATCGCCTCTAATTTGTTTTTGATTGTTGCGTCTCGTTCGTCTGCGCCCATCACATACTTCAATATCCAATTTGAGTCCATTCCATAAGACTGCGTTGGATTCTCCGGTTGTTGGCCGCCGAGAAGAATGACTTCTTCGGGTCCAGCTTCGCCAATTAGTTGAGGCGAATGTGTCGTGGCAATGAATTGGATGGATGGAAACGTCGTTTTAAGATCATGAATGACACGACGCTGCCACCTTGGATGGAGGTGTAAATCCAACTCGTCGATGAGAACGACACCAGGGGTCTCGTCTAGCACGCGATCCGCCAGATGAGGGTTCAATGAAGTAGCGCGCTTTACCAGATCACCCACCAGTGTAAGCACGATGCGTTGCCCGTCGCTCAGGTTCTGGAAGAGTTGATGACCAAATTGCTCAAAGTTGACAACGAGGTCCTTATACCTCTCGTCATAATAGAGGGATATGGCCCCTTCCACGCAACCGACAATTGCCCTCTTAACTGCACTCAAAGCAATAGTCTCGGTTGGGGGGCTATACATACTGGCTGAGGTTTCTGCCCGGATCCAATCCAAGAGTGCAGATTCCTGTATAGTGAAGTTGATGCAGTCTAGGTACCCATCGAGTCGCGAGGGCAATCGGCCCTTACTACCTTCCCGTTTCTTGCTCTTTCGATGAGTTGCCTCAAACCATAACCGTTCCGTGCCATAGGTGCATATGAGAGGAAGTGTAATCTCTTCTCCGGATCGCACTCTACGCTCGGCTTCACTTGCAACGGTACTGATGGTCTTCGCGTCCACCGATGACGTTTTGCCGCCTTCGCGGCTGAGTTCCCTCGTCCATTTGAGGTTCCTCCCCAGCACTAACCCGCAGGTTTCAATCCTGGAGGGAAACTGCTTTTCAAAGGTGTAGCTATCCTGATGTGGGTGTGCAACGACACGCACCTCTTTTGCATCGATGCCAAGAATGTTTGCGTATCCTGGAATGCCGAGGAACCAACTCCCAAGCGCGATTGAGAGGGCGTCGAGGACGGAGGTCTTTCCAGTGGCGTTGTCTCCAACCAGCAGATTGAAATGCGGTTTGAAATCGAATTCACGATGATCAAATCCGTTGAAATTCTTAATAGTCAGATGGTCAATCCGCACTTTGGTTCCTCATTGGTGGTAACGCGTTAGTCTATCGCATCGGGGGTGGGTTCCACCCGTGATCGATATTTGCCGATACCATTTCCACTGAGGATGCCCCAGCCTTGCGCTTTTTGCAAGGGTGAGAATACATCTTGTGGTACAGTTGGAGTATCTGTACACTGTGCGTCTGCCACCCTCCTACAGCCTCACCTTCCGCAGCCTGAGCGAGTTCGTAATGACCGAGACCGAACTGAAGCTCATCGCCGCCGCGGCCAGAATCGGGCGCAGCAGCAGTCCGAACGCGGGATACAACACGCCCGCCGCAATCGGCACTCCAATCGAGTTGTAGAGAAATGCGAAAAACAAATTCTGCCGGATGTTGCGCATAGTCGCCCGACTCAGCTTGCGTGCGCGCAGAATTCCTTCCAGGTCGCCTTTGAGCAGCGTGATGCCGCCGCTTTCCATGGCGATGTCGGTCCCCGTTCCCATGGCAATTCCGACGTGGGCCTGCGCCAGCGCGGGAGCGTCGTTGATGCCGTCGCCGGCCATGGCCACAATGCGGCCTTCGCTTTGCAGTTGCTTGACGATCTCGGCCTTTTGAGCTGGGAGCACCTCAGCGCGAAAGTCGTCTTTCTCAATGCCTAGCTTGCCGGCAATTTCCTGCGCCGTTTGCGCGTTGTCGCCGGTCAGCATGACGATGCGTATCCCCTGGGCCTTCAATTCGCGCAATGCATTCGCGCTGGATGCCTTCAGCGGATCGGCGACCGCGATGTTCCCGGCATACTTGCCATCGACCGCGACATAGATCGAAGTAGAACCGGGATACTTGACTTCCAATGTCGCGGTTTTGTCATCGAAAGCCTTATCGAAAACCCCGGCCGCTCGCATCAGCGCTGTGTTCCCAGCCGCCACGCTCTTCCCTTCCACCGTCCCGCGCACGCCCTGCCCCGGCACGGCTTGAAAGTCGACAGGTTCGCTCAAACTTAGGTTCAGTTCCTTTGCCTTCATGACAATCGCCGCGCCCAGCGGATGCTCGCTCGCCCGCTCCAGGCTGGCCGCGAGGCGAACCATCTCGGCATCGCTATACGCCACCACTTTCGGTTTTCCCTCGGTCAGCGTGCCCGTCTTGTCGAAGACGATGGTATCCACCTTCCCCAGCGTCTCCAGCGCCTCGGCATTTTTGATGAGCACGCCCGCTTGCGCGCCGCGCCCAGTGCCGACCATGATTGCCATCGGAGTCGCCAGACCGAGCGCGCAAGGGCACGCAATAATCAGCACGGCCACCGCGTTCACCATGGCATGGGCGAAACGCGGCTCCGGCCCGAAACTCACCCACACAATAAAGGTCACCGCCGCAATCGCAATTACCGCCGGAACAAACCAGCCGGCAACTCTATCCGCCAGACGCTGGATTGGCGCGCGTGTCCGCTGCGCCTGGCTGACCATCCGCACAATCTGCGCCAGCATGGTCTCGCTGCCCACGCGCTCGGCACGCATCACCAAACTTCCGTTGCCGTTCACGGTCGAGCCGATTACCCGCGCGTCCTTTGTCTTCTCGACCGGAAGCGATTCGCCCGTGATCATCGACTCGTCCACCGCGCTCGATCCCTCAAGCACGACACCATCGACGGGAATCTTTTCTCCCGGACGTACCCGCAGCCGATCTCCCGGCTTTACCGCCTCGAGCGGAATGTCGCGGTCACCTTCAGAACTGCCTTCGGTGCCGTTATTACTGTCGTTATTACTAATGAAACGCGCCATCTTCGGCGTGAGATCAAGCAGCGCCCGGATCGCGCTCGACGTCCGGCTGCGCGCGCGAAGTTCCAGCACCTGTCCCAGCAACACCAGCGTGACGATCGCCGCGGCAGCTTCAAAGTAAACGTCCGGGTGATCGCCCATGCTGCGAAACGACGCCGGAAATATCTGCGGAAATAAAGTTGCGACCACGCTGAACACGTACGCCACACCCGTGCCCATCGCGATGAGCGTGAACATGTTAGTGCTGCGATTTCGCACCGACACCCATCCCCGCTGAAAGAACGGCCATCCGCCCCACAGCACCACAGGCGTCGCCAACACGAGCTCCAGCCAGGGGAGAACAGAAGTAAAAGGTATTGTTGCTCTATGACCCTTGATGTAGAAGAAGCCATTCATGAACTCGTCTGGCCACAACATGCTGCCCATGGCGATCGCCAGCAAGGGAGCGGTCAGCGCCAGGCTGATCCAAAACCGCCGCGTCATGTCGCGCAGCTCGGGATTCTCTTCTTCCGCCGTCACGGTGCGCGGCTCCAGCGCCATGCCGCAGATCGGGCAACTTCCCGGCTCTAGTCGCACTATCTGCGGATGCATGGGGCAGGTGTATTCGGTCTTGGTCGCGGGGAGCGCCGGAGATTCTGGATCCAGCGCCATCCCACACTTGGGACAAGGCCCCGGCCCGCTCTGCCTCACCTCCGGACACATCGGACAAACGTAGGTTCCAGACACAGTCCCCGCCTGATCGGCAGCAACAGCGGAGGTGGAGCGACGGGCGTCCTCGCCGGTCCCCGGCGTGCCCACGGCCGGCATGATCGTCTTTGCCACCCCAGCCGGACCGCCCAGAGACACCAATCCCGACGTAGTCGCCATTTTCGTTTTCATGGGCTGGGGCGGGGACGCCAGAATCTTTTCCGGATTCGCCTGGAATTTGGCGAGGCATCCGGCACAGCAGAAAAAATACTCCTGCCCGTTATACAGCGTCTTAAAGCGAGCGGCCGCCAGACTAACATCCATGCCGCAAACGGGGTCCTTCGTTTTACCAGAGGACGGTGTCGGAGCGGGGTAATCCATAGTCTAGCCGCCAGATCGCGCTTGGCGGAATCCAGTCATTATTAGATACTACAGAGTCATCCTCGAACCTGTTCTTCACAGAAATGTTCGAAAAAATGTCGGGAGTTATAAAATGACCTACCTCGAAGCCGCCTACCGCTACCAGACTCCGCCCGGAGAAGCCGAGTTGCGCGCCATTGACAGTGTCCGCGAAGTCTATGGCATCCAGCGCATTCAGTTTGACGAGAAAGAGCGGACGGTTCGCGTGCGCTTCGACGCCTCGCGCCTGAAGGCCGAAGCCGTGGCCCGGTTGTTGCGCCAGGCCGGCATCGATGTCAGGGAACAACTGGCTCTCGCCTGAGCTGGCTGACCCGCCCTGGTACCGTAGCGCCGGCATCTTGCCGGCTGTCCCGAGGGCGTCTCGCCCTCGACGCGGCGGGCCGATCTCAGCCGTACAAAGGTACAAATCATGGGGTCAACTGTTACGTGGCCCGAACTTGTTGGAAAGATCTTCTCTTCAGGTCAGCCGGGAATCCCGCCGCAGAAATGAGCCGCTACCCCGCCCCGTTCCCTGCTAATCCTCATCGCATGAGGAGCCTACGGGGGAAGGCTGAGAAACCGGGCGGGGTGCGCCTCGGCAACAAACGGAGTTTGGCAAAGGGCACTCGGAAAGACCTCTGGCCGAAGTTTCTTCCAAATGCCCCGTTGCGCGCCACTTCGTTGCCCTCACCAGAAGCATGCCGCGTGCCAATCGCTAACCTCTTGCCAATCGGCGCTTGCACAGCGTCGGGGCAGGTAGGTTTTGCGCTGGAACCATGAAATTTTTACCCAGGCCGACTGATTCGGCGGGCGTGTCCAGCGATCGGCTCGTGATCGGGGTGGGCGAAACGTTTCGCTTTCCGTTATAATTCAATGACGCAATTCCGCCACGATGCGCCCGTAGCTCAATTGGATAGAGTGCTTGGCTACGAACCAAGAGGTTGGGAGTTCGATTCTCTCCGGGCGCACCATCCTATCAAAGAATGCGATGAATGGGCTATCTACGACTGTCCTGGCCGCTCGCCAGCGCCTTATCAGACGTAGGGCTCGTAGGTAATCCGCACTACGCTCTTGCGGCCAAACAATCTCTCGGCCCTACGTCCATTGCGGATAGTCAAATCCTTGCCATCCACCTCAAGCTTAGTGGCCCAACCGATGGCCTTCCCACCGGAGTCCCGGTAAATGTGCTCGGTAAAGCCACCTCTAATCACCGCCAGCCATATCCGGCGAAACTCCTCTTGCCAAGTGGATCCCCGAACCACGGTTCCACCACGCGCGAATCCGATAAATTCGTGCCGTGCTACCTCGCCGATTGTTAGATCCAAATCCGTCTTTACCACGATGCCCTTGAAAGGCGCGGCCCTGGGGTTCGAGGGGATGACTTCAAAGTACGGTTCGAGTAATTCTGGATGACCAGGAATACGGCTAATCCGCAACCGCGCCGTTCCAGCCGGCAAATCCGCGACAAAAAGCTCTAACTCGCGGATTAAGTCGGCCTCGAAACCCGGAAGCGGATATGGCGATTCAATTATTCCAGTTGATTCTTTCTGTTCCTCGCGCATATCCCTTCCGCTCCTCGCGCACTTCTTACCACACAGGCGGGCGATAGATTCATGTGCCCGCACTAGCAACAATGCTCAAGCACGGACATCCTAGCGTTTGTGCAATTCGTCCCGCTTGGCTCGAATCACACCGCCCATAGGGAAACCTTGATCGAGCAGCGTCATGGCCTGTCGCTGCGCACGTTCATAGGCCGTTTCATCTTGCCGCAGAAGAATCTCAACCCGCTCGGCCATGAGATCACTGACGGAGGTAGCCCTACCTACAGCAAGAGCTTTCAACTTTTCGACCGTTTGCTGGGTCAGGCTCAACGTCACGTTCTTCTTGGACATAATCTCGCGAGATCCCCCCTCGTTCGGAAGGATTGAATGGCCCTCTACTACTCATCGGCAGACAAGGATCGCTCCCCGCACACTAGCTTTCCTTCATCTTCAGCTTGCTCTTATTCTCTTCAATAAAAGCCTTCAGCTCGGGGACTGCGTTGAGCAGCTTAGTCCACTGTTCGTAGTAGAGGGTCACGGGAAAGCGGCCCAACCCATAGACGCTGACGCCGCCCTTCTCGCTTACGCGGAACTCCATGGCGCGGCCTTTTTTTGTTTCCACCTGCTTCTCCAAATCGGCCAGGCGAGCTTTCAATTCTTCATAAGTTGGTTCGGTCATGAATGCACCTCGGTTTACTTTTGTATCATAGAAGCGACAGGAACCGTCCGTCGAGCCGGGCCCTTGCAGTGGTGAATTCTGGATCGCCGAAGCAACAGGCTGCGAGCCCCGAGCAATCGGTTTGCTCGAAGCTCGCCGCTCGCAGCTCGAAGCCGCCTCAGAAAAACCGTCCCAGCTTAAAAAAGAACTTGCGGTGATCGCTGTCCCCGATGCTGCCGCCGAAAAACACCGGCCCGAACAGTGTCTGAAACAGAACTCCAACGGTAGCGTCTTGCGCGACTTCCGTTTCGCTCGCCGGTTGACCGTAAGCCTTGCCCGCCTCGTACATCGTCAGCAGATACACATTCTGTTTCAACAGCGGCGAGAAGTCCCGCAGCTTGTAGAGGAACGCTGGTTGCAGCAGAAAATATTGGTTGGTCAACAACTCGTTCTCGCCATAAGCTCCCAGGCGCAACGGCCCGCCTAGGCTGAACGGCGGGAATCCCGTATCCTTGGTGGAAAACGACGTGCCCCCCGAGGCCAACAGCAGCACCGACGACTTCTTGCTGGTACGCTCGGCCAGCCCCAGCTTCAGTTCCTCGGTTGGCACCACGTCCGCGGTCCCCGGAGCCGTGTCATAGAACTTAAACGTCGATTCCACCCGCACGCCCCGCCGCGGAATCACCGGGTCGTCAAAGCCCTCGAACCGGTACCGCAACGACGTCACTCCGTACCGCCCGTGGACCTCCGGCGCCACCGGAGTTCCAATATCTTCGTTGACCTTCCGGTATCCGGCCTCATATCCCACGCGCAGTTCCGCGCCCCGTCCAAACGTATAGCCCAGGTCCAGCCCTACGCCCATCACCCGGTCGCGATAATCCCCCAGAAGCTTGTCGCGCTGGTACACGAAAAACGGGCTGCTGTCGGCCGTCCCATGCGCCGCGATGAACCAGCCCGTGTTCGCAGTGAAGGGATGAAAGTACTCGGTCTTCACTCCGTACTCCGAGCCCGCGATAAAGTCGTTTCGCCACTCCGACCCAAAGCCGCCAACATCGAGAAACGTCACCCGCCCTCCCACCTCGAATTGCACATTCTTGTAGTCCGACCCGTCAATCACCAGCTCCGGATGCACCGTCGGCGGCGCGTAGTCTTTCTCCTGAACATCGACCTCCAGCCCTGGCTTCCCGTCCCGCTCCACGTCGCGATACCCGGCTCGGGCAAAGCGCCCCAGTCCGGTCACGCTCATCATCTTTCCATCCAGATCGTGTGTATCGATTGGCTTACCCGCCAAGCCGGAAAGTTCGTGTTGCAGTCCCTTAAGAATGTCCCCCTGGGCGCCAGTAACTTCCACAAACTCCGGTACCGGCACAGGTCTGCGTCTTGCCGTTCGCGCGGCCACGATCCGCTGCCACTCGTCTTTGTCAACTTGCAGACGCGAAAGCAGCGCACTTTTCGCCTGCGCCGCTTTGCATCCCTCGGTCTCGATCTGGGCGAAGAGTCTGTAGTCGGTCGCATCGAATTGTTCCACGTCCGCCGTCAGCAGGATGTCCGCCTTCTCCATGCTGGCCAGTTCATTGATCGAGATGGTGACGCTGGCTGAGCGCTGCAACACGCCTAGCGACGAAAGCGACGTTCTCGGATCCAACGGCGCCGTCCTCAAATGCACCGCGATCACTATGTCGGCGCCCATCTTCCGCGCCACGTCCACCGGCAAGTTATCCAGCAGCCCGCCGTCAACCAGCACGCGGCCGCCATCGTGCACCGGAGTAAAAAACGCCGGTATTGACATCGAGGCCCGCATCGCCTCCGCCAGCGAGCCCTGATCGAACACATACGGCCTCCCGGATACCAGATCCGTCGCCACCGAGCGGAACGGAATCGGCAAATCGTCAAAGCTCTTCATCTGTGAATAGGGCAACCCCACCCGGTCCAGAATCAGTCCCACCTGCTGTCCGGAATTGAATCCGCTGGGCAACTGCCTGCCGTTCTTGAACCCAAATTCGAAGGCATTGGGATACTCGCGCTGGTCTTCCTTCCGCCGAAACGACAAGTCGTTGTACGGAGTAACCCCGCGCAGCACCTCGTTCCACCGGATTTTGCGGGTCAACGTTTCGATCTGGTCCGGCGATTCTCCGCTGGCGTAGATTCCTCCCACCAGCGCGCCCATGCTGGTCCCGGCAATCATATCCACTGGAATGCGATTTTCCTCCAGCCACCGGATCACCCCGATATGGGCGAACCCGAGCGCGCCGCCGCCTTCCAGCACCAGCCCGATCCGCGGCCGCGGACTCACCGGCGTTACGGCCGCGTTTTTCAGCGCTGGCGGGATGCCGCAGGTGGCATTCTCCTCCGCCCACAGGCTCGACAAGAACAGCACGCAAACTGCAAAAATATGACGTTTCATGGCATCTCCAGACCAAACAAAATCTACCATGCCACGCCAGCAAAAAAGATAGGCCAGCCGTGTAAATCAGGTTCGAATCAGGGTATGCCTTGTACATCCGGCTTGTATCAGGGTATGCCTTCAGGCATACCACAAACGTCGTGTTACGAACGCGCCTTCAGGCGCTGGATTTGGGCGCAGACGTGAAAAACTCTGCACACCCCGCCTTAATCCCGGGACGCGCCTCGCCATCTCCCACTGCCACAGCCGTTTAGGTTCCCCAACACGAATCGAGAATGGAATCGCAAATGCTAAAATAAACTTGGACTTGAGCACTCTCGGTAGGCATGGGTCTCGTTGAGCGTTTCAGCGAACTGCTGGGATTGGGGGAGCGAGAGACGGGTATCGGCAAGCCAACACGCATCGTTCTGATTAGCCTTCTGCCGTTTCTCCACATACTCGCATGCCTGATAGTGGAACTCGGACAACTGACGTCAGGCTGGATGTATATCTCGTTCGCTGACTTTCCGGCCTCTGTTTTTGCCGTGGCCATTAGCTACAACTGGAACCATCCTTTTGTGCTATTCGGGACAATTGGAACACTGTGGTGGCTCACGCTTAGCGTTGAGGCCGCGTACTTGTTTGAGAGAATTTCGAGATGGCGAAACCGTGGGGCTGGCCCAGCGTAACGCAAGCAAGTCAGAACACCAACCTTCGAAGGAGAGAACTGGAATGGCAAAAAAGAAGTCGCTTCTTGAGAGCATCCCCGTGCTGATACTGCTAGGGCTGATCGCCGGTGCCGTTGGCGGCATCGGAATTGGCGTGGTCCAGTTGAAGGCGATGTCCCCAACTTCAACCAGCGCCGCCAAGTAGGTTCCCTGGGTCAGCCCGGGAATCTGACCCCTTCCAAAGACGTGATTCCCCGGATAGTACGCATTGCTACGTCCGCCCAATCATGCGGCGGAAATCAGCCTCGCAATCCAGCTACGGTTTCCCGGTCAGTTCCCGTATCAGTTGCGCCTCGCGCTCGCGATAAGGCCGCCCATCGGGATAGAAAATGTCGTGGAACCACACTGGCGGCTGTTCCTTAATGTAGGGATGCTGCCACGACTCCCAAGGCAGGTTGGTTTGCGTCTTGCCATTGACCAATCCCCAGTTGATCGCCGCGACGCGGTGTCTTTTCGCGATCGGCAGCACCGTGTCGAACGTACTTCCCGCCGACCGCGCCATGTATTCCGTGCACAGCAAAGGCCGCTTAAATGTCTCCAGCCCGACCACTTCCTTCTCGAAATCCTCGGGCCAGCTGTAGTTGTGAAATGAAATCACATCCGATTCCCGCAACTGGATTTCCGTCACCGGCGTCGGCTTATCGGGACCAAAGGGAGCGAAATTGTCCTGAAAAACTCCGCTGGTCAGCGGCTGCGAAGGATGGGCCTCGCGCGCCCAGGCAAACACCTGCGGCAGCAGCGCAATCACTTCCGCGCTGCCGGCCGGCTCATTCCACACGTCCCAGGCCAGCACGCGCTCGTCATTGGCAAACGCGCCGACCACTCCGTGCACATATTCTTTCAGCCGAGGGTATTGCGCAGCGTCCTTGAGCGCCGTTTGCCCCGGACTCTGCACCCACCCCGAGTTATGTATTCCCGGGATCGGCGGATGCTGCGGCCCCAGCTTAGGCTCCGCCTCCCAGCAGGAATCGAACAGCACAAAGACGGGCCGAATGTGATGTTTGTCGGCGATCGTCAGGAACGTGTCGATCCGGCGCGTAAAACCCGCCGCATCCTGCTTCCATAGCAGGTCGTGCAGAAAGACCCGCATGGTGTTCATCCCCAGCCCTTCCGCCCATCCAAGTTCCTTGTCAATCTGCTGTGGATCGAAAGTCTCCGCCTGCCACATCTCCAACTCGTTAATGGCATTTGCCGGAATATAGTCAGCGCCCACCAGCCACGGTTGTTGCTGGTACCATCCGTTGGCCTCCTGCTCGCTCCAGCGCGCCTGCGCCGAAGCTAAGTTGGACAGCAGAAACACGCCGGCCACGACAACCGCAAAACGAACCTTCTTTGTCATCATATTGATATTTGAAATCGACTTCACCCGTGATGGAACCGAGACCATCCCCGTTCCCGCGGCCATCCACCAGGATTGGACAGAATTGGAGCGGGAGACGGGGATCGAACCCGTGACATCCAGCTTGGGAAGCTGGCGTTCTACCTCTGAACTACTCCCGCCCATACTACGGCAAATAGTACCGCAAAAAGTCCTGCAAAAAGCACGGTAAAGATTACTGTAAAAAGCCAGGCAAGCTGATCATTATATATCACCTCCCTGCCCCCTTGACCAACTCGCCGTCCGGGTGGCGGACTACGGCGTTTGGCAGTATACTTTGCTCTCCGTAGGAACGTGTCATGCCGGTAGGCGACAAGCAGACACTCCGTTTCGGGCCCTTCGCACTCGACCTCCAGTGCGGTCAACTCCGTAAGCATGGCGTCGGATTGAAGTTGCAGGGCCAGCCCATCCAAGTCCTCGAAATCCTGCTGGAGAAACCCGGCCAACTGGTCACCCGCGACGAGATTCGCCAGCGCCTCTGGACCTCCGACACCTTCGTCGATTTCGACCACAGCCTCAACACCGCGGTCAAGAAACTGCGCCAGACGCTCGGCGACGAAGCCGACACCCCGCGCTATATCGAGACCCTTCCCAAGCGCGGCTACCGCTTCATCGGCGAGGTCGAGCGAGAAGAGCGGAAGGCAGAGGATCAGCCGCCCTTTGCAGCGTCGGCCACGGCGCCGCTCTCCTCATCGGGAATAGAAGCAAAGAATGCAGCTCCCGTTCTGAGCGAGAGCGTGGGCATAGCAAGAAAAGTAATGCGTGCCGATCGAAGAGTCCTGGTTCCTGCCGCGGTAGCGATCGTAGCCGTGATGGCAGTGCTTACCTGGAAAGGTGTTTCGCTGTTTCGCACCAATGTTGCGCCCGCAGCTCCGAAGGCTATCGCCGTCATCGAAATTGAAAACCTCTCCCAGGACCCGGCTCTTAACTGGCTCGGCAATGGCGCGGTTGACCTGCTCACCACCGACCTCGCTCAGGACAAAGATTTTGACGTCATCTCCACCGAGCGCATCCGCGGGTTGACTGCTGGAACGTTGAAGCCTGGAGAAAGCCTGCCGCCCGAGCAAGCGCAGCGCGTGGCCACAGAAGTGGGTGCCGATATATTCGTCAGTGGTGGATTGCTAAAAGTCGGCCAGGGGTTCCGGCTCGATTTGCGCGTCCAGGAAACCTCCAGCGGAAAAGTGCTCCTCGCCGACAAGGTGGAAGGAGACAATCCCCAGGCCATCTTTTCGATGGTTGACAAGGCCACGGCACGCATCGCTTCGGAACTCGCCCCGGCTGGGGGCGCTGTACAGGCCAACGCCGCTGCCGGCCTGACTTCCAATCTTGACGCCTTGCACGCCTACGAAGAGGGCATCAGTTACCATGACCGCGGCCTCTGGGATCTGGCAGTTGTCTCCTTCCGGCGCGCCACCCAACTCGATCCCCGATTCGCCATGGCCTATTACCAGCTTGCGGAGGTCGGCGCGAGCCCTGGGATCGGCGTACGTCCTCGCGAAAATCCCCCAGCCATTGACCAGGCCGCTCAGCTTGCGCAGCTCTTGCCATTGCCGGAGGAGCAGAAGCTCCTCATCCAAGCCCGCCATTTAGCGTTTTACGGTCGCTCTGGGGACGCAGCGGAGACCCTCCAGATTGCAGTCCGGCGATTCCCCAGGGAGGTCGGGCCGCGCGTGGATCTCGGCGTGGCGCTCTGGAGACTGGGAAGGTTTTCTGAAGCGGCAGCGGCGTTGGAGGAAGCTGTACGGCTCGATCCCAAGCAATCCTGGGCCTACAACGGGCTTGCATTTGACTACGCACTACTAGGCGACTTGCCACGCGCTCTCGCCGCCAATGAACACTACGCCGCGCTGCTTCCTCCCAACGACCCGAACCCGATTGCAGCGCGCGGCGACGTTTACGCCCTGAGCGGAAAATTCGACAGCGCCATCGCTGAGTTCAAGAGGCTCCCATCGAGAATCAAGATTGCTCTGGCTTACCTGAAGGAGGACGAGTACTCGCTGGCGGAAACGGTCGCGCAATCAGAATATGACAAAACGAGAGAGACCGATCGTGCCTTCGCCGCGAGCGTTCTTGGCGATGTGGCGATCGCCCGCGGCCGATTCGCTCGCGGCACCGCGTACTACGCAGAGGCAGCCAAACTCTTTGCGGACAAGGTGCCTGACCTCGCGGAAGTGGAATTGTGGAAAGCCGCTGAGCCCTATTTCGAGCAGCAGCAACCACAGGCCGCGCTCGCTTGGGCCGGAAACCAAACCGGCTTCGGTGCCGCCGAAGTTCGCGGAGTCGCTTATCTCATTCTGAAAAACGAGCCTGCGGCGCAGAAAGAGTTCGCTGCGCCGCAGGCTCCGGCCAGGTCGATTTGGAGCTTCAGCACCGAAAAGCGAATCACACTCGATCGCATTTATGCCTCGAGTTTTTCCGGCCGCTGGCAGGACGTTATTTCCAACTGGCCGGAAATACCCGGGCCGCAAAATTGGTTTTGCAGCTTCCATTTGGGTCGCGCTTACGCTGAAGCCGGCATGCTGGGCCAGGCAGAGCAGGAGCTGCAACTCGCCCGACGCGCCGGCCTCTATTGGGGCAACGGCGCTATGATCGCAGGCCACGATTCCCTCTCTTACGTGCTTGCCGGGTTCTACCTCGCCAAGGTGTACGAGCAAGAAGGAAAGAAAGCTGAGGCCCTCAATCTCTACGAGGAATTTCTGAGCCACTTCGAAAACTCCTCAGTCCGCTTGCCGCAGATTCCCGAAGCCCAAGCAGCCCTCAAGCGCCTCTTGTAGTTCCCTCAAGGAGCGAATCGGGTATCTGGAATACAAGTAGCCCCACCCATCCCGCCAAGAAAAAAGCCCGGATCGCTCCGGGCTTGGTTTGAATCTGCGTGGGCTAAACTTACTTATTCGGCAGCCGCGTCGCCAGCACGATCGTCTGGTCCTGCTTGATGATCCGCGCATATTCCAGCTCCGCCGCCGCGGCATACAGTTCGTGGCCCATGTTCGCTTCGCCAATCCACGCTACCGCGAGGAAGTGGTGATTCCCGTAACGGTGGAAGACCAGCCTGGGACTCGCGTCCTGGTTGGCGCCGCCGCCGGTGCGGTTGGTCAACACGCTGACCGCGCCGGGTCCGTCAATGCGGGCCACGTTCAGCAACCCCGCGCTGTTGATGCTGACGCGGTAGTCGCCGGCAGGCAGCGTTTGCTTTCCCATGGTGAATTCGAAAGGAACACTCACCCGGACAGCCCCCGTCTGGGCCAAAGCCGGAGTGAGCAGAACGAACAACGCAAATGCAACCGAGATCATGAGTCTTGAGCTTTTCATAAAGTGCCTCCTGGAGCCGTGCTCCGTGAATTTTCGTACGCCCCGACTTTGCCTCCGTTGCCCAAAACCCACAATGCAGGCGCGATGATTCCGCGATGATTTGTGGGTGCCGAAGAAGTGATCGCGCTCTGAATCGCTTGTCGCCGCCGGATGTACAGCCAAACCATTGCAATCAGTGGGATAAACATTTTCGACGATTTCCATTGCTCATTTCCCCGCCCCTTGTCAGACTCGAATGCGATAACAGGTACACTGGCAACTGTCTCTATGCGATCCCCGGCTCGTCCTTGGACGAAAATTCGGACTAAAAATCGCGCCCAAAAAACCCTGCGTCCGTTGCGCGCAGCAATCTGCTTAATCTTTCTCGCTTCTTCGTACGGATTCCCGTCCTCGCCAGCGCTTCAAGCATCAATCGACTCCGCATTCCGCGGCCAGTCCGGCGCGGCCGTAGTCGTAAGCGTCCGTGACCGCCGTATCTTGGCCGCGCACAACCTTCCCGTCCTGACCCGGCGCGTAGCCACCCCCGGATCGGCGATCAAGCCATTTGTCTTGGCCCTGCTGCTGGAAACCGGAGCGATCCATCCCCAAGACCACATCGCCTGCCGAGGGACTCTGACCATTGCCGGCCGAAGGCTGAACTGCTCCCATCCACCCCAGTTCGCGACCTTCACCGCCGAAGAAGCCCTGGCTCTCTCCTGCAATTCCTACTTCGTAACCGCTGCCGAGCGCATCAAGCCGGGCGAACTGGAACGCCGCTTCATGGAGCTCGGCTTCACGCGCCCTTCAGGCTTGCTGCCAGGCGAGGGCCAGGGCCGCATCACCACCGCACGCAGCCTGCCCGCGCGCCAACTGCTGGCGATTGGCGTGGCCGGAATCGAAATCACTCCCTTGGAGCTGGCATCGGCCTATCTGCAACTCGCCCGCCTCGATCCATCGTCCGCCAGCGCCGCTCAGAAAGTAGTTCTCGCAGGGCTGCGGCAGGCAACCGATTATGGCTTGGCGCAAAATGCCAGGGCCGACCGTCTTTCTGTAGCCGGAAAAACGGGAACCGCCAGCGATCCCGCCAATCCCCAGACCCACGCCTGGTTTGCCGGATTCGCCCCCGCCGAGAAGCCCGAGATCGTAGTAGTCGTCTTCGTCGATCAAGGCCGCGGCAGTGTGGAAGCCGCCAACCTCGCGCACCGCATCTTTCAGGCATACGAAGAACATCGCCCATGAAGCGCTTCATCCTGATTTCGGCGTTGCTGTCGCTGGCTTCGATCTGCCGTGCCCAGCCACCGGACGTCCGCGTCCATCTGCTCTCCCTCTATCGGCTGTCGCAAGTACAGATCGACCCGGCCGCGGGAACGACGGTCGTGTCAAGAGCGGACTCGTCGCCGCGAGACTTAACCGCGGAATTTACGGTCCGCGCCCGCGACAATTCCGTGGAAGCTTCCGGCCACACCGCAAAAAAACTGCTGCTGCACGGCGATTTTCGCATTGTCAGCCAGAGCGCGCCCGTTCAGCACATTCAAGGCGTGGTCGAAATCTCCGCCCAACACAATGCCCTGCGAATCGTTGCCTCCATCCCCGTCGAGCAGTACGTAGCCGACGTCTTGCAAGGCGAAACCGCGGGCAACATGCCCGCCGAGGCCCTGAAAGCTTTAGCGGTTGCGATTCGTTCCTACACGGCAAGGTTCCGCCAACGCCACCACGAAGAGGGATTCGATTTCTGCGACACCACCCACTGCCAGTACCTGCGCCTCGATCCCCAGCCCACCGTAGTCTCCGCCGCCCGCCAGACCGCAGGAGAATTGCTCTGGGACAAGGGCACTCCGCTGGCAGCCTATTACCACAAAGACTGCGGCGGACGGACCGAAGCCGCCGCGACCGTGTGGCCGGATCAAAGCTCGTCGGCATTAGTGTCCCACGACGATCCCTATTGCGTCCGCGCCACTCAGCCATGGCGTTCCGAGATTGCCCGCGCCGATCTGGACCGCGCCCTCGCCGCCGCCGCCCTGCACGTTCCTCTGGGCTGGAACCGCATCACCATTGCCGAACGCACACCCTCCGGCCGGGCGCGAACTCTGCGCTTCACTGTCAGCGGTGCGCAACAAAGCACGCCCGTCTCGGCTTCCAGCCTGCGCTTCGCCGTCGGCCGCACCTTGGGATGGAACACTCTCAAGAGCGACTGGTACGAAGTCGCCGCCCAAGCGGACCACTTCATCTTCACTGGAAGAGGCGTCGGCCACGGCGTGGGATTATGCCAGACCGGCGCCGCCGAGATGGCGCGTCAGGGCAAAAGCTATCGCGAGATCCTAGCCTTCTACTATCCCGGAGCGCCGCTCGGCCAATCGGCGCAAGCCATCCCGTGGATCGTAAGCCAAACACAATCTTTCGAACTGCGCGTGGTCAACTCCGCCGACACCGAGATTGTCCGCGCGGCTGCGCTTTCCGCCTTGGCATGGGCGGACGAGCGCAGCGGTTTGTCTCTGCGCACACGCCCCATCGTCGAAGTCTACCCAACCGTGGCCATGTTTCGCGATGCCACCGGAGAGCCGGGATGGATTGCCTCCAGCACGCGCGATGACCGCATCCGCTTGCAGCCGCCGAATGTTCTACGCGCAAGACTCCCACGTATCCTGCGCCACGAGTTCCTGCACCTGCTGGTTGAAGCCAACGCCAAACCCGATACGCCGCTCTGGTTTCGCGAAGGTTTGGTAGTTTACCTCGGCGGCGATCCGCCCGCGGCAGAGCAAGTAAAAATGTCAGGCGGAGAAATTGACCGCGCAATCGCATCCCGCCGCAGCGGCGCCGAGATGCGCCGAGCCTACGCCCAAGCGGCAGCCATGGTGCGCGACCTCGACCGCCAGCACGGCCGCGCGAAAATCATAGTCTGGTTACGAAGCGGCCTTCCCGACGACATTCGTGCCGGCTCCATCGTCTCGGCAGCCCACAAAGTAGCCAAGTAGTCCCGCAACCAACACCCATCCGACGACATAGGGAAGATTGCCGATAGTAACCATAATCGGCACAATGATCTCTCTCCGTCCCGGCCCGCTCACAAGGCGCCCAACCGGCAACCAATCCGATACCCATTCCGCGCAGAAGATGATCGCAGCCATACCCACCCAGTAATGCCAGCGGCGAATCGCCCTCAGTCCCGCCCGAAACCCGCCGTCGGTACCGACCTTTGCCATGATCCAGGGAAGCACCAAACACGGTACGAGATACCAGGAAATCAGGTTGACCGCCATCTCGACCAACCAGCCCGGACCGCCTGATCCCACCATCCTCAACAGACTCTCCGTTACTCCTATTAGGACAAGCAGGGTTATCAGGCCCAGCAACAGCCAGGCAACACGGCGAATCCGGAGACGAAAAGCTGCGCGAAATCTGTCACGACGCGGCTCGGCGGCATACGCCAGCGTGCCGGAATGAAGCCAGAGGAACCCAGTCAGCAGCAGCAACCCTCCGGCGATTGCTGCGACCATCTGCCAGGTAGGCCCGTCCGCTGGGTTCAAAGCCGACACTACGCCCGCCACAATGACACCTATGAGCTGTAGTGCCCAGAGTCGCCAATCGCGAATCACCGCGACGCAATGCCGGACAATCATACGGGCTTCTTCGCCAGGGCTTGAGATTGCCTTCCATAAAGCGGCGCACAGCCAAACATCGTTTTCGTCCGCCGGCCCCACAAAGTAGCCCACCAGCCCAGCCGTCGCCAGCCATGCCGCCGTCGCAATCGCATACGCCAGCCCCAGTCGGATGACCAGACTTACTGTTTGCTCACTCACGTGTCTTCCCGGCGTCCACCCAACGATCAAGCTCGTCACCCAAACCCCGAGCGCCGAAGTTACTGCCATCCCCAGCCAGTATTTCCACTGTCCCAAAGCGCGAAGCCCTCGGAGCGCGCTACCCCCCGCGACCCGGGCCGCAATCACTGGCAAGAACACGCATGGGAGTAAATACCATTGCACAATAGAAAACAAATACCCGAGGGCAACCGTATAGCCGGAATCGCCGCTCGTCGGCCGCAGCCAATGCGGCGCCGACGAATAGATATAGCCGGAAACCTGCTCGACCGAATCCGACCATCCATCCACCGTGCGCACGCACCAGAACAGAATGCCGAATCCAAGCAGGAACCACAGCAGGCGCCCAATCTTGATAGAAAAAGCAGCACGGAACTTTTCCGGAGCAGGGTCCGCTGCATACGCCAGTGTGCCCGAGTGCAGCCAGAGAAAGACGAATAAGATGAGCAGCGCCGAAAAGGCCGCTAAAAGTAACTGCCACACGTGCGCTTCCGGAATCAGCAGCCAAAAGCTCGCCGCCGTCAGCAGCGCGGCATTGACTACGAAATGCAGCGCAACCAACTTAGGATTGCGCAGCATGGCGACGAAATGACCGAGAAGATCGCGCATTACTTCACCTCCAGGCTGGAAGGATCGGTGGTCGAAAGCACTTCGGGTTGATACATCGGCTGCACAGATGCGGGACTGATCTGGAATAGCCCCGGGTTCACCACTTTCAGCAGGTAGAAATACTCGCGCTGCTGATCGAAATAATCCTGAAAGATCGCTGCCCGGTTATCGTGGAATTCGCGCCGCGAATACCAGTTCCGCCACCAGGACGGCTTACTGTTGACCTCATAGAGCTCGTCGTGCTCGATGAATTCCGTGCCCGCCGGAATCGGGTCCTCCACCAGCAGGTATTTCCATTTGCCCCCGCTCACCGTCACCCGCACCGCCAGAACATCGCCGCTTGCCACCGGCCCATTCAACGGCGACAAGTTATAAGTGATCTTTTCGCCATTGTTAGTGCTCGTCAGCTTATAGTAATCGCGAGCAATATTGAGGGAGAACGTGCCCGAACGGTAGAGTTTCTTGTCGGTCGAGAAATACGATCCCCTCGCCGACCAATAAAGCCGCCCACTGCCCGTCTTTCGTATTTCCAGCTTATTCGCTGTGCCGATCTCGCCCTTTTCCAGATGCAGCGTAACCGGGGTCACCGCCGTAATATCCTGCGCCGTAAACTTGCGTGAAAGCACAGTCTTGCCGTTCACCAGAACATCCGCGCTGAACGCGGGTTCCAGCTCCTTGCTGGTTTTCAGGTAGTCGATCATGCCGTAAATCACCATGGCCGTCTGTTTCGTCGAATCCCAGTAGTAGCCCTCGTCCCTGTGGCGTACCAGCCACAACACTGCCCGCGGCAACACCGCATCGGATGGAGCTGCGTGACTTAGTAACTTGACCGCATAAGCCGTCGCTTCGGCGCTGCTGTCGGTTTCGATTTCCATCAAGTCGTCCGACTTTGCCTCCCAATACGAGCCGTCCCCTTCAGCCTTTGCCGTATCGCGAAGTAACTGGACCGCCTCGCTCACCCGGCCATCCTTGCTAAGCTCCATAGTCAACCCCGCAAAGGCCACACCTTCCGCAGAGAGCTTCTCTTTGCGCTGCCAGACGGAATCAAGATCCTTGGGATCGCGATCTCCGACCAGTGCCAGGGCATAGACCACATATGCGCGCAAATCCGCGATCATATAAGGATGCTCACGCAATTGATCGTGTAGATAGCGCTTGCCATTATCCACAGCGGTCTGCTGCACCTCATAGCCGGCGTCCCGCGCTGGCGAAAGCCCAGCCACTACATAAGCGGTCATGAAGACCATGCTGTCGTCTTCTTTCCACCAGCCCCATCCGCCATCCTCATGTTGGAAGTCGTACAGACGCTGCAACCCCGCATTCACCTCGGCTTTCAATTTCACGGGATCGATCGTGCTCTTGATCTTCAAGTCGCGCAGGGCCGACGCAACCACCACGTTGGGCAGGAAGCTCGACATCGTCTGTTCTGTGCATCCGTAAGGGAACGACGTCAGATATTCCAGGCTGCCAAAGACCGCCCCAGTAATTGAAGGTGAAAGTTCCACATCGATGCCATGCGACGCGGCATCCGTCGTGCCCGGGAAATCAATCTCCGCGCTGCGGCTCCCCGAATCTTCCGAAATCGCGCCGCTGGCGTTGATAGTCTGCCTCACTCCAAACGGAATCACCGGCAATGCAAGTTCCATCGCGTCCGATTCCTCGTTCGTGAGCGCTTTGGTAAGCAGCTTGGCGGAGGTCGCGCCCGAAGCCGTGCGCACCCGCCAATCAACCTTCGTTTCGCCTCGGACGGGAACATCCACGTCGCGCGTTCCCCCATCCACAATGTCGAGCCCAGTTACCTCCAGAGATACGCGAGCCGTTTTCGCGGTTTCCAGATAGTTGTGGACGATGGCCGACACAGTTACTCGATCGCCGCCCCGGAAGAACCGCGGCACCGCCAGGCGCACCATCAAATTCTTGCGCACCAGCACGCGATTGACCGCCCAGCCGCCCCGCGTATCCTGCGCAATCGCTCGAACCGTCGTGCGCCAGGTTGTAAGTGAATCGGGAAAAGGAACTTTCACCACTGCCTGTCCATTCGCATCGGTCCGCACCGCCGCTTGCCAGAATGCCGTATCTGGAAACGCTTTGCGGATCTTCGGCTGCACTAAGTCGCTGGCCTTGACCTGCGCCAGGCTGTGCTCCCGTCCTCCTGCCCTGCCGCGACTGGCTCCTCCCGCAATTCCCGCCAATTCCATGGGACGCTTTCCCGCTTCGCCATGGAAGTAAAACTCCAGCGATGTTTGCGTTTGCACTCCGTTTTCCCGCGCCCCGTAGAAAGCTCTTACAATATCTCCCGCACTATCTGGCTCGACGGCGTACACCGCATCATCGACCACACCCACGCTAAGTTCAGCCGCCACCGGTTTGCCGGCCCAATCCATCGTGCTGACTTTGTAAGTCTCCGCTTCACCCGGCTCGAACTGCTGCTTCGCCGGAGTAATCTCAATCTTCAACCGCCGCTCGACCGCTGGGACACTTAGACTCCTGCTCCCTTCGTATGCCTGGTCGTTCCACACAAATACCGCCGAAATAAACATGTTAGGCTGGCATTCGACCGTGATGGGAACGTCAACCGTAATGTTGGCATCCGCCGCGTGCACTAACTGCTTGGTCAGCACGCCGGTCCCTTCCGTAGTCAGCAGTATGGTTGAATTCGCGATCGCCCCATTGATCAGAACGTGCGCCACATCCCCGACTTTGTAGGAAGCCTTGTCGGCCACAAGTTGAAGCGTCCGGCTTTCTCCCTCGGCCCAAGTCTGTTCATTCTTTCCCGCCACCCATAGCCAGGTATTGGCCGTGACCGCGCGCCCAGCCGAGGTCTGCGCCGTTGCCCGCACCATGAAGAAACCCGCTTCGGCAACCGGCAGCGTGAAATGCGCCAGTCCGTCCGCTCCCGTCTGCCCGTCCGACGACTGCAACACTCGGCTGTCGTTGCCGTACCTGTAGCTCGACAACTCAACGTGGACTGCTGTCGAAACCGGGTGCTTGTCATAATCGAGCACCCGCACCGTGAACTCGCCCTTTTCCCCTTGCTTGTAGATATAACTCTGGGCATTGATATCGAGGTGAAATGAACCATAAGTTGCCAGGAACCCGTTGTATCCCGCTATCTCCCGGCCGGCCACATCGGTAACTCGCGCCTCGACACGGTACTCAGTGTCCATCTTGTATTTGTCTTCCACGCGCGTGGGAATCGTCACCACCAGCCGTCCATTTGCATCGAGCTTGCCTTCTTCTTCCAGTATCTGCTCTCCGAAGAAATACCTCGAGTTATCCGGCCCGCCTTCGTCCCCGCCGCCCGCCGTCGCCGGAGCTTCGGCATCTTCTTCTTCCTCCTCTTCACCGAAGTAAAACGAACGCTGCGTATGCACCACATATTTAACCCTCGCATTGACCACCGGCTCGCCAAAGTAATAGCGCGCTTCGATAGTCGCCTTGAGGCTGCTTCCCTGCAACACTCGCGGAGCTTCCGGAGTAACCTTCACAAAGTAATCCGGCTTCTTATACTCTTCGACCTGAAAGCTGCCCGAAACATATCCTTTGGAAAGACTGATCGAGCAATATCCCAGCGCCGCCGTTGCCGGCAGATCGAGCGATCCATTCAAGCTTCCAAAAGCCGAAAGCGGATAAGATTTCTGAAGAATGGTGTGTTGCGCGTTGTCTTCAATCTTGACTTGCACCTCGCGTTCGGAGGGCAGTAACAGCCGGTCGCCATCCTGCTTGCGCAAAATGGCTTTGAAGTGCACTGTATCTCCCGGCCGGTACACCGGACGATCTGTATAGATATAGCCTCGCCAGTCCCTGTCTGGATTGCTGCTGACGTTGAGCGAGTAAGGCGCCACCAGCGCCACATCGTCGCCATGCTGCGCCAGCACCCACTCCGAGCCGTAATCCGCAGGCGCTTCCTCATCCGATGACTCTCCCGCCTGCGCGGGCATTTCCGCAGCGATTTTTGCCTCGCCCAGTCCTTGCCCGTCCGTCTTGAATTTCGCCGCTTCCTTCTTATGCCTCCACACCGCCACCAGCGATCGCGCCAATGGCGCTCCCTTATCGCGGTCGGCCGTGTAGGCCAGCAGCCGCCCGCTCGAAGTCTTCGTGATCAGCGCCATCTCCGACACGAGCAGCACGGTATAGGCGCGGTAAGTCCCATCCGTCGCTTCCACCACATACGCTCCCGCAGGCAGCGAATCCATCGGCAGGTCCGAAGCTTCGCTCACATACTTCGACGGCAGGTTGACCCGCCACCGCGCCACCAGTTGCTGTGAATTCAAGATCGGAACCGCCGCAAATCCCGTGGCGTCGGTGATCGCGCTGCGGTGCGCGCCCCCCGAGTGACGCTCCCGGATCTCCGCCCGAGCCTCGTCCGAATACTGCCCGCGAAAGAAATCCCGGATCCAGCGCCACAGGCTTCTCTTCCAGTCGTGAAATCGTTCCAGCCAGGTGCGCTCGTCAACCCGCTCGTGGGGCGAATACCGCGGCCCGAACCCATGCACGTCTTCCAGCTTCTGAAAGAACTTGAGCGTGTCCCGCACCTTATAAACCCGAAACTCCAGCGTATCCACGTCGTGCGCGTAAAGCTGGATCTTCGGCTTCTCGCTCGGACGAAATGTCTTGTTCGTTGTGACCGAGAAATAAATCTTCTTCTCGCGGGCGAATAACGGAACACTCAACAGAATCAGTGCGAATAGCGCTAAATTTCGTGCACGCATCAGTTTGCCTCTCGCAAAATATTCCAGCGATAGATCCCCAGAAAATTACGATTGCCCGGCACCGGCCGCCATCGTGCATCGGGATGTTTGAGCAACGACGAAAGCTGCACCCGCCGTATCTCTCCCGGCCACGATCCGTCCGGACCCGTATGATAGACGACCCAATCGTCGCCCGGCCCAAAATTACTGCGTCCCACAAAAATCATCGAATGAAACGGCGATGCCTGCTCGAACTGGCGGAAAAAAATAAGGTCGCCGGGCAAAGCCCTGCCCGCATCCCGGCCGATGAAATGCGCGTTCGCCGTCACCAGCGTCTTCACGTCGGCGAACTCCGCAAACGTGCCGTCGCTTAAATCCGCCGCCGCAAACCTTCCCTCCTTCACGCGAAACAAACGAGGCCCGACCGGCGTGTACGGATACTGATACTTGCTGACGTCCGCGACTGCCGGGATCGCCCCCAAATCCATGCCCCGGGCCCACGCCCCATCGTGCCGCCGCAGCGCCTCCCGATACGAGTAACGCAGCAACGCGGCACAGTCGTTGATTTCCGCCGGCAGCCGCGCACCCGATAATGCCTGGCGCTCCGCGATCAGCGTAAACCACCGCCGAAACGCCTGCCGGTCGGCGACCGAATCAAGTCTCAAAAAGTCCGGCGTGCCGTCGCCAAAGCTGTCGCTGTAATCGGGGACCGTCGTAAACGTGACCGTGGCAGCGCCGGCGTGTTGGCCGGAAAGCGTCGCCGTTACGCTTCCCGCCACCACGCCCGCCCGATATACGAGCGCCACCGGTGTTCCCGCAACCGACACTTCTCCGTGCCCGCTGTCGCTCAAAAGACGGACCGTCAGTTCGCCCGCATCGGGCTGCCCTCCGCTCCCCAGGCGCACCGCCATCCGCACCGTCGAACGCCCGTCCGCCATGATCGGTTGTTTTGGAATATTGACAGTCAACAAATCCGCCTTGCGATCGCGGCAGCCAGCCGTGATGCAGAGCGCGAATATACCCGCGGCGATGGTCCGAGCTTTCACAGATCGCTTTCGGGGCCGGGTAAATAAATGCAGACGGATTCTATACTCCCGCCCTACGCTGCGCAACGACTGTACTCGCCGCGCAGCGTCCGAGATGTTCCTCCTTTCACCACCTAGGCGCTGGGTCTCAAGGAACACCTTGAATCTGCAAGCGCCAAGAGAAGAAGGAGGAGGGGCGGTTTTTGCCAAGCCGTTGCGTGCTCCACCCACTTGCTCGCCTTGGGCGCGATAAACGGAGGAACTTCATATCTTATTTATTTACAATAACTTAAACTACATCGCCTTCCCTCCTTGACAACTACCCACTCATATTCTTATAATTAGCACTCATAGGGCTTGAGTGCTAATAGCCCTCGACGCTGAGGCACTCCCGAGTTCGATTCAACCCAATCAACAACTCTTGAAAGGAGTACGCAACTATGTCAACCAAATTCACCCCGCTGCATGACCGCATCCTGGTCCGTCGCGTGGAAGAAGCCGATACCACTCGCGGCGGGATCATCATTCCCGACTCCGCCAAAGACAAGCCGCAGGAGGGAGAAGTCATCTCCGCCGGCAAAGGCAAGATCAGCGAAGAAGGCAAGGTCCGCCCCCTCGATGTGAAAGCAGGCGACCGCATTCTGTTCGGAAAATATTCCGGCACCGAGATCAAAATCGATGGTGAAGATTTCATCATCATGCGCGAAGAGGAAGTGCTCGGCGTTCTAACCGGCGCAGCCAAGAAAGAACCCGCCGGATCGAGGAAATAACAAAAATGCCTTGTCATCCTGAGCGAAGCGAAGGACCTGCTTTCTTGGCGTCCAATGCGGCTGCTGCGGGATTAGACAAGAGATTGCTCGCAGCTCGAAGCTCGTAGCTCGCAGCTAAAAATTCCGCAGGCCAGTCCTGCAAACGAAACTATTAAGGAGATTAAAACCATGGCAAAACAAATTGTTCACGGAGAAGAGTCGCGACAGGCGATTCTCCGCGGCGTCAACCTGCTGGCTGATGCTGTGAAAGTCACTCTCGGCCCCAAGGGCCGCAACGTAGTCATCGAAAAGAAATTCGGCGCGCCCACCATCACCAAAGACGGCGTCACCGTAGCCAAGGAAATCGAATTGCAAGACAACCTCGAGAACATGGGCGCCCAGATGGTCCGCGAAGTCGCCAGCAAGACCAGCGACGTAGCCGGAGACGGCACCACCACCGCCACCGTTCTTGCCCAGGCCATTTATCGCGAAGGCGTGAAAACCGTCGCCGCTGGCGCCAATCCCATGGCCATGAAGCGCGGCATCGAGAAGGCCGTCACTCTCATCACCGGTAAGTTCGACAAAGAAGGCAACCGCGAAAAAGGCGAGCTCGACAAACTCAGCAAGCCCGTCACCGGCGAGATGATTGCCCAGGTCGGCACGATTTCCGCCAACAACGACGAGACCATCGGCAAGATCATTGCCGAAGCCATGAAGAAAGTCGGCAAGGACGGCGTCATCACCGTCGAAGAATCGAAGACCCTGGAAACTCAGCTCGACGTGGTCGAAGGCATGCAATTCGATCGCGGCTATCTCTCCCCCTACTTCGTCACCGATCCCGAGCGCATGGAAGCCGTCCAGGAGAACGCCTACATCCTGATCCACGAAAAGAAAATCAGCTCGATGAAAGACCTGCTGCCGCTGCTGGAGCAGATCGCCAAGGGCGGCAAGCCGCTCCTCATCATCGCGGAAGACGTGGAAGGCGAAGCACTCGCCACTCTGGTCGTCAATAAACTTCGCGGCACGCTGCAAGTCGCGGCCGTCAAGGCTCCCGGCTTCGGAGACCGCCGCAAGGCCATGTTGCAAGACATCGCGACTCTGACCGGCGGCAAGGCCATCACCGAAGATCTCGGCATCAAGCTCGAGAACGTCCAGGTTGCCGATCTCGGACAAGCCAAGAAAATCACCATCGACAAAGACAACACCACCATTGTCGAAGGCAAAGGCAAGCCCGGCGATGTGCAAGGCCGCGTGAAAGAAATTCGCAGCCAGATCGACAAAACCACCAGCGACTACGACCGCGAGAAATTGCAGGAGCGGTTGGCGAAGCTGGTCGGTGGCGTGGCCGTCATTAAAGTCGGCGCCGCTACTGAAACCGAAATGAAAGAGAAGAAGGCGCGTGTGGAAGACGCCATGCACGCCACCCGCGCGGCAGTCGAGGAAGGCATTGTCCCCGGCGGCGGCGTGGCCCTGGCGCGTTGCGTTGCGGCTCTCGATAAGCTCAAGGTCGAAGGCGACGAGCAAATCGGAGTCAACATCGTGAAGCGCGCTCTAGTCGAGCCCTTGCGCCAGATCGCCGAGAACGCTGGCGAAGAAGGCGCCATCGTCCTCGGCAA